>Ga0302325_10019932_pt1 | contig 14081 bp, 12 predicted proteins | sample Palsa_T0_2_FD_201948 | JGI IMG/M metagenome (GOLD analysis project Ga0302325, IMG submission 201948) | Peat permafrost microbial communities from Stordalen Mire near Abisko, Sweden - Palsa_T0_2 | ecosystem: Environmental > Terrestrial > Soil > Palsa > Peat permafrost | place: Sweden: Abisko... | reverse complement strand
TGAGCCGTTGGGGATGAAGCCGGGGATTTGGGGTGAGGATCCGCAGGGTCGAAATCATGGATGGGGGGATAGTCACTTCTTTGCTTGGGATGTGGCGAAGATCGGATATTTGTATTTGCACGGCGGCGAGTGGAATGGGAAGCAGATTGTGGATCGAGATTGGGTGAAGATGTCGACTTCCCTGCCCCCGGGCGCGCGGACAGATCCGGGGGGATACGGGTACGAGTGGAACGTAGTGAAGACGGATTCCGGGTTGCAGTTTGGGGGCACTGGGCGCGGCGGTCAGACGCTGTGGGTATGGCCGGATCTGGACATGATCGTGGTGAGTTTCGGCGGTGGGAATACGGGGCAGATCGCGCCGCTAATTCGGGCGGCTGTGAAGAGCGACAAAGCGTTGCCGGAGAATGCTACGGGGGGCGCAGAGTTGCGGGCGAAGATGGTAGCGGCTGGGAAAGCGCCCGCGGCGGAAGCGGCTGCAAGGCTGCCGAAAATGGCTGCGGCCGTGAGTGGGGCAGTGTACGAGTTCCCGGTGAATCCTTCGCGGCTCGACAGGATCGCTCTGACGTTTAAAAGCGAAAAGGAAGCTCGCGTCGACATTCAGTATTACGGTGCGCCTCTGAGCTTTCCAGTGGGTCTGGACGGAGTTTATCGATTGGGACCATATGGACCGTTTGGATTGCTCGCCGGGGCGCGGGGGAAGTGGATCTCGGAGAACGAGTTTCTGCTGGACTTGAACTTTGTCGCGAATATCAATCACTACACTTTGAAGATTCGGTTCGATGGGGAAAAGATCAGCGTGAACGCTAATGAAGCTTCGGGGTTGATTCGGAATGGGACGCTGATGGGTGTGCGAAAGAGTTAGCGAGGGATTGAGTAGCTGCGGCGGTAGTGCAGTTCGGCGTGGGGGCGGTTGACCTTCACTTCGAGGCGGTGGGGGCTGTGGTCGCGATCGTTGTCGGTGAGATAGAAGCCCAATAAGTAGGCGGATCTTGAGGCGTTCGCGGCTCTCTCGATGAGGGCGGAAACGTCGTTGCGGTTGTAGAAGGCTTCGCCTCCTGTGGCGTCGGCGAATTGGTCCATCGTCCTGTCGTTTAGCAGGCCGGTGTTTAGCATCAGGCCGCGGGCGTCGATTGGATAGAGGGCTACATTGGCTTCGTTGATTCGGTCAAGAGAGCGCCGGATTGCCGCGTTGAACGAATGGATTTGCGGGAAGCCGCCGGTGATCCACACGATGCTTTTGATGCCGGGCGCACCGCTCATGTTATCGGCTAGCGTTTTGAGGGCTTGCAAGGTGACTTGGACGCGTTGACGCATTGCGTAGGGCGGATCAATGGGGCGGAAGGCTTCGACTGCCTTGAGCAGCAGGTCGCGGCGGCGGGTGAAGTTCTGGAATTTGAGATCCGGATTGAGTGCGAGGACAGCGAACACTTCGTTCAGGTCCATGTGCTTGACGGCCTTTCTCGCCTGATCGCGGACGAAGTTCTGGTCCATGAATTCGGTGTTCAGTCCATCTAAGACGAGGACTGTCAGACGGCTGGCTGGGCCTTCCGGCTTCGGCGCCGAACTGACATCGCTGGAGAGGAGTTGGACTCGGCGGGGCTGGCCGTTGTCGAAGACAATGAAGTCGTCCGCTTGCAGGCCGAGGATGGGGTCGTCGTTTTTGTCCTTGACCGAGACGTTGATCTGAACGATGCGCGTCTCGGTCCGCAGGACGGCCGGTTCCGGGCTTTGCCACGTAAGGAGGGCGAGCGGAAACCAGAGGAAAGGCACTCACTGAAGATAACTCTTGATTGCGGCGAGCGTGTTGTCACCGGGGATGAGTTGGCGCTTCCCGTTGGTGACGATGACGAGCGAGGGAGTGCGCGTCAGGTGGTTTTCTTCGGCGAGTGCGAGGTCTGCGTCGATGGCTGCATCATCTTTTTGGACCAGTGCGTGTACCTTTTGCAGGATGGCGGGAGGAAGCACCGGGGCTAGTTGGGATTCAATGTCGCCGGTCTTGCTCCAGGTGCTTTGCGTGGCGAATATCTGTTTAGCGGCGGCTTGGTAGTAGCCGAACCGGCCTGCTGCGTTGGCGTATCTTGCGGCCAGGCGGGCATGGCTGTGGCGGGCGATGGGCATATCGCGGAAAATCAGTTCTAGTTTGCCGGTTTTGACATACTCAGTTTCGAGAGCAGGAAGCACGTTCGCGAAGAAGGCGGCGCAGGGCGGGCACTCATAGTCGAGATAGATTTCGACCGTAGTGGGAGCAGTGGCTGAGCCGAGTTGTTTGAAATCGGTCTTCGGGTTTGTGAGAAAGCCTTCTACACAAGCGACCGGGTCCTGGGCGCAAGCGCGGGTTGTGGGAATGATGAATAGAGCCGAGACGCTCAGAGTGGTGGCCAGGGGGACGCCGATCCAGATTCGTCTCAGGCGAGACCTGCGGCGATGGTAAAGATTGGCCAGGGCCTTGCTTCGGTTGGGCGTCCAGTTGTCGTCCGGATGCAAAAATTCGGTTAGTTGGTGATCTACCCAGGGATCAGTCTCGATTTCTTGGTTCGCCATAGAGCCTCGTATATTCCTTTCGAAAAGTTTGTTGAGCGCGGCGGATCAACGTTCCTACGGAAGCCGGATTCAGCTTCAAGGTGGACGCTACTTCTTCATAGCTGAGCCCATTGCCGCGCAATAGCAACAGCTCCGCTTCCCGCGGTTTCATGGCCGCCAGAACGCCGCGGACGTTGGTTTGTTCCTCCGAAGATGCGTGGAGTTGCTCGGGCGTCGGAGGTCCGGGGCCGATACGGAAGAAGCGCTCGAAACGGACGTGGCGGGCGCGTCTTCTTAACTCCTGGAGTCCCCTATTAATGGCGGTGCGGTAGAGCCAGCCGCCCGCGTTTTCGCCGTGAGCGTTGGGGGTGTGCCAGAAGGTCCAAAACACATCGACAGCGAGTTCTTCGGCGCAAGCGCGGTCTCCTACGACTCTGGCGATGATGCAGGCGATCCGTTCATAGTGAAGTTGAAAGGCCTCCTCGATGTCATCCCCCCTCGCCCGCACAAACCATTAACGCGCGGGAGGGGAAGTTTGTGACATTTTGCAGGTTGGATCGAAGCACAAGGCACTTCGCTGGGGCGTTGGATCGCTAGCGAGGTCGCCGAAAGGGTAAGGAACTCGTGGCCGCCCGTGGTGTTCGCCGCCATTGGCGCCTTTCCCGACTTTCCGGAGGCAGAAGAGCTTCGCCTCGGCTATGGAGAGGATAGCTCCATGGAGTCTTTGGATTGGGTCGCGAGCCTGGAGCGAAGGAGAATTCTGGCACGGATGCATGCGGCTTGGTCATCGGTCCCATGGACCTACTCATTGCCGGAACGGCCTCTAAGCCGCGGAGCTATACTTGCGACCAATAACATCAGAGAGTTTTCAAGAGTCGAGAGTTTGCGGCTCGACGATTGGACGCGGACGTAGGCGGAACGCCGATGTTTTGCGATATAGTTTGTTGCCAAGGAGCAGTTCGATGATCCGTGAGGCAAAGTGTGCCTTGAGTTTGGCAGTGTTGACGGCGGCGTTGGCGGCGGCGCAACCTCCTGGTCAAACCCCCGCAGCCGGCCGCGGGCCCAGAACTCCAGAGCCGATGCCGCCGGGACCGAATCCCAATTCGCAGTTCCGGCTGGGGCCGGATTCGATGCCGCAGGACGGCGTTCCGAAGGGCGAGATTCGCGGGCCGTTCCACATTCAAAGCAATGCCTATCCTGGGACGCAGCATACCTATTGGGTATACGTTCCGGCGCAGTACGATCCGGCGATTCCTACGGCCATCATGATCTTTCAGGATGGGCAGGCGTTCAAGGATCCGAATGGCGACCTACGCACGCAAAATGTGCTGGATAACCTCATCTACCGGCGGGAGTTGCCGGTGATGATTTCGGTTTTCATTAATCCGGGGCGTACGCCGGAGCAGGTGGAACCATCGCCGGCGACGGGCTGGGGCGACGGGACAACGAATCGCGGCATCGAGTACAACACGCCGGACGATAAGTACGCGCGCGTAATCACGGACGAGTTGATGCCGGTGATGTACAAGGAGTACAACATTTCGAAAGACCCGGAGATGCACGGAATTGGGGGGTCGAGTTCCGGTGCGATTGCGGCGTTTGCGGTGGCTTGGGAGCGTCCGAACGATTTTCGGAAGGTGCTGAGCAATGTCGGCAGCTTCGTGGATATTCACGGCGGGCAGATCTATTCCGACTGGGTGATGCAGAAGGAGAAGAAGCCGATCCGGGTGTTCCTTTGCGACGGGCGGAACGATAACCGCGGCTGGCGCGGGGACAATTACAACCAAAACCGGGACTGGTTCTATCAGAACGTGAAGCTGATGAAGGCGTTGACGGCAAAGGGTTACGACGTGAATTACTCATGGAGCCTCAACCTGCATGGGCAGAAATACGGCGGGATGATTCTGCCGGATATGATGCGTTGGCTTTGGCGGGATGCGGTGCCGGTGACGACCGACCCGAAGGACTTGGCAGAACGTGGATTTAAAGAACCCGTGGCGAAGAAGTAGCAGATGATGTTGGGCGAAAAATGGGATAAAGTTATCGGTTACGTTCGAGGCAATCCGGGCGTCTTCTCTAAGAGCGAGTATTCTCTAAATAGGATGAAATTTTCGATCCGCCCTCTTTTTCTCTCCGTCGTGTGTCTGGGAACCGCGGCCGCAGCCAATAACCCTCTCCTCGAAAAGCAGTTCAACGAGAACGTAAAGCCGTTTGTTACGAAGTATTGCGTGGGGTGCCACAGCGGCAAGACTCCCGCTGCATCGCTAGATCTGAAGACGTACAGCACGATGGACGCCGTTCTGGCGGATTATCCGCGCTGGGTGATCGTCCACGACAAGCTTGAGGCCAAGGCGATGCCGCCTAAACCAATGCCTGCACCTCCAGCCGCCGATGAGAAGAAAGTAATCACCTGGATCGCCGAAGTCCGCGCCGATGAACTGCGCCGGCATGCGGGAGACCCTGGGCCAGTGCTACTGCGGCGGTTGAGTAATAACGAGTACAACTACACAGTTCGGGATCTGACGGGCGTGGATATGCAGCCCGCCAAAGAGTTCCCTTCGGATCCCTCGAACCAGGCCGGTTTCGACAATTCGGGTGAATCGTTGACGATGTCTTCCGCGCTGATGAAGAAGTATCTGCAGGCGGCGCGTGATGTGGCGAGCAAGATGGTGCTGGTGCCGGATGGGATCGAATTTGCACCTTATCCGATGCTTTCCGAGACGGATCGCGACAAGTTTCCGATTCAGCGGATCGTGAATTTCTATTTCAGCCAGCCGACGGATTTTGCGGATTATTTTCAGGCTGCGTGGAAGTACAAGTATCGGGCGGCGCTGGGTAAACCGAATGCGACGCTGGCTTCGACCGCCGCGGATGCGAAGGTGAGCGCGAAATACCTTCCAATGGTTTGGCAACTGATCGAAGAGCCGGCTGCCAAGGAGAAGACCGAAGTGGGCCCGATCGCCAAGTTGCAGGGAATGTGGCGAGATTTGCCGGCGCCATCCGCAGCCCAACCCGGGGCGGTCAGGGCAAAGTGTGAAGAGATGCGCAATTTCGTGGTGAGGGTTCGCCACGATACGGCCATGCAATTCGCAACTCCGAAGGTGAAAGGGCTGCCGACCGCGGCACAGCCTCTGCAGAACTGGAAGCTGAAGCAGTTCGCCGCGCACCATAGAGAAAGCGATCCAGCGGCTCTGCGGAACGATACGGACCCCGCTCCCGTGGTGCCCGAAAAGCTTCCGAAAAAGCCGGGGCTGCACCAGGATGCGTCGCCTTACTGGGCGGCGGTTGTGGATAAGTCGCGCGCCACGGACGAAGACCTGGTGGTGCCCGCGGCGGAGCGCAGCAAGTTCGAGACCTCTTTCTCACGCCTGGCAAACGTCTTTCCGGACGCTTTCTTCATCTCGGAACGCGGCCGCTATTGGCCCGACGATTCCGAAGATCGGGGCCGCCTGCTCAGCGCGGGCTATCACAACGTGATGGGCTACTATCGCGACGATACAGCTCTGATGGAGCTGATTCTCGATGCCAAGGGTCAGCAGGAACTCAACCGGCTCTGGGAGCAATTCGAATACATCTCCAACTACACGGCGCGGACCTTTATCCAGTTCTATCTGAACCAAAGCGGCGCCGTTTACGGTAAAGGCGCTGAGTCTGGCTCCGCGTTGCCCGTGGACCACGAGGTTACTGATCAGGCCATCATCGAAAAGATCCGCGATGTATGGGTGGCCAAGTCCCTGGAGAAGACTTCCTCGGACGCATTCGTTACGCTTCCAGGCGACGTACCGCCGCGCGAGCGCTTTCGCGGACCTAACGATCCTATGGCGCCGCAGGCGATGCGGGAGCACTTCGACGGGATCAACGCCACCATCCGCAACTTGGAAAAGATGCGCATCGCGTCGGAACCCAAGCATTTGGATGCTCTGCTGAAGTTCGCGGCCAAAGCGTACCGCCGTCCACTGACGAAGTCCGAAAAGGACGACATGCTGGCCTACTATCAGAAGCTGCGTGAGAAGGACAGTCTGAACGAGACAGACGCGATGCGCGAATCGCTCGTGAGCGTGCTAATGTCGCCTAAGTTCCTTTACCGGATCGATTTGCTGGATGGGCTTGCGGACGCTCGAACGGGGTCGGGTTTGCAAAATGTTGCGTTCGCGACGGCCGGGGTTCATCGTCTCTCCGCTTATGCCTTGGCAAGCCGGTTGAGTTACTTCCTGTGGTCGAGCATGCCGGATGACGAGTTGCTGCGTCACGCTGCCTCCGGAGATCTGGTGCGGCCGGACGTTTTGCTGGCACAAACGCGGCGCATGATGAAAGACGACCGCGTGTCCGCGTTTGCTACCGAATTTACTGGAAACTGGCTGTCGTTCCGCCAGTTCGAGACGTTCAACTCAGTCGATAAAGACCGCTTCCCTTCGTTCACGAACGATCTCCGCGAAGCCATGTTCCAAGAGCCGATTCACTTTGTTCAGGATTTGATCGCGAATAACGGGAATGCGCTGGATATGTTGTATGGGAAGTACACGTTTGTGAACCCAGTACTCGCGAAACACTACGGCATGCCGGAAATCCAAGCTGCCGACGGCGCTAAGGTGACCGCCAACACTTGGATCAAGGTGGATGATGCGAACAACTACGAGCGCGGCGGACTTCTTCCGATGGCGGTGTTTCTTACCAACAGCTCGCCCGGTTTGCGTACCAGTCCGGTAAAGCGCGGCTTCTGGGTGGTTCACAAGCTGCTTGGTGAATCGATTCCTCCACCGCCCGCGGTTGTGCCTGAATTACCGCATGATGAAGCGAAGATGGACTTGCCGTTGCGCGAGGTTTTGGCTCAGCATCGGGCGAATCCGGTCTGCGCCGGATGCCATGCGCGGTTCGACGTGTTCGGACTGGCGCTCGAAGGGTACGGTCCGATCGGCGAAGCGCGAAAGAACGATTTGGCAGGCCATCCTGTGGATAACTCAGCGACTTTCCCCGGCGGAGATCAGGGAAGCGGTCTAGACGGAGTGGAAACGTTTATTCGCAATCACCGCCAGAAAGATTTCATTGATGGACTGGCGCGCAACATGGTGGCGTATGCGCTGAACCGGTCGCCTCAGCTATCCGACGAAGGCCTGGTGGACCGCATGAAGTTGAACCTTGCGGCGAAGGGCTACAAGTTCGACACATTGATCGAAACCATTGTGACCAGCCCTCAATTTTTAAATAAGAGATCCTCGGGAGCGCCTGCAAAGTCCGCGCCCGTAACGCCTTCCGGGGCAGTGGCGCGGTTGAATCAACCGCTTCAACCGAATCACAAACAAGAGTTACAGTAAAGAAAGGTCTTCCACTATGCTCAAATCCCGCGTATCCCGCCGAACAGTTCTTCGCGGCATCGGCGCCACCATGGCGCTCCCGTGGCTCGAGTCTCTCCACGCGCTGGCTGACACGCCAAGCGCTGCGATGTTCCCCAAGCGCTTCGGCGTCATGTTCATGGGGTGCGGCATCAATGAGGATTATTGGAGTGCAAGTGGAAACGGCGCCGACATGGTGCTGAGCAAGACGTTGCAGCCGCTGGAATCGATCAAGGGCAAGATCAATGTGATCGACGGCCTGTTCAACAAGGCGGCCACCGGACAAGGTATTCACCCAGCCCAGACAGGGCAGTTGCTCACTGGCATGCATATCTCAAAGGGCGCGATTGTTCACTCAGGAATCAGCGTCGATCAGATGCTCGCGAGCAAACTCGGTGAGGATACCTCACAGCAGAGCATCGTGCTCGCATGCGACCAGCCGATGACGGGCTATCACGAGACCAACTTCTCGCTGGCCTACAGTTCGCACGTGTCCTGGCAGACGCCCGATTCGCCGGTGCCTGTGGAAGTGTATCCGTCGCACGCCTGGGACAATCTGTTCGATAACCGCGGCAGCGAGCGGAACATCAGCATCCTGGACCGCATGCAGGACAGCGCCAAGGCACTGACAACCAAGATCAGCTCGACTGACGCTAGCAAGCTGGATGAGTATCTGACCAGCGTACGCGAGGTGGAGAAACGCGTGGAAGGTACGCGGAAGACGAAGGGCACCGCTGAGGATAATGCCAAGGCGATGAACAAGCCGATGTTCTCGATGGACCGCCCGGCGAATGGGTTGCCCGAAGATCTGCGGGAGCACTCGAAACTGATGTGCGACATTGTGGCGATCGCGTTCCAGACGGATAAAACGCGCGTGGCGTCATTGATTATTTCGCGCGATCTTTCGGCGATGTACTATCCATTTCTAAATGTGAAAGACGGGCATCACAGCGCATCGCATAACAATAATTCAGATGGCTATGAGCGTATTTCGCGCTTCCACGTTGACCAGTTTGCGTATCTGGCGAAGAAGTTGGACAGCATGCCGGAAGGCGATGGCACCGTGTTGGATCACTCCTGCCTGATGTTCCTGTCGAACATGTGGATTGGCCGCAAGCATGACAATTCGCGGCTGCCGCTGGTGTTGGCGGGCGGCTTGGGTGGAACGCTTGAGACGGGGCGTTCGATTAATTTCGTAGGCCAAGCCGAAGAAAAGCGCAAGATGTGCAGTTTGTATCTTTCGCTTATGGATCGCTACGGCATGAAGCTGGAGCAGTTCGGCGACGCACAGGAACGGTTGGAACAGCTTTAGTTGAAACCGCTTCCTCACGGTCGCGGCATCTCAATTAAGTTATCTCGAAGCAGCGGCGATTTTCTGAGCCGTGCTTCTGCAAGCGGTCTGAGCCGCGGTGCGTAGGCTTCACGCCGACTAAACACTAGCCACGATTAAAGGCGTTCCAAAAAAATGTCGGAGACCAGGACGTTGGCATTCAGAAAGGAACATGGGATTGACGATGATCCTCGATAACGCCGGGTTATTTCGTCATTCCCAGTTACAGACACCAGAGTAAGTTTTGGGTCGACCGTCCAAAAACTCTTACATCCATTTGACAAACATACATTCATCTTTTCATTGATTTCGTCGACAGTATTGCTTGGAGATAAGACCTCCACGACCAATTCCGGAGCGCCTATCAAGTATTCATCATCCCGGGTGGCAGCATTCCGTTCCAAAGAGACTAGACCAACATCGGCTTGCCAGACTTCATAATCCGCCGCTGGGCGGAACGCCATTTCAACACCCACGATGTCCGTCGTCAGCTTTGAAAGGATGGCCGCAATCCTCCACTGTAATCTCTGGTGTCCTATTTTAGGTGGCGGCATTAACACTACCTCTCCGTGATGCAGCTCTAGATGGCCTTCACGGGGCTCTGGAAGCCGCAGGAACTCTTCCACGTTAGTAGTGGCTGTAGATGTCTGCATTCTTACGTTCCCTTGGAAATTCTTCCCATGTCTAGATCCTACTCCCGTCGTTCTGCCAATCGTAGAAGTGGGCGGTGAAGTCTTGCAGCGTGGTTTGAACCTTACCGGTTCCCAGTTTCGTCAGCAGGCTTTTTTTGTCCTCTGGGCTGCGATCCTGGCCGAGTTTGAACTTGCCTTCCAGAAGCTCGATTTCCATTTCGAATCCGATGATGCCACCCATCAGGCCGTACTTGTAGGTGTCATCGACCTTTGAGAAGTCGTAACCGGTGCCTTCGTACTTTTCAAACTTCGCGATCAGTTTTGAGAGCAGATCGTTGAGATCCTTTTTGCCGTCGATAGGGCGCAGTTTTCCTGTGGCGTGGACCACCGCGAAATTCCAGGTGGGCACGACGTCGCCCTTCTTTGCGTACCAGGTTGGCGAGATGTAGCCGTGCGGTCCGTGAAAGACGATCACTCCGGTTTGCTTGCCATCGAACGTGTCTTTTTGCGGATTCTGGCGGGAGATGTGGCCGTGAATTGTTCCATAGGCGCCGGCTCCGCGGTCGAGGAACACGGGGATGTGGGTGATCCGTAGAGAGGGCGCGACAGTCACAAGGTCGACGAAGGCGTATTCATCCATGAAGTCGTGAAGGAACCTTCGGTCTTTCACCAGTTGGGGCTTGGGAATATATAGCGATTCGCCGGGAGGGGGACCTTGGGCAGGATCCTGCGCATTGGCATCCAGTGACGCTAAGGCAAGAGCGGTGAGAAGATCGCGGCGTTTCATGGGAACTATTATGGCTTAGCGCGCGATGCGCCAGGATTCGTCGAATAAGCCAGCTATTTTGAGGTCGGGAAGGTCTGACCCTTCCTTCGCTGTGACGATGGCGTAGTCTCCCCACTGGGGCATGCCGTAATCGCCGTTGTATTCGCGCTCCGTGATGGTGAGTCCCGTGTTCAGGACTACGTACTTCGAAGGGTTAAGCGGGTTGGGATAAATCATTGCCGGGAAGTTGTCTTTCGCGTGGAAGGACTGATTGCCGATCGAGACGGTTTGCTTGGTCCATTTCATGGGGAGTTTGGCTGCGATTTTGGCGATCAGGCGGTTGCTGCCGGGGTCGCCGAAGAGAATGACATGGTACTCTGCGAGGTCTTCGGGAGTGACGTCCTTGTCGTCCTTGATGAAGGCGTGGCCGCGGAAGTAGCGAGCCCATAACTTCTCGAAGCGGGCAAGCGAACGTAGGGCTTGTTGATTGACGCTATCGTTCCAGGCTACGCCGGTGGGGCGGACGAGAAGGAATGGATCGAGGAAAGCATCGTCGATGGGGCCTTGTAGTGCGTGGGTCTTGTGCAAGCCGGTCCAATCGGGCTTGGCTACCTTCCATGAAGCGCCGGTCTTTTCAATGGTGATTTGTGCTTCGGGCTTCACGCTGAGGGATTGGCCATCGATGGTAATTGACTTGGCGGAATCGGTCTCGCGCAGAGTCAGCCGGGTGATGTTCTTCGAGGTGATTTTGTAGTCTCCGCCGGAGCGGCTTGCATCCACATCGGCGCGGTCGTAGGTCTTGCCGAGGGCATCTACCGAGAGCCAGTAATCGCGGTTGTAGCGCGTGGTCCAAGTGACGAAGCGTAGATGGTCAGGCGAAGTTTGGCCTTTGTCGCCCCATGCCTTGAGGAAAGCGTCGAGGCGTTCGCGGACCAAGGGACTGGTGCCGTGGCCAGTCTTCTGCGAGATGAGAAAGAGGCCGGGGGCGCCTTGGGAGTGTAGGAAATCGGGGTCGCCGATGGAGGGGAAGCCTTCCTTTTCGAGCTGCGCGCGGGTGTGAAGTGAGGATTCGAGTTGGCCATGGTTGGGCGTGCCGGGTGCGACTGGCGGGAGGCAGCAGGTTTGGGTGTCGGCATCGCCATCGTGACCGGCTAAAGGCAGGTTGAAGATGTTGAGCGCCCATTCGGGCATGTTCTCCCAGATGTCCAGGGCGGCGCGCTGGTAGGCGGGGAGATCGGGGAAGACTTCGGTGCGGCGCGAGATGGTGCCGGCTCCGATTTCGGCTGCGGCGAAGCGATCGGGATAGTGCAGAGCGATGTGCCATGCGCCTTCACCACCCATCGAGAAGCCACGTAGGAGGATTCGCGTGCCGTCTATCTTGAATCGCTTTTGGACGGAGGCGATGACCTCGAATATGTCGGATTCGCCGGCCCAATGGTAGCCTGCGCTGTTGAGGCGGCCATAGACGTCAACCTGGATTTGGCCGTTATCGGCAACAGGCGGTTTGCCGGGGCCCCCGTTGGGGAAGGCAAAGAGAAATTCGGATTCGACAGTTTGGTTCTGCCGGCCGTGCAGCCAGACGTAGAGGCGGGTGGGCTTGGCGGGGTCGTAGTTTGCGGGAAGAGTGATGCCGTACGGTTGGACGGAGCCATCGATCGCGGAGTAGTAAGCGTGGATTTGTTTCTTGGTGGAGATCCACGGGGATTTGCCGTCGAGTAGTTCTTTCGCTCGATCCGCACCTGCGTCGAGTACGGCTAAGGCGTGGTCTATGTGCTTTTGAGTGAAGATTTGATCCGGGAATTCGAGGAGGATTCTGCCCGCCTTGGCGTAGACTTCGACGTCTGCGAGGAGATCCGGATTGGCACGTTTCGACTTGAGCTGCTGAACCAGAGTTTCGAGAGCGTTGGTCTTGGACTTGATTTGGTCCAAATCCTCCGGCTTCAAGTGAAACGGGGCCAGGGGTTGCGCGCAGGCCATTAGACACAAGAACGCAGACAGCAGGAATGCGGAACGAGCGGGCAAGATAGTTAGTCCTCCGATGGGGTCGAAGGACTAACATTATCAACTTTGCCCGCCTAGTTAAACAACCCCAGCATGTAGGCGATGAGGAGAATCAACAGAATGGTTCCGAGACCGATGCCTGCGCCTCCGCCGTAACCATACCGGCCGTAGCCGTAGTATCCGCCACCGCCTCCCAAAAGCAGAATCAAAACTATTATTATGATGAGCGTCATAGTGTTATGACAATTGGGGCATTTCTGGAGCCGAAGTACTCTATGTCACTTAATGAGTAGATAGGCAGTGTTTTCGACGATGGCGTAGCATGCGAATTCAGGCGAAGCCTCACTCTGAATTAGTGCACGGAAACCAGACATGAGAGCTTCTGAACCGAGGACCGCCGCGGTATCTGGGCGCGGATGGTTAACGGGAATAGCGGCGCGCACGGAGCCGTCTGGGCCGGTTACGAGGACTCGATCCGCGGGGAGACGGGTGTGGGGGTCGATGGCCCAGCCGACGATGAGTTGATAACCGCCGACATCTTGAATCTGTTCAACGTAACCTGCGTGGCCTGGCGCAGCGGGCGGAAGTGCTGCTTCGATGGTAGGCTCATCGGGGAACCTTTGGCATCCGGGCACATAGAATGCAGCCCAGGTTTGGCCGGACGGATGAGGGCGACGGAGGATCTTGAAGCCAAGGCCGGATTCCTGGGCTATGGATTGAAGCGTGGTTACCTTGTATTCGGCTTGAATGTTTGGATTCCAACCGTCGCCTTCGTAATCGTTACTTCCGGGCATCCAGGTTGCCAGTAAGAGGCCGTCCGGTTTTAGGCTGACGGCCGCGGAGTTGAGGCAATTCCGGATGAGCGAAGAGTCGATGTGTGGGAAGAGCGCATGCGCCATCATGAAGTCGAATTTGACGGCGAATTTGTGGAAGGCAAAGTCGGCGCCCGTGAGGAATTGAGGCTCCTTGAGATCGAAGAGATCGTGGCCGAGATGGAATCTGACGCCATCTTCGATGAGCGCTTGCTGGGGCTCGATTCCAAAATAGTGGCGAGGCTGGAGGTAAGGGATTAGGAGACTGCCTAGACCGAGAGCGCCGCAGCCGATATCGAGAGCCTGGTGGTGTTCACGAAGGCCGAGGGAACGGAGGAGCTCGAACTGATCAGAGCTCATAACCGAGTTCCTTGAGCAGGTCACCGGCGGCCGCTCGGAATTCAGCCTGTTCGGCGCTTGTCATTTCCTCTTTCCAGCGTGCGATGCGCTCCTGCTGAGGTGGTTCCATGAGAAGTTTGTCCTGCTTGACGCGTTGCTCATGGGTGACGAGCACTTCGCCTGCTGGATTGTGCATGGTTCGATGTTGCTTCAACCTTTCGGACGCGTGTTCGTAGTAGCGCAACATAACCGGGTCGAAAGGAAGATCGATGAAGGTGCAGACTTCACGGAGAACGGCTTCGGTTTCGGTGAGCAGGCGTTCGTAGCGGATTTCGAGGTAGTCCTCGCGGC
>Ga0302325_10019929_pt1 | contig 14084 bp, 16 predicted proteins | sample Palsa_T0_2_FD_201948 | JGI IMG/M metagenome (GOLD analysis project Ga0302325, IMG submission 201948) | Peat permafrost microbial communities from Stordalen Mire near Abisko, Sweden - Palsa_T0_2 | ecosystem: Environmental > Terrestrial > Soil > Palsa > Peat permafrost | place: Sweden: Abisko... | reverse complement strand
ACGATGCCCAAACCGCCTGAAAGCTAAGAGCGACGAACTCCGCTTACAGGAACCGCTCCCGCTCCATCAATCGGTGTCACCGGCCGATGTCCCTCACGACGAGCGAGATGGCTATCAATATCATATTCAGTGACTCTATGTCAACAAAAAAGTGACGCAATACCGCAACGCTGTGCGTACATTCGCGCGTTACTCGCACTGGCCAATCCGCGATATAGTAGGCGCTGAAAAGCGGCCGGAAGCAGCGCCGCGCAAGAACAGGTCAGGGAGTTATGCGATGAAAATGAGCATTGGCCAGCTCGACCATTACAATGTGTCGACGCGCAAGCTGAAGGCGACCGTTGCGTTCTATGAGGACGTACTCGGCTTCAAAAATGGCTTCCGGCCGCAGTTCGACTTTCCCGGCGCGTGGCTCTACAGCGGTGATCATCCGGTGCTGCATCTCAACGACATTTCGGAGACGGACCGCGAGCAGCGCCCGGACTCCGGCGTGATCGATCACGTCGCGTTCGGCAGCCGCGGCTTCGAGGCGACCAAACAGCACCTCGACAGCAAGAAAGTCTCCTACCGCGTCAATCAGGTGCCGAACAGCACGCGCTGGCAACTTTTCTTCAGCGATCCAAACAACGTCGAGATCGAGCTCAACTTCGAGACCAAGAACGAACTCGCGGCGTAGGGTGTCAAGACATTCACGCAGCAGCCACATGAGGCGGCGAGAATTCATAACGCTTGCGGGCGCCGCCGCCGCGGCTTGGCCGATCGCCATACGCGCGCAACAAGTTGAATATCCCAACCACCCGGTGCGGATCGTCGTCGGATTTGGCGCCGGCGGCGGCACTGACACCGTGGCGCGGATCGTCGCGCAGAAGCTCCAGGAAACACTCGGCGGCGCATTCGTGGTCGAGAACCGGCCGGGCGGAAGCGGCCGGCTCGCGCCGGACCTGGTCGCGAAAGCTACGCCCGACGGCTACACCCTGCTCGGCGCCGCGCCCGGCGCCATGTCGGTCGGTGCGGCGATCTGGCCCGACATCCCCTACGATATCTTCAAGGACTTCGTTCCGATCTCGCTGATGGCGGAATACACGCTGGTCGTTCTCGTCGCCAAATCCCATCCGGCGAGGACCGTTTCCGAGCTGGTCGCATGGCTCAAAGCCAATCCGGACAAGGCCAACTATCCGACCCCCTCCCCGGTGTTCACGCTTCCGATCGAGCATTTCAAGATCAAGACCGGGGCGCCGGCGACGGCGATCAACTACAAAAGCAGCAACGAGTCGATCGCCAGCCTCTTGGGCGGACAGACAGCATTCGCGTTCGTGGAAACGCCGATTGCCGTGCCGCAACTCGGCAATGGCATGCTGCGCGCGCTTGCCGTGACAGCCACGGCGCGCATCCGCGAACTCCCCGACATCCCGACGCTCGCCGAAGCCGGCGTGCCGGACGTGCTCGGCGGTACTTATCTGGCGATGATGGCGCCGGCGGGCACGCCGATGCCGATTGTCAAAAAGCTTGAGGCGGCCTGCCGGCAAATCGCAGCCACCGACGATTTCAAAACTCGAATGAAAGATCTCGCGGCAACACCCGTCGGCAGCAGCGCCGACGAACTTACGGCACAGATGCACGCCGAGGTAAAGCGATGGAACGCCGTCGTCAAAGAGGCGAACATCAAATTCGAGTAATGGTCGAACGCTGATAGAGCAAGAAAATGGCGCAATCTTATCTTGTATGCAGAAGCGACGAGTTGAAGGACGGTGACCGCCGAGTGATGTCGTGCGACGGCACCGAGGTCGGCGTATTCAAGGTCGATGGGCAACTCGTGGCATGGCACAATGTGTGCCCGCACCGTCAGGGTCCCGTTTGCCAGGGCCGCATTTATCAGCGCGTGCTGGAGCCGGTCGCCGGCGACGGCACCGTCAGGGAACTGGCCTACGATGCGAACGTCACCAATATCGTATGCTCGTGGCACGGCTACGAGTTCGATCTCAAGACCGGCGTCAATCAGGGCTCGGATAAATTCAGATTGCGCAAAGCGACACTCGAAGAGAAGGACGGCAATATTTATGTCGTCGTCTGAGGACAAAGCGGACCGCGCCAACGACGAGTATGGCTGGATCGACCGCTATGCGGCCGACCTGCACCGTTCCGCCAAGGAACTGGTTGCCAAGGGCGAAGCCGCGCGCGTTTCCGACACCGCGGTGGCTCTGCTCATCACGGCCGCGGTACGGCTCTATTACGCGAAGTCCGAGCTTGAGGACCGTCCGGTGCCGGCCGTGGTGCAGGAGGGCGAGGAAACATTGACGCCTACCGAAATGCTGGTGGCGGTCTCCGAAATGCTGCGAGACGTCAGACTCGGCCCGATGGAGCTTGGACTGTGGTTCCGGCGCCGGCCCGGCGAGAACCACCCGGACGAAAGCGACAGCAATCACTCAGAACACGTTGCGAGGAGCAAGCCATGAATCAGCCCGTCGTCGGCATACCGCAGATGTTGCCGGCCCAGGTCATCGACACCTCGACCGACAGCCGCGAGATCCTGAGGCACGCTCGTAACGCCGCATTGCGGCGCAAGCTGCAGGACTGGTTCATCGTCGACGTCGATGCGCATCACGTCGAGACGGTGTCGTGGAGCGAGGTGGTGCAATACATCGAGGATCCGGTCATTCGCGACCAGGCGCTGCACTTCCACAAGGACCGCCTCGGCGCGCCGCCCTACGGCCTCAACGGCGACCTTGGCTTGCGCTATCAGAGCGTCGGCGGCCGCATCCCGCATCAGGACGGATTGCGCGAGAAGATCGAGGACGTCAGCGTTCACCGCGACGTGACGCTGACCCGCCGCGCCATGGACTCGCTCGGCGTCGACAACATGGTCGTGTTCCCGACGCCGATGCTGTTCCTCGGCCTTCATCCGCAGCCCGAAATGGAAGTCTGGCTGTCGCGCGCCTACAACAAATGGATGCAGGAAAACCTCCTGTCAGCGGACAGCCGCATCAAGTTCCTGGCGGTTTTGCCCTACAACACGCCGGAAGAAGCCGAGCGCGTCGTGAAAGAGACCGCCGGCAAAAAAGGCATCATCGGTTACGCCATTCCCTCGACGCGGCATGCGCCGGTGCATCACAACAAATACATGCGGCTCTACAGCATGATCGAGGAGACCGGCATGCCGCTCTCCTTCCACACCGGTTATCATTGGGACGATCCCTCGTTGAAGACCATCAACCGATTCCTCGGCATGCACGCGCTGGGCTTCGCCTGGCCCAATATCGTGCATTGCACGAACTGGGTGCTCAATGGCATGCCGGTCCGTTTTCCCAAGCTCAAGGTGATCTGGATCGAGTCTGGCCTCGCCTGGGTGCCGTTCGTGATGCAGCGGCTCGACGATCAGTTCCTGATGCGGCCTTCGGAAGCGCCGCATTTGAAGCGGCTGCCCTCCGAGTACATGCGCGATCACTGCTGGTACACAACGCAGCCGATGGAAGCGAACAACCTCAAGGCGCTGGAGTGTACGTTCGACATGATCAAGGCCGAGACTCAGCTGCTCTACGCGTCGGATTGGCCACACTTCGATTTCGATCTGCCGCAGGAGATCACCGACCTGCCGTTCCTCTCGGAGCAGGCCAAGCGAAACATCCTCGGGCTGAACGCTGCGCGAATCTTCAATCTCGATCCGACGCCGGTGAAGCAATTGTAGCAAGCGCGCGCCCCCACCTTCGCTGGCGAGCCTGGGGTTTAGGCGTTGCGAGGAGTTGCACTTCCGGCCAATCAGGCAGTATGGCCGTCAAAATCGCCTGTCTTGGGGATATTCTTTGCCTGTTGCGGCGTCATTTTCGCGGTATCCGGACCACCCGGTACGCCGCGGGGCCCGAGTTTTCTTCGGGCCATCTCGTCTTCGGTTAGCCGTTCTTCTTCGCGGGTCACCTGTTTCATCTAAATGTGACCGCGGTCAGGCTTTCCCGAAGGGTGGCTTCAACGAACCTGCTGCCGCCTTCGTCATGGCCTCGCCAACACTTTGTGCCTGCTCGACGAACGCATGCAGTTGCTTCTGGAAGAAATCGGTCTGAATTTGCAAGGCTTCTTGAAAGTTCTGCGCCTGACTAAGCTTGTTCATATACTCATGCGTCGCATCGATATTTTGTTTGGTCTGGCTTTTCAGCTGCTTGCCCACCGCTGATTCTCCAACCGGGAAGGATTCGATGGCAGCTTTGAGCGTATTGAAATAACTGTCCACCGCACCACGCGTTTGCGCGGCAGTTTGGCTCAGCGTCTTCCCGGCACTTTCCTGCATTGACGCAATTGGGTTGCTCTCATTTGGCATCGCACTCTCCTGCCGCTGATGGGTCTACCTGGATATGTCGGCATTGCCCGAGTCGGGCATCCTCGTTGCTTCGCTGCCTGCTGCATCCTTAATGGGGATCAGAAAGTCTGATGCAATTGGCTCTGACGGCACGTTGATAGACATCCATCATACCATAGCTGGCCGCGACGAGACCACCGGCCAAAAGCCCGCCCGCACCGGCAATCTGCGCATCTGCATAAGCACTCTGCTTCTCGGTGATCATGCGCCGCGCTTCATGCCCGCTTAATTCACCCGTCATCAGACGGAAGGTGCGGATAGCCATCACCTGCTGAACATCTAAACAAAATTGCCAAAGATCAAACATGTTTCCAATTCTCGGCTATTGCCGCGTTCTCGGGTATTGCCGCGGTCAGGCTTTCCTTCACCGGTATAGCCCAACACTCACAACCTCCGAGACCCCAGGATCGATCCATCAAAAAGGCGGAATCTGGCGACGGCGTCATCACTATCTCATGATAGCGATCTGAGAACCCAGGCCGCACCACGGAATAGACCATAACCGCGTGCCGATCACGCCCTCGGCCGCCCGAGCAGTCAGCAGACGCGGTCGAGCGCAGCGGTCATGGGACTGTAATGCAGCGCCCGTCCCAATACGCAAATGTGTTCGCATCCCTTGCAACCGTTAGCCGTGATCCAGGTTCTCATGGTACGCGCGCGGCAAAATTCTCGTTTGAGCCGTAACAGGAGAATCAGATGCTTCACAAAAAGACACTTTTCGCTCTCGCGACCGCGGTTAGCCTCGGTTGTATTCCAATGGCGACGAATGCGTTAGCTGCCGGTCATCCAGGTGGTGGCCACGGTGGCGGCGGACACGCGGCGGCCGGACATGCCATGGCGGGCCGTGCAATGGCTGGCCCCGCTCGCGGCGGACGCGCTACAGCCGGCTATGCCTCTGGCGGTCGTGTTGCCAGGTCCGGCTACGGCGGCCGCGGCGGCTACTACGGCGGCGGACCGATCTACGACAGCTGCGCTGGATATGGTCCCGGCTACGGTTATGGATCTGGTTATGGCTACGGCAACGGATGCCCCGGCTATGGTGTCCCCCTGGTCGGCGGCGTGATCAACGGGCTCATCGGTGGCTACGGCTACTGAGAACTTCGAGCGATATTGAAAAACGGCGGCCGCCTCCCCGGTTGGAGCGCGGTCGCCCGTGGCGTTCATCATTACGATGATGATTCTGCCGATCAGATTTAGGGAGCCTACCAACGAGCCTACTGTTGGTGCGGAACCGGAGCCCTGTCTTTATTCGTCTCACTGACGTCCCCAAAACATCCCGCCCTTTCCAGGCTGAATATGGTCAATTTTGACCAGACTGGCATCGACTCATCTGGAACCATTGACCTTGGCAGGGCCAACGGAGGGGCGATGACCTCGATAGTTCCATTCATCAGCGGCGCGGTATTTGAAGTGGCAGACATTAGGTTGATGTCGGATGCTTATAACCAGGTGATTGAAGACCTTTACAGGTTCGGCCACCCAAATGCGATTGTGGAGGGGATCATGGCCACCCGGATTATAAATCTCACAAAAGGTGGTGAGCGCGATCCCATCCGATTGCGTGAGAGCGCCCTCGCCGCATGCGGTTTCAATCTGGCCCGTGCGGGCCAGAAACAAGATTAAGACCGTGCTCCGTTTGTCCGCTTGAGCTTCGAAAGGTGCCGCGGCCGCCGGCGCGTTCGCAAGGAGCCACCAGCGGACTCATGCGGCGCAGCACACGGCAGACCGTCGCTCCCCAAAAAACTGGAATTCCCGGTTCATCCGAACTAAATTAGCATCATCGGAACGAGAGACACTCAGCCCAAATGGCCACGTCGAGGACCAGGAAATCTTTCAACGTCAAGGTATTCCTGACCACTGTAGAGGGCGGGACGAGCGTATCTAATTATCGAAAGAAACGGAGGATTTTTGCGCAGGGAGACGTTGCAGATTCCGTCCTCTATGTCCAAGAAGGTCAAGTTAAACTTAGCATCATATCGGAGCGAGGTAAGGAGGCGGTCGTCGCTCTCCATAATAAGGGAGACTTCTTCGGAGAGGGCTGCTTGAGCGGCCAGCCTTTGCGGCTGGCGACTGCCACCGCGACAACGGATTGCGTCATCACGCGGCTGGACAAGGCTACCGTCGTACGCGTGCTCCACGACGAACCGAAGTTCTCCGAGATGTTCCTGACCTACATCCTGGCTCGCAACGCGCGCGTGGAGGGGGACCTGGTCGACCAGCTTTTTAATTCGAGCGAGAAGCGCTTGGCGAGATTGCTCCTTCTGATGGCGAACTTCGGCAAGGAGGGGCGGCCCGAGCCGGTCATAGCGAAGGTTAGTCAGGAGACGCTCGCCGAAATGGTGGGAACGACGCGATCGCGCGTGAGCTTTTTTATGAACAAGTTCCGCAAGCTCGGATTCATCGAATACAACGGCGAGCTGAAAATCCACAATTCCTTGCTGAACATGGTGCTGCACGACAATCCCGGCCTCAGACGATGAGCCAGCGAAGGCTGTGAACTCCGGATTGAGCGCAGCCTAAATTTCATTGAGAGCCTGATCGGCGCAGCGAGGGACTGTTATTGTAACTGCATAACCCGCCGGATTGCACCCTTTTGTGATCGTGGCATCGATTTGGCGAGCGAACGCCTCGACCATTCGAGCGCCAATGCCAGAGCTTTGCGTGTCGGCGTCGAGCGGCGGGCCGTTGCCCTTATCGGAGACAGTGATCGACAGACTATCCGGCGCCGCTTTGAGCACAATCTGCACGCGCTCGCTTCCGCTCGACGGTCGCGAATGCTTGATGGCGTTAGTGACCAGTTCGTTGACGATGAGGCCAAGCGGTATCGCAAGATCGGTGCGGATGAGGAGCGGATCGGCGTCGACTACTATCGTCCAGGCTTGGTCAGAGCTACTCGATGCCGCTGTGATTTCCCGGCCAAGGTCGACGAGATACCGGTTAAGCGCTACCGTTTCGGCGTCGTCAGATTTATGCAGTTGTTGATGAATGGCGGCTATGGCCGCAACGCGCGCGGCGGCATCGTGAAATTGACCCGCGGCGGCTCCTGCGGCCTTGGCGTGCATGTGCAGCAGGCTCGCTACAATCTGCAAGCTGTTCCTGATGCGGTGATCGACCTCCTTTATCAGCAGGTCTTTTTGCCGTCCGCTTTCTTCAAGAGCACGCTTTACCTTTTCAAGCTGTTCTCGTTCGTTGAGTTCGCGTAGCGATGCCAGTTCCTCAAATAGGCGTGCCCCCATTTCACAACGGGCGGCTTCGGAATCTTTCAACAACAGTTGGGCGAGTTGCTCGTGTTCGAGCAGCAGCTCTTTTACGTCGTCTTCAAGGGCCAAATCCGGATGCATTAATGTCCAATAGTGAGCTGCCCGGATAAACGTCAGAAATCCAACCAGCAACTCGAATTTTTCGCCGCCAAGCGCGGTGCGCAGCGCGCGCTTCGCCCGTTCGGCGCGCGCTGGTTGAAGAAACAGCACAGTGGCCGCAGTGAGCAGATCCTCGTCGTAGGAGGTCTCGGGTGAGGGCCAATCGATCGTTTCCGCGGCGGCATCCAGGCGGGCAATCGCCGCCCCAATGTGTTCGTCGGAAGGGATGGCGCGCTGGAGCAAACGAACTACCTGGGCAATCGTCATCGCTGGCGCGTCCGGATCGCCGGCTGCCCGACCGAGTCCCAACAGGAAACCGCAGTGACGCGTGATGCAGTAGCGAATTTCGCAAAAGCGGGAGAGATAGACAAACAGCCGTTCCTTGAACAGCGTCGGGATGGGGGTGTCGAGATAGGCTGACTTCGCGAACTGCCACAGCTCGCGAACCACCAAAGGGGCGTCCGGTGCTGATCGGAAAAAATTCGGAACAAGACCGAAGCGTGCCGCAACCTCACGCTCGAAATCGTCTTGATCGGTATTCTGGGAGCGCAAAGGCCCCGGGAAACGCGTAATCGTAGACACGCAGTGACCTCACCTGGCGGAACCGAAGAAAGCTTAGGACGGCGGCCAAGTTGAGTCTGAGCGAAATTGCTCATCTTTGGATTCTGGGATGTGCATGGCAAACCGCACGTCCGCGAGGAAGCGCGCGCCGGCGCAACTCTGGTGGCGGTTTGTAACGGGCATGGTCGATGCTATCGTTGGGCTGAGAGCGCTTTGGGGCGCATTCAACCATCGAACACGATGCGATACGCGATTTGCTGCATGGCACTGTTGGGGCTGCTGCTGATGGCTAGCCAGGCGTCCGCCGCTGACTATGAAGTCGCGACCCAGCTCGGCGTAGTCTATGCCGAACACGATGGGACCAAGCTGGTCGGCGACCTTTATCTACCGAAGGGACTCGCCAAGGCGCCGGCCTTGGTGGCGATCCATGGTGGCGGATGGCAAAATGGCAACCGGGCGTTTTACAAATACTGGGGTCCCTTCCTTGCCCGCAACGGCTATGCGCTTTTCTCGATCGAATACCGCCTGGGAAAGCCGGGCGTCTATCCCGCCGCGGTCTATGACGCGAAAGCGGCTATTCAGTTTGTGCGGGCTAAGGCTGCGTCGTTCGACATCGACCCGGATCGGATCGGTCTCATCGGCGACTCGGCGGGAAGTCATCTGGCGGCTTTGCTTGCGCTCGCAGGCGACCAATTCACCTCGGCCTATCGCGACGATCCCAATGCCGCCACTCCCGTCAACGTCAAGGCAGTCGTCGCGTTCTATGGCGTCTACGACATGCTGGCACAATGGGAGCATGACCTGACCGCACGGCCGCGCGACAACATCGCGGAAAAATTCCTTGGCGTGTCGCCGACGGAAAATCGGCGCATCTATTTCGACGCCTCGCCGATCAGCTATGCCACCGTCGACCGCAACAAAGTGCATTTCCTGCTGATCCACGGCACCAACGACGACATCGTCGATCCGTCGAGCCAATCGGGTGCCTTTCTCACGGTGCTGACCCAGGCCGGAAATTTCGTGCGCCGGATTATCATTCCCGGCGCTGGACATTTCTGGTCGGCCGATCCGTTCGAAAATGACCCCAACGGCTACGGCGCTACTGCAGCACCGCGGCTGTTGCTATTTCTCGGAAGTTCGCTCTGAAGCGCCGCGAGCCCTGTTTACCGCGGAAAATAGGACTGGCCGGAGTACTGCCGTTGATTGTTGCGCTGGCCGGCGGGCTGGGGCGGATTGCCGGATTGCGAGCCCCAACCCCAGAGGCCAAAGATGCCGCCGCTTTGCGCGACTTCAGCCGGAGTCGGATGGCGTGTAATGAGGCCGCCCTGGGGCTGGTTGTTCAGGACCACGACGAACTCGGTGCGATAGTTGGTTTCGCTGTTCAACGGTTCGTCCGAGATGATGAGCGACGATCGCGGCAACGCTGTCGGCGCGATGCGATTGAGCACATCTTGCGGAATAGTGATGCGGTCGAGCGCATCCTTGGCGTCGTCCCCGCTGTCGATCGTGACTGCGGTCCAGCGCAGGCCTGCGCCGGCGGATGCTACCGCCGTGAAGACATGCGTGCCGATCGGCTTTTCAGGACTGCGGATCGTGACCGGCACCTCGAGGACCGTATCGAACCTCTCACCCCCGTCCGGCAACCGGACATGCGTGTTGCGCCGCACGTAAAGCTTCTGCGTGGCGCGGCTGATGAACACCGAGACCGGCTCAAGCGCGAGCTTGGCGTCTCCCGCCGCCTTGACGGCGTCGACCCGCTTGGCCTCGGCCGCCTTGGCGGCGTCCTTCGCCGCTGCGTCCGCGGCGATTTTCGCCTTGGCCGTGTCGATCTGCGTTCCCAGCTCCGCGGACTTCGCGGTGGCCTTCTGTTTCACATCCTCGGCCTGTGCCTTGGCCTGATCCGTCTTCGCAGCCGCGATCACCTTGTCGGCATATGTGGTTTCGGCATCGGCGCGGCTTTTGGCCCATTCCAGCTGGCGCAGCGACGCTGTGAGCGACGCCGCCTCGCGCCCAGCTGCCGCAGCGGCCTTCTTCGCCTCGTCGGCCGTCTTGGTCGCCTCCGCCGCTTCGCGGGCGAGCGTCTCGGCGTGAGCCGGCGCTGCCGCAATGGCATCGGCATTCGGCACGAGCAGCGCCGGATGGGAAAACTCCACCGGGGCGGCATCGTTCGGCGAGATGATCACGCGCATACCAATGCGTGTCTTGTCGAACAACTTTTCTGCAAAGCCATAGGGCATCCGCACGCAGCCGTGCGACGCCGCATAGCCGGGCAACGGTCCGCCGTGCAGTGCGATGCCGTTCCAGGTGATGCGCTGCATGTTCGGCATCCAGGCATCGTCATAAAGGCTCGAATGGTGGTCCTTGTCCTTCTCCACGACGGCAAAGACGCCGGCCGGGGTCTCGCGTCCCTTGATACCGGTCGATACCGGTGCACGCACAATCCAGCCATCGGCGTCGTAGAAGGTCACTTGCTGGCTCTTGACCGAAACGATGGCCATGATCGGCTCACCCGCATTGCGCGGGGCCACGGCCTCAGTGAAGGGCGCGGGATGCGCCTGGTTCGTCGCGGCGCCGGCGGGCACCGCTGCGGTCAGCGCCGTCATTACGGCCGCGACCGTCACAATCGCAGGAACGCCCAAACGCCGGACCACCCCGGCGGATCGCGCCGTTGGGAATTGATTTGTCATGCTATGTCCTGGAATGCCTCTGCCGGAAGGGAATCACGACGCCGCAACTCGTACAAGTGAATGGTTGCCGTTTTACTGCACTTGGTCAATTAACACTCCCACGAGCGCTGCTCGGAATTGAGGCATCACCGCACGGAAGATGTAACTAACCCTCACCTGCGGCGGTACGACGCCCTTCATGGTCATGTCGGCCATATTTACGACCTTCCGACGACTGGGCCAGCGTTGTAGCATCCGGTTCGCGTTGGTACGCCATCGTGAAGCAGGACTGCGACATAAACCTCCGGTAGTGGGGCGTCGCGCTGATTTCGGTCCCGAACAGGTCACGTGGTTTTTGAGGGGGAAACGCCATGAAGCGATCTATCGCACTTGGAATGGTCATCGCCGCGAACGCGTGCGTCATTGGGCCTTCACTGATGCCCGGCCTCGCGCGGGCAGCCGACGACAAGACTTTCGTGATGAAGATCTCGCTTCCGACCCTGAACGATCCGACCCATCAATTCGCCAAGAACTACGCCGCCGCGATCGAGAGAGACTCGGGCGGCCGGATCAAGCCGGAAATTTATACCGCGAGCCAGCTCGGCTCGATCCCGCGGCAAATCGAGGGCACGCAGTTCGGCGCGATCCAGTGCGCCGTCCTTCCGCCCGAGTTCTTCGTCGGCGTCGACGACCGGTTCGAGGTGATGGCGGCTCCGGGCCTGGTCGATTCCATGGAGCACGGACAGCGCCTTGCCGCCGATCCCGCGGTCAGGAAGTTCATCCTCGCACTCGGGGCCGACAAGGGTTTGCATGGCGTCGGCTTCATGATGGCAAGTCCGTCCTCGCTGATTGCAAGAACGCCGGTCCGTCACCTCGCCGATTTAAAGGGCCAAAAGATCAGGGTGCTCGCCTCGCAATTCCAGACCGTGCCGTTCGGCGGGCTTGGCGCTAATCCTGTGGCGTTGACGCTCGGGGACGTGCTGCCGGCGCTTCAGCAAGGCGCCATCGACGGCGCGATTTCGGCACTGAAGAATTTTGTCGCCATGCACTTTTCCGACACATCAAAGTACGTGACCGAGATTGGCCAGCCCGCCATCTTCACCGTCATTGAGATCAGCAAGAAATGGTACGACACCTTGCCGCCCGATCTGCAACAGATCGTCGATAAGGACGGTGATACGGAGTCCATTGCGGTTGCACCGCAGGCGCTTGAAATCACCAACGGCGCACGCAAAGACTGGGTGGCCAGCGGCGGCGAACTGATCAGTTTTCCGCCTGACGAACAGGCGTCGATGCTCAAAACCCTTGTTAGCTCCGGCGAAGAGGTTGCGAAGGCGAAGCCGGAATTGAGCGCAGCCTATCAACTCATACTCGAAGCGGCGCAGCGAACGCGATAAGCTTCGAGCCGGCGAACCAGCCTTTGTCGGTTTGCTGCCGCCGCGTTTACAAGTCCTAGCGCATCAGGTTCGGCAACCAGAGCGCCACCGCCGGCAAGAAGAAGACGAGCGCCAGCATCAAGACACTCAGCACGATGTAAGGCACCACCGCGCGGAAGATATGGCCCATCCGGACCTGCGGCGGCACCACTCCCTTCATGGTCATGAGAAGCAAGCCGTGTGGCGGCAGCAGCAGGCCGAGCTGCATGCAAATCAGGAACATCACCCCGAACCAAACGAGGTCGATGCCCAACTGCTGCACGACGGGCATGAAGATCGGCAGCGTGATCAGCATCATGCTTACCTGATCGACGAAAATACCGAGGAAGATCAGGATCAGCATCATCCCGCCGATGATGGCGTTTTGCGACAGACCATGTCCGGTGATCAGCAACACGATGCCGTTGCTTGCTCCTGAAAACGACAGGATTTGCGAGAACGTCGTCGCGCCGACGATGATGAACAGGATCACGCCGGAAATCATGATCGTGCCGCGCAGCGACGCAAACAGGATTTCTGTTGTCAGCACCCGGTAGGCGAGCGCCAGCACCATGGTAGCAAACGCGCCGATCGCCGCCGACTCAGTCGGAGTCGACCATCCCACATTCATCGATGTGACGACGATCACGAAGATCGCGAGAATAGGGATGACATATTGGATGAGCGGCTTGATCCTGTCCCAACCACGGTAAACTTCCAGTTGGCCTGAGGGAGCAAGCGAAGGATTGAGTTTGACGCAGACGATGATGTAGGCGACGAACGCGGCCTTGAGCAGCATCCCCGGGACAAATCCTCCCATCAGCAGCCCGGTAATCGAAATACCCGAAAGGCTGCCGAGCAGCACGGCCAGCGCCGAGACCGGCATCAGCATGTCGAGTGCGCCAACGGCGATGATGGGGCCGGTCGCGAGCTCAGGGTGGTAGCCGCGGTCCAGCATCAGCGGCACCATCAGGCTGCCGAGCATGGCGGTCACCGCAATCGTCGAGCCCGATATTGCCGAGAAGATGGTGCCGGCGACAACGGCAATGACGGCCAGCCGTCCCGGCACTTTGGTAATGAGCCGCTCGACAGCATCCAGCACCTTCACCGCCATGCCGGTGTGGAACAGCAACTCGCCCATCAGCACGAACATGGGAATAGGCGTAAGCGAGAAGCTGCTGACGGAATCGACGCTGTTGCGCGCCAGTTGCACCAGGCCCGGCTCGCCGCCAAGGAAGAGAATCGCGCCTAAGATGTTGATGGCCAAAAAGCTGAACGCAACCGGCAGGCCGAGGAACAGCAACACGGTCGAACCGCCGAGCAGTAACCAGGCTGCGGCTTGCCATGACATATGGGCTATGGAGCCGCCACTACATCTTGGCGCGGCGTCCGCGGACCTTCGGCAAGACGCTGCATCCGGAATAGGACCTCGATCGCAAGCAGAAGGAAGGTCACGGGCAACGGCGCGAGCGACCACCATTCCGGGGTGACCAGCGTTTTGATCGTTACCATGCCGGAGGAATAGCTCGCATAGGCCGCCTCCGTCCCGTAAACGACCATGATCGCGCAACACACGAGGGCTATGGCATCGGTGAGCCACTCGCAGCACCACCCGGCGCGCGGCGGCAACGCATGCAGTACGATATCGACGCGAATATGCCGGCCTTGCCGCAGCAGCCACGGCGCCGCGAGCATCGTGATCAGATACATCATGTCTTCCGACACTTCGTCCGCCCAG
>Ga0302325_10019928_pt1 | contig 14084 bp, 10 predicted proteins | sample Palsa_T0_2_FD_201948 | JGI IMG/M metagenome (GOLD analysis project Ga0302325, IMG submission 201948) | Peat permafrost microbial communities from Stordalen Mire near Abisko, Sweden - Palsa_T0_2 | ecosystem: Environmental > Terrestrial > Soil > Palsa > Peat permafrost | place: Sweden: Abisko... | reverse complement strand
AGCGTCGGCGGCTGCGACATCGGCCCCTTCCTCGACGGCTCGATGGTCAGCTCCGACAACGTGCTCGCCGAGGGAGCCATGCAGGGCCAGACCCTGTTCGCCTCCTCCGGGGACAACGGCGACGGCTGCGCCTTCGTCGCGGCCACCGGCGCGCCCAGCTCGTTCCCCGGCACCAACTGGCCGGCCTCCGGCATGTACACCACGGCGGTAGGCGGTACCAGCCTGATCTCCGACGCGTCCGGAAACCGGGTCGAGGAAATCGGCTGGGTCGGCAGCGGCGGCGGGGACAGCGAGACGGAGGAGCCCGGCTTCTGGACCGCCGACAGCGACCCCTTCTACGACCAGCAGTTCACGCAGGGCGGCCGCGCGGTTCCCGACATCGCGATGGATGCGGACCCCAACGCCACCGCGGCGGAGATCTACGTCGATGGCGCCCTGGAGGGAGTCGGCGGCACCAGCCTGTCCTCGCCGCTCGCGCTGGGCTCATGGGCCCGGCTGCAGTCCGCGCACGGCAACAAGCTCGGCATGGCCGCGATCGACTTCTACGCCCTCTACGACGCGGTCAACCCGGCGCTCGGCGACACCAGCCCGGTGCCCGGCTTCACCGACATCGTCGGCGGCAACAACGGCCTGTACACCGCCACCCCCGGCTACGACGAGGTCACCGGCATCGGCGCCCTTGACGTCGCCGCGCTCAACAAGGTGATCGCCAAGTCCTGATCGCCATCAGTGCCCCGCGGCCGGGGCGGGTTCGCCGACGGGGCGAGCCCGCCCTGGCCGCTGCGGCGTTGTGACGAACGGACCGGCGCGAGTCATTCAGCAGATCATCGGTCGTGACATAGAGAGCGGTCGCGAGGAGTCCAGCTCTGTCGTCACGCACCGACGTTGGATTCCCTCCCTGGACGGCGACTCAGGCGCCTACGGTCCCGTCGACACCCTCACGCAGGAAGTCCGCGTGCCCGTTATGGCGGCCGTACTCCAGGAGCACGTGCACCATCACCATCCGCAGCGACACGTCCTCACCCCATCCTGGCTGATGCCCGGCCAGGTCCAGGGACCCGGCCTCCCGCTCAATGCGGCGCGAGTTCCCGACCTCCGCCTCCCAGGCCGCGAACGCCTCAGCCCTGGTCGACGCGCTCGCGTCGTACGCCGCCTGGAAGTCGATCTCCCCTGACCAGACCATTGGCGCGTCGTTGTCCTCGAACACCCGCCGGAACCAGGCACGCTCCACCTCCGCCATGTGCCGCACCAGGCCAAGCAGCGAAAGCGTCGACGGCGGCATCGACCGCTGCCGCAGCTGCGCATCGGTGAGCCCGCCGCACTTCATGGCGAGGGTCGCACGGTGGTAATCGAGGAAGCCCCGCAGCGTGTCACGCTCGCTGCCAAAGCTGGGCGGACCCACCCGATTGTCGGCGGTCACTGGTCGTCCTCCTCGTCCGTACCTGTGTTCAGGCCAGAACCCACTCCGGCCTGTCGTCCCAGACTCAGCTCAACCGTCGGAGTCCTCGCCCCAAAGGGTCGCTAGGCACCGACCAGCGGCAGCGGCGCCCTGGGGCCCCGCACGGAGGCGCATACCCCGTCGCTGGCACTGGCCGCGGCAATCCGTTCCGCTGAAGGGCGTCCGTAGGTCGTGGTGCGCTGCGTCAGCGGCCGCCCGGTCGGGGCGACCAGCTCGGCGAGCTGGCTGATCGTCTTGTAGGAGCCGTTCTGCGAGCCCGCCATCCGGCTGATGGTCTCCTCCATCAGGGTGCCGCCCAGGTCGTTGACGCCGCCGGCCAGCACGTCGCGGCAGGCATCCTCGCCGAGCTTGACCCAGGAGCACTGGATGTTGGCGATCGCGCCATGCAGCAGCAGCCGGGACACCGCGTGCACGGCCCGGTTCTCCCGCCGGGTGGGGCCAGGGCGGGCCAGGCCGGCCAGGTAGATCGGCGAGCTGGAGTGCACGAACGGCAGCAGCACGAACTCGGTGAAGCCGCCGGTGCGCTCCTGGATGCCGCGGATCACCCGCAGGTGCGCGACCCAGTGCGCCGGGGTGTCCACGTGCCCGTACATCATCGTCGAGGACGTCCGGAGGCCCAGCTCGTGCGCCGTGGTGATCACCTCGATCCAGGCGGCGGCCGGCAGCTTGCCCTTGGTCAGCACCCAGCGGACCTCGTCGTCCAGGATCTCCGCCGCCGTGCCCGGCAGCGAGCCCACGCCCGCCGCGCGGGCCCTGGCCAGCCATTCGCGGATTGGCAGGCCGGTGCGGGACGCCCCGTTCATCACCTCCATCGGCGAGAACGCGTGCACGTGAATATCCGGGCAGCGCCGCTTCACCTCGGCTGCCAGCCCGAAGTACGCGGTGCCCGGCAGGTCCGGGTGGATGCCGCCCTGCATGCACACCTCGGTGGCGCCGGCCTGCCACGCCTCGGCGGCCCGGTCGCCGACCTGCCCGAGCGACAGCGTGTAGGCGTCGGCGTCGGTCCGGCGCTGCGCGAACGCGCAGAACCGGCAGCCGGTGTAGCAGACGTTGGTGAAGTTGATGTTCCTGGTGACCACGTAGGTCACCTCGTCGCCGGCCGCGTCCCTGCGCACCGCATCGGCCAGTGCCGCGAGCGCCTCGAGCTCGGGGCCGTCGGCATCGAGCAGCGCGAGCGCCTGGGCGTCGGTGAGCCCGGCCGGGTCGTCCTCCGCGCGGCGCAGCGCCGCGAGCACCTCGGCGCGCAGCCGCGGCGGGGCGGCGGCGGGGGCTGCCTGGCCTGCAGGCACCGGCGCCTGGCGGCGGGCCGACGGCTCGATCCTGGCTCCCACCTCGCCCCAGTCGCCGTACACCTCGGCGAAATCGTCCCTGCGGTCGCTGGTCCTGCCGGTGGTGTCGATCGTGACGTGCAGGTCGGTGCGCCCGGTGGCGTCGCCCCAGCCGCCGTCGGGCTCCTGCCACGGCAGCCCACGCGGCATCGCGGTCTCGCTGGCCAGCCCGGTGGCCGGGTCGGCGAGCGCGGACACGTGCGCCGCCAGCCGCGGGTCCAGCCACGGCTCGCGGATGTACCCGGGATAGATGGTCAGCCGCTCGCGGAGGGTGAACCCGGCCGCCGCGGTGCGGGCCGCGAGCTCGTCGATCTGCGGCCAGGGCCGTTCGGGGTTGACATGGTCCGGGGTCAGCGGCGACACCCCGCCCCAGTCGTCGATCCCCGCGTCCAGGATCAGCTGGTACTGATCGCCGATCAGGTTCGGCGGCGCCTGGATCCGCGCGCCCGGGCCGAGCACCAGCCTGGCCACGGCGATCGTGGCGGCAAGGTCGTCGAGATCCGCGTCGGGGACGCCGCGCATCGGCGTGTCCGGCTTGGCGCGGAAGTTCTGCACGATGACTTCCTGGACGCCGCCGTACTCGCGGGCCACCTGGCGGATCGCAAAGATCGAGTCGGCCCGCTCGGCCAGCGTCTCGCCGATCCCGGTCAGGATCCCGGTGGTAAACGGCACCGAGCTGCGGCCGGCGTCCTGGAGCACCCGCAGCCGGACCGCCGGGTCCTTGTCCGGGCTGCCGAAATGCGGGCCGCCACGGTCGGTGAACAGCCGGGCCGCGGTGGTCTCCAGCATCATCCCCATGGACGGCGCGACCGGCTTGAGCCGCTGGAAGTCCCGCCAGGACAGCACGCCGGGGTTGAGGTGCGGCAGCAGCCCGGTCTCCTCCAGGACCCTGATCGCCATCGCCCTGACGTAGGACAGGGTGTCGTCGTAACCGTGCGCGCCCAGCCACTCGGCTGCCTGGCGCCACCGGGCCTCCGGCCGGTCACCCAGGGTGAACAGCGCCTCCTTGCAGCCGAGCGCGGCGCCCCTGGCCGCGATGCTGACGACCTCGTCCGGCGACAGGAACGGGCTGGCCACCCGGCCGGGCACGGTGGCGAAGGTGCAGTAGCCGCATCGGTCCCGGCACAGCCTGGTCAGCGGGATGAAGACCTTGCGCGAGTAGGTGATGACGCCCGGGCGGCCTGCTGCCGCAAGACCAGCGTCCCTGACCCTGGCGGCATGGCCGAGCAGCCGCTCCAGGTGCTCGCCGCGGGAATGCAGCAGCGTCGTCGCCTCCGCCTGGTCCAGCGCCTTGCCGTCCCTGGCCCTGGCCAGCGCGCGGCGCAGCGCGCTGTCGCCGGGAAAGGCCCGGGCGGACGGCCTGGACGGCCCGGACGGGGGCACGCCGGGGGCACGCGCATCATCGGTCATGAGGCAACCCTAGGCGGCCGGCTCGCTGAGCCTAGAAGGCGCGGTAGTCGCGGACCGCCATGCGCGGGCCGCGGCGGGGCGGCCGCAGGCCGCTCAGCTCGACGAGCCTGGTCGCCCGGTACCGATGGCCCGCGTACGGCGCCAGCAGTTCCAGCATGCCCGCGTCGTCGACCACCTGGCCGGCCAGTGCCCAGCCGACGTCGGCCGGCAGGTGATAGTCACCGACCGATACGGCGTCGGCGTCGCCGCAGGCACGCTGCCTGACCTCGGCCGAGGTCCACGGGCCGACTCCCGGCAGGGCCCGCAGCCTGCGGTCGGCGTCGGCCGCGGCCATCGCCGCGATCTCCTCGATCCGGCCGGCCGCCCGCGCTGCCGCGATGATGGTGCGGGCCCGCACCGCCTCCACGCCCGCCCGGTGCCATTCCCAGGACGGAATCCGCGACCACGTCCGCGCGTCAGGGAAGACCCGCATTCCGGCCGGCGCCGGCCCGGGTGCCGGATCGCCGAACCTGGTCAGCAGTATGCGCCACGCGCGGTGCGCCTCGATGCTCACTACCTTCTGCTCAAGGACCGCGGGAACGAGCGCCTCGAGCACCCGATCCGATCGCCCGACCCTGGCACCGCGATGGCGGCGCGCGAGCTCCCGCAGCAGCGGATGGGCCGGCGCAAAGCCAGCCGGGTCATCCAGCGCCCCGAGCAGGCCCGGCAGGGTCTCGAGCAGCCACGCCGCGCCGGGCCCCCATGCGGTCGCGCTGACCACGGTGACGGCCGGGTCAGCGGCAGCGTCGGCCGCTCCGGCGACGGCCGCCTGGCCCGGAGCCGGAGCCGGGGCCGGGGCCGGGGCCGGGGCCGGGGCCGGGGCCCGGGTCCCCGTTACCCGCAGCGTGCCCGGGCCGTCGGGCGTCCGGGACGTGCGCCATATCGCGCCGTCGGCGGCGGCACGGAACGCAGGATCGCGCGGCCCCCTGCGGTGCACGGAGAGAACCAGCCGGACGTCAAGGGGGAAGGGCGCACGCCACTGCCGGGCGAGCGGCGCGCCCGGGGCGGCGGCCCGTTCCGCCTCCCTGGCCGGCCCGCCCGCAGATCGCCGGCCCGGCTCCCCGCCGGCCCGCGGCATGCTTCAGGCTTCCGGGGAGAACCGGACGGAGGTCGGCCCGAGCTCGATCCCCGGCCACACCCGGGCGCCCTCGCGCAGCTCGTTCCCGGCGGCGATGCGCGCCCCGTCGCCGATCACCGCTCCGTCCAGGATGACCCCCTCGCCGATGCTGGCGCCGGCGGCGATCACGCTGCGGGCGATCCGCGCCCCGGCCCCGATCGTCACGCGGTCGAACAGCACCGATCCCTCGATGCTGGCGCCGCGGCCGACGTGGCTGCCGGCCCCGATCACGGTGCCTGCCGCGGCCCGCGCACCCGGCTCGACCACGGCGCCCGGCAGCACCAGGGCCTGGCCGCACGGCCCCGGCAGCGCGGCTGACGGCAGCCGGCCGAGCACCAGGTCAGACGAGCCGCGGACGAACGTCTCGGGGGTGCCCACGTCGAGCCAGTACGAGGTGTCCAGATAGCCCATCACGACCTGTCCTGAGCTGATCAGGGCAGGAAAGGTGACGCGCTCGACCGAGACGACCTCGCCCGCTGGTATCTGGTCGATCACCTGCCGCCGGAAGACGTACGCGCCGGCGTTGACCTGGCAGGTCAGCGGCCGGGCGGTCTTCTCCAGGAAGGCGGTGACCCGGCCGCCGGAATCGGTCGGCACGCTGCCGAACCTCGCCGGGTCGGGCACCTCGACCAGGTGCAGCGTCACCGCCGCGTCCTCCTTGCGGTGCAGGTCGAGCTGGGCGCGCAGATCGTGGCCAGAAAGGACGTCGCCGTTCAGGACCACCACCGGCTGGTCCGGGCCGCCCCGCAGCCTGGCGGCCGCATGGCGGATGCCGCCGCCGGTGCCCAGCGGCTCCTGCTCGTGAACGCAGATGAGCTCGAGCCCGAAATCCGACCCGTCGCCGAACGCCGCGGCGAACATCTCTGCCCGGTACGCCGTCGCCAGTACCACCCGGGTGATGCCGGCCGCGGCCGCCCTGGCCAGCTGGTGCGCGAGGAACGGCACCCCGGCGGTCGGCAGCAGCGGCTTGGGCGTCGTGATGGTCAGCGGGCGCAGCCGGGTGCCCTGGCCGCCGACGAGGAGTATTGCCTCGATCTCGCCATTTCCGCCGCCATGCCCGGCTGACTCCCAGGACGGGCCTGCATCACTCGGCATGTGCAGCGAGGCTACTCCCGCCCGCTGGCTGCCGCACGCTGATAGGAGGCCATGTGCGCCTCGGCAGATGCGGCCCAGGTGAACTCCAGCGCCCGGGCATGGCCGGCAGCGCCGAGTGCCTCCCGGCGCGCCGGATCATCGAGCAGGGCGCGCAGCGACGCCTGGATACTGCCGGCGTCGGGCTCGGTGTAGGCCACGGCGTCGCCGCCGACCTCCGGCAGTGACGTCATGTGCGTGGTCAGCACCGGCGCGCCGCAGGCCATCGCCTCAAGGGCGGGCAGCCCGAATCCCTCGCTGGTGCTGGGGAAGGCGACCACCAGCGCCCCGCCGAGGTAACCGGGGAGGTCGGTGAAATGCAGGTAGCCAGGCCGGACTAGCCGCAGGTGCGCGGGTACGGCCGCGATCGCGTCGTTGACCTCGTCGCTCCAGCCGCTGCCGCCGGCCAGCACCAGGGCGGGCGGCTCGGCGAGATCCGCTGCCGCGGCGGCCCACCCGGCGATCAGCGCCGGGATGTTCTTGCGCGGCTCCAGCGTGCCGAGATAGGCGACATACGGCTTGCCGTGCAGGCCGAGCCGGGCGGAGACCTGGCGCACCTGGGCGGCGTCCGGCTGATGGAAGAGCGAGTGATCCACGCCGTGATAGGCGACATCGATCCGGGTCGGATCCGCGCCGAGGGCGCGGACCAGCTCATCCCTGGTGGCCTTGGACGGCACGATCAGCCGGGTCGCCCGGCGCGCCGAGGTGCGGATGGCCGACTTGTAGAACGTCGCAGTGACCGGATTGTGCGCGTCGGGGTCGGTGAAGAAGGTCAGGTCGTGGATGGTCACCACGATCGGCATGCCCGGGCGCAGCGGCATCGAGTAGTGCGGCGCGTGGATCACGTCGGCGCCGACCTGCTGGGCGACGAGCGGCAGGCCGCTCTGCTCCCAGGCGAGCCTGGCCGCCCGGTGCGCGATCGCCGTGGGCGCGGCCACCACCTGGGCATGCGGGATCAGGCGGGCGTACCGCTCCTCATCCGCGCGCTGGCAGGCGACGGCCAGATCGGCTCCGGCGGCCTCCAGCGCGCTCATCAGACCGTCGACATAGCGTCCGACGGCGCCGCGATCCGCGGGCACGGCGGTCGCGTCAACAAGCACACGAGGCGCCACGACCAGTCTTTTTCCTTTCGTGCGTGGGCCCTGCCCGGGGCGTAGCGGGGAGCAGGTAGGTGAGCTTTGCTCTGGATGTCCCGTCAGCACCGAGCGTACGCCCTCGGCGTGAGCGGCGCGGACTCGCGACCGGGCCCTCCGTGCCCGTCCTGGCCGCCGCTCGCTGCCGGTGATCAGCCAGACGGGCTCGCGCTCGGCGACGGCGACGGTGACGGCTTGGCCGACGGAGCCGGTGCGGCCTGCGCGGCCTGCCGTGCCTTGTCCAGCGCCCCCTTCACCTTGGCGATGTCCCTGGCGTAGGCACCGAGGTCGCCGGTCTTCAGCGCCGCCTGCGCCTGGCGGTAGAAACTCTCCGCCTGCCCGAGGTATTTCAGCACTGCCGCGCTGACCTTGCCGGTGCCGGGCTTGGTGGTGGACGGGTGCGTGCCCGAGGTGCCCGTCTTGGTCGAGACCCCGGTGAACACCTGGGAGAGGGCGACCTGCAGGGTGTTTCCGTACCCGATCCTGCCGTCGTAGTACACCAGCACTCGCTGCAGCGTGGGGTAGGCACCCGAGCTCGTGCTCGCTGACTGGGAGACGTAGACCGGCTCGAAGTACACCAGGCCGCCACCGACCGGAAGGGTGATCAGGTTGCCCTGGGTCACCTTGGACCCGCCCTGCCGGAGCAGGGTGAGCGAGGACGCGACCGTGGTGTTGGACTCGAAGGCGTTCTGCACCTGCTCCGGTCCCAGGATGGCGGTGTCCTGCGGCAGCTGCAGCAGCCGGATCGTGCCGTAGCCGGGGCTCTCCGGGTTGCTGTTTACCGCCATGAACGCAGAGATGTTGGCCCGTCCGCGCGGCGTGAACGACGTGGTCAGGGAGAACTCCGTCTGCCGGTACCCCGGCATGGTCATCGTGATGTAATACGGCGGCTGGCTGAACTGCTTCGGCGTTATCCCGCTCGGATCGGTGGGCACGGCCCAGAAGTTCTGGCCGCCGTAGAACTCCTGGGCGGGCAGGACGTGGTACTGGGCGAGGATCTGCCGCTGCGCCTCGAACAGCACCTCGGGATAGCGCAGGTGCGGCATGATGGCCGCCGGGATGTCCTTCCGCGGCTTGATGATGCCCGGGAATGCCTTCATCCAGGTCTCGAGCACGGGATCGTTGCTGTCCCACTGGTAGAGGTTGACCGCGCCGGTGTAGGCGTTCACCGTGGCCTTGACGGAATTGCGGATGTAGTTGATCTGGCCGTATGCCGACCCGCCGGGGCTGTAGCTGTTGGAGGTGGCCGACTGCAGGCTCAGCCGCTGTGAATAGGGATAGTTGTCCGTCGTGGTGTAGCCGTCGACCACCCACACGATCTGCCCTTTATAGATCACCGGGTAGGGATCGCCGTCCAGGGTGAGGAAAGGCGCGACCTTGGCGACGCGGGACAGCGGGTCCCTGATGTACATGATCTTCGACTTACTGTCGATGGCGCCGGAGAGCAGGATGTTCAGCTGGCGGTACTTGATCGCGTACAGCAGCCGGTTCAGGGTGGAGCCGACCGGCACGCCGCCGCTTCCCGTGTAGGTCGTGTTCTCCTGGCCGCCGGTGCTCTCGTTCGGGTAGTCGAGTTCCTGCTGGTGCCCGCCGACGATCGCGTAGCTCGTCTCCTGCTCGCCGAAGTACACCCGGGGGCCGTTCGGCGCCTCGAGACCTAGCTCGCCGGTCGGCGGGATGTCGCTCTCGGTGAAGGCCGGGTCGCCGTCGGACTGGGCCGTGCTGGCCGGCGCGGCGACGACGCCGTACCCGTGGGTGTAGACGAGATGGGAGTTAATCCAGTTGGCCTGGCCGGCCGGCGGGCCGTTCATGTCGCGGACGCCGATCAGCGTGTCCTGAGGTGTCGTGCTGCCCGGCAGCACGTACCTGTCCACGGACAGCACGTTGGGGAACTTGTAGTAGCCCTTGACTTGCTGGAGCTGCTGGAACGACTGCGAGACCACGGCGGGGTCCATCAGCCTGACGTCCGGGAGGGCGGTCACCTGCTTTGCCAGCTCGGCCGGCTGCTCGGTCGAGGTGGCCGAATAGGGAATGACCTGCACCCCCGTCACGCCGTAGGCACGCCGCGTGCTGGAAATCTCGCGGGTCAGGTAAGGAGTCTCCTTCACCAGCTCGTTCGGCTTGACCACGAACTGCTGGATGATGGCGGGGTAGACGCCGCCGATGATCACTGCGGAAAGCACGAGCAGGCCGAAGCCGACCGCGGGCAGCAGGGTGTTCCTGCGCAGCGCGCCGGCGAAGAAGAGCGCCGCGCAGATCACCGCGATCACCGCGAGCACCGTCTTGGCCGGCAGGATGGCGTTCACGTCCGTGTAGGACGCGCCGGTCTGCACGATCCCGCGCTGCGAGAAGTCGATCCCGTACCGGTCCACCCAGTACGCGGCAGCCTTGAACAGCATGAACACGCCCACGAGCACGAACAGGTGGGCCCTGGCCGACGCGGTCGCCCGCTGGCCCTTCACCTGCGGCCGCAGCGCCCCGTACAGGTAGTGCACCAGGATTGATACCAGCAATGACAGCAGGACGGCCGCGAACAGGTACGTGAGAACCATCCGCAGGAACGGGTAGACGAACACGAAGAACGAGATATCCAGGTGGAACTGAGGATCGGTCTGGTGGAACGAGGTGCGGTTGGCGAAAAGCATCCAGGTCTGCCACGAGCCGGCCGCGGTCAGCCCGGAGATGAGCCCGATCAGGCCGAGCACCAGGCCGAGCAGCAGCCGCCGGTGCGGGTCGATGACGGTCCGGTAGCCCTCCAGGCTCTGCTGGTCCGGCGCGACCGGGCGGTAGGCGGGCCGCAGCCGGTACGCGACCCACGCGTTGACGCCGACCACAGCCGCCATGAAGATCGCGGTGACCAGGAAGAGCAGCCACTTGACCCCGTAAGTCGTGCTGAACACCGAGGTGTACCCGACCGAGCGGAACCACAGGAAATCGGTCCAGACGCCGGCTGCCACCGAGACGACGATGATCAGGGCGATGATCCCGGCCACGATCGGTATGAGCCTCTTCGGCCACCGGGGCAGCACGATGGGACGGCCGACTGGCGGCCTTGACTGGCCAGGAGATCGGAAGGTCACGCCTTCCCCCTTAGATGACCTCGGGCACGGGACCAGATGACCTCGGGCACGGGACCGCTTGACATTTTCGCGGACGGGCGGCACGCGGCTGCTCCGGCGCGCCGGTACATGCTCCCAGATGGCAACTTACCGGCAGCGGGCAAGGTTCCCGCGGGCGCACCCCGCCCGTGATCATGTCGTGATCCCGCGCCGCTGTCCGGCATTCGCCGTAACGCGGCCGCCGGGCCGCGGTCAGTCCCGCGGAATGGCCGGGTCAGCAGGACGGAACGGCCCGGCCAGCTTTCAGCGCTGTCAGGTCACGAATCGCGCCGGACAGGCTGCTGACCTTGATCAGGCGCATCCCGGCCGGCACGGCGCCCGCCGTATCCGGGCAGTTGGCAGCCGGGGCAAGGAAGACAGTTGCCCCCGCCGCCCGCGCGCCGGCCATCTTCTGCTGAATTCCACCGATGGGCTCAACCGCGCCGTTCGCCTCGATCTCCCCGGTTCCGGCGATGAATTTCCCCGCGGTCAGGTTCATCGGCGTCAGCTTGTCGATGATCCCGAGCGCGAACATCATTCCGGCGCTGGGGCCGCCGATGTTCGTGATATTGATCTTTATGGAGAATGGGAACACGAAGCTTTCCTCCACATCCACCCCGATCATCGCCTCGCCCTGCACCGACCTGCTCACCAGGCGGACGTTCTTCTTCGTGCCCTTCCTGATGATGGTGAGATCCAGCGGGGTGCCGGGACGATGCGACCTGATCAGCGTTCCCGCGTCGGCACGGCACGTCACCGGGGTGCCGTCGACGGCGTAGATGACATCGCCGGGCAGCAGCACTCCCCTGGCCGGCATCCCCGGCTCGGTCGCCGCGACGGTGTCGACGGTCCTGAACTTGATCTTCAGCTGGCACAGCGCCGCGGCGGCCGCGCTCTGCTGGGAGTCGGTCATCTCCTCGGTGTCCTGCTGGCTCACCTGCTGCTCGGTCTGGCCCGGCGTGAAGACCTCATTCTCGGGAACCACGGCTTCGTGCGGGCTGAGCCACGCTCGCAGTGCGGCGAAGATGTTGAAGTCGCTGGTCGGCCCGCCGATGATGGACACCGTCACCATGTTGAGATGCCCGGAAGCCGGGTAGGTCCGGTGCCCCCGGATCTGGATCAGTGGCTGGCCGCCGGATTCCCCGAGGGTGTTCAGGGTGGGCCCAGGAGCAAGGGCCACGTAAGGAACGGAGGCAACGGAGGCAACCACGAGCGCCAGCGCCACTCCGGCAGCAGCGACGATGATAGTCATCAGGCGCCGGGAGCCTCGCGGAAAGCTACGCACTGTTCACCCACTCGATGCCGCCGTCGCCGAACTCCTGGTGCTTCCAGATCGGAACGGCGGCCTTGAGCTCGTCGATGAGGGCGCGGCAGGCGTCAAATGCCTCGCCGCGGTGCACGCAGGACACCGCCACGACGACCGCCAGGTCCCCGATGCCCAGCTCACCGAGCCGGTGCAGGACGGCGAGCGCCCGGATCTCCGATCCTGCCGCGACCTTCTCGGCCACCCGGCGGAGCTCGGCCCCGGCGGACGGGTGGGCGCTGTAGGACAGGCGCAGCACGCCGCGGCCGTGATCGTGATCCCGGACGACGCCTGCGAACAGCGCGATGCCTCCGGCGGCGGGGTCCTTGACGGCATGCAGGACCTCGTCCAGCGACAGCGGCCCGTCTCTCAGCTCGGCCAGCCTGATCACATTCACGCTGCAAAACTACCTTCCGGATGACCAGTGCTACTTCCGGGATTCCCGGATGACCAGTGCTACCTCCGGGATCCTCGGCTTGTCAGGTCACGCGGCGGCGGCGGCGGGCCCGCCGCACGATCGCCGCGGTGCCGATCACCGCGACTGTCGCGCCGGCTGCGGTGATCGTCGATTCCTTCCTGGCCAGGCGGCGCCCCGCGACGGCGAGACGGCCGGCCCGCTGCTGCAGCAGGACCCCGAACGCGGCCGCGTTGTCGAACTCCGGCTGCCAGCCGGCGTCGCGCAGGGTCCGGCAGTCGACGACCCACGGGTAGACGACGAAGTGCAGGTCGGTCACCGGGGTCGGCGAAATCCCGGCCCGGTGCAGTCGCTGCGCCGCGCCGAACGTCAGCCCGGCGGGCAGCTCGATGCTGCGCAGCCCGGAGAGTTACGCCACCTCCTCCTGCTCCAGCCATCCGTCGCAGCCGACCGCGAACTCGCCGCTCACCACGCCCGCGGCGGCCAGTTCCAGCGCGGACACCAGGTCGTCGCTATGGCAGAACTGCCAGCGCGGCGCGCAGCCTTTCACCGTCAGCAGCCGCGGCGCCTCGAAATGCCTGGTGACCATCGTCTCCACGCCTTCGCCGACCAGCGCGGCGGGCCGCACCACGGTGACGGCCATGCCGAGATGGGTCCGCGCCGAGCGATGCGCGAGCTGCTCGATCTCGAGCATGTCCCCGACCACCCCGCCGTCGGGATCGGCGCCGAGCGGCGCCGCCTCGTCGAGCGGGACCGGGTTGTCCGGCCGCGCGCCGTACACCATCGAGCTGGTGACCAGGACGACCCGCCCGACTCTCCCCGCCGCCGCGGCGGTGAGCACCGTCTGCGCGCCGCGGACGTTGAAGGCCCGTCGCGCGCGGAAATCCGAGTCGGGCGCCATGTCGAGATCCGTGTGCACGACGACGTCCACTCCGGCCAGGCGGCCGGCCAGCGCCGGATCCCGCACGTCGACGACGCGCCAGGTCACGCCGGTCACGTCACCGCGGTGATCGTCGATGGCGACCACCCGGGCGACTCGCGCCGAGGACGCCAGCCGGACCGTGAGCGCGTGGCCGAGTCCCCGCGCGGCGCCGGTGACCGCGACGACAGGCCCGCGCCCGCGTGCCGCCAGACCCGCCTCAGCGCGGCCGGGACCGGCCGCCGGAGCGGCGGCGCGGCTCAGCCGTCGGCGAACCTGGCCCTCTGGAGTGCTCAACGTGCGACGCTCCCGGATAACGTGGGCGGACGTGGACCCTTCCATCCTGCCTGAGAGGCAGCCGTGATGACTGATCCTCCCTTCGGCTTCGGCCCGCCGGGCAACCGCGGCGGCTCCGGCGACCCGGGAAGCACCCCGGGCGGCGGGCCGCTTGGCCCGCTCGGCGACCCGCAGCAATTCGCTGACGCCCTGCGCCAGTTCGCCGACCTGATGTCCTGGCAAGGCGGCCCGGTGAACTGGGACCTCGCCAGGAACGTCGCACGGCAGACGGTCGCGGCCCAGGGTGATCCCAGTGTGCTCGACATCGAACGCAAGCAGGTCATTGATGCCATCAGGGTCGGCGACCTGTGGCTGGAGGATGTCACGAGCTTTCCCACCGGGATCCGCGCGGTGCAGGCATGGAGCCGCTCGGAATGGGTGGAGGCCACGCTCCCG
>Ga0302325_10019927_pt1 | contig 14084 bp, 11 predicted proteins | sample Palsa_T0_2_FD_201948 | JGI IMG/M metagenome (GOLD analysis project Ga0302325, IMG submission 201948) | Peat permafrost microbial communities from Stordalen Mire near Abisko, Sweden - Palsa_T0_2 | ecosystem: Environmental > Terrestrial > Soil > Palsa > Peat permafrost | place: Sweden: Abisko... | reverse complement strand
AGCCAGGCCAGCGCGATGCCCAGGCCGGCGAGGATCCCGAAGACCAGCCCCGCAAGCTCGAGGCCGCGTCTACGCCGGCCACGGGCTGGGGCCTCATCTTTCCCGGGCCTGGTACCGGACACCTGCGCCATCGGCGGGTCATTCCTTCCGGGCGTGCACCAGCAGGATGGAGGCGGCCGAAGGCCACCGGCAGAAGGCGCGGTCGAGCGGGCTCAGCAGCCGCGGCACGTCGTGGTACCGCGCCCCCGCTACCGAAACGCAGCGGAATCCGCTCGCGGCCAGGAACCCGGTCAGCGCCCGGCGGGTAAACAGCCGCAGGTGCCCGGCCACCACGTGGCCCGGCCGGCCGAACACTCCCTGCAGGCTCACCTCGGAGAAGACCGGCTGGATCCCCACGGCGAGCAGCCCTCGGTTGTACCAGGCGGCCAGGTTCGGTGTGGACAGCAGCAGCGAGCCGCCCGGCCGGAGCACCCGCCGGATCTCGGCGATCGCCCCGTCAGGGTCGACGAGATGCTCGATCAGCTCGCTCATGATGACCACGTCGGCGGCGCCATCGGCGACCGGCAGGCCCGGGGCGGCCACGCTCGCGCGGACCACGGTGAGGCCGCGATCGCGCGCGCGCCGCAGGGCGTCACGGGACCAGTCGATCCCGGCGAACCGGTGCGCCGGATTGTGTCCGGCCGCGGCCGCGAGCGCGGAACCGTCCCCACAGCCGACGTCGATGATGACCGCCGGGCCGGTCAGGTGCTTCAGTATCCCGGTCAGCATCCGGGCCTGGCGCTGGGCCCGGTCCGGACCCGAGGAGAGCGGGACTCCGGGGTTCTCGTAGAAGTCCCGGAGCGGGTGGCCCGCCGGGGTGGTTACCGTCATGACGGGTCCCTCCGCTTGATCGCCTCGTCGGCCACCTCGGCGAAGCCTTCCACCGCGGCGGACCAGTGCAGCTGCAGCGCCCAGGTGCGCGCCGCCCGGCCGAGCTGCTCGCGCCGCCGCTGGTCGATCGCCAGTGACGCCCACTGCGAGGCGAACTGGCCCTCGGTCTGCACCAGCATGCCGGTCTGGCCGTGCACCACAGAATCGCGCAGCCCGGGCACGTCGAACGCCACCGCGGGCGTGCCGCGGATCGCTGCCTCGGTGACCACGATGCCCCAGCCCTCGATGAGCGCTGGATGCAGGAGCAGCCACGCCGAGCACATCAGCCGGTGCTTCTCGGCGTCCGTTACCCGGCCAGTGAATACCACGCCGGGCCCGGCCAGTGCCTCCAGCCTCGGCCGCTCCGGGCCATCCCCGGCGATCACCAGCGTGCCGCCCACTACGTGCCGCACCCGGTTCCACAGCCGCAGCAGCAGGTCGAGGCGTTTGTAGTCGGCCAGCCGCCCCATCGCGAGGAACAGCGGATCCGGCGACCGCGGGGTGGGCGGATCCGGTGCCTCGACGCCGTTGCAGATCTGCCGGATCCGCTCCTGGCCGACCCCGATCTGCTGCAGGGCTCCCGCCGTGGACGAAGACACGGTGAGAAACAGGTTCCCGCGGTGCGCCCACGGCATGACCCGCCGCTCGATGTTCCGGCCTACCGTGGCAGCCGGCGGGCGGAACCGGATCGGCCACAGTTCGGTATGCATGTGGTTCACCAGGCAGAGCACCGGGCGCCTGCACCACAGCGGCGCAAGGAAGGGCATCCCGTTGCAGACCTCGACGATCAGGTCGTAGTCCCTGAAGTGCCGCAGGTAGGCAAGGGGTGCGCGGAGGAACTGGGAGTAGGTGCCGCCGTTGCGGACCACGCAATACGGCCGTTCGGCGACCGGACCTCCGCACAGCAGGGTGACCCGGTGGCCGCGGGCCAGCACGCCGGCCGCCAGCCGGTCGACCAGGACCTCAGAGCCTCCGGCCCGCGGGTTGGCCAGGTCGCGCCAGGCGACGAACAGGATGCTCCGGGGCCGGAAGCCGGCGCCGAGCGGTTCCGGCAGTGCGTACACCCCGTCGGGCCACGGCACGGGCCAGGCCGGGCGGCTCGGTGCGGGCGTGGCCGCTCCCGGTTCGCCGGCCAGGCTCATCTTCGCAGGCGAAGCGCCTGGATCATCGGTCATGTCGCGGCTCCAGGCCCCGGGCTGAGGACGGCGGGACAGCGGCACTGGATCCGGGACGAATCCGCGCTAACCCTCCGCTAGCCGCTGGCCGGGCACTAGCATACGTCGACGTACCTTCACGCGGTCAGGCTTGTGCTGCTACGCGCCGGCCGTGCACGACAGCCGAGGATTTGCATGGGCCTGCTGGCGCCGAATCGCCGCCGCTGTGTTGATCATGCGAGCCGTTCTGGCCTGCTGCGTTCGGTCCGGCTGCTCCGCTCGTTCCGGGCCGAACAGGCCGATCCGGAGGGGTTCTACACGATCCTGGCCGAAGATGCCGTGCAGCAGGTTGCCGAGCACGCCGAGCTGGCCGGGCGAACGGTCGTGGACGTCGGCGGCGGGGGCGGCTGGTTCACTGCGGCGTTCCGGGCCCGTGGCGCGCACTGCTACCTGTTCGAACCGGATCCCGCCGAGCTCTTCTCCCGGGCTGCGGTCCCGGCCGGGGCTGTGGTCTCGGACGGTTACTGGCTGCCGGTTCGCGACGGCCAGGCCGACGTGGTGTTCTCCTCGAACGTGCTCGAGCACGTCCCTGACCCGATCGGGCTGATCGAGGAGATGATCCGCGTGACCCGGCCGGGCGGGCTGATCTACCTGTCCTACACCAACTGGTATTCGCCGTGGGGCGGGCATGAGATGTCGCCCTGGCACTACCTGGGCCCGCGGTACGCCCGGCGGCGGTACCTGCGGCGCTATCAGCGCCCGCCCAAGCACACCTGCGGTGTCAACTTGTTCCCGGTGCACGTCGGGCCGGTGCTGCGGGCGCTGCAGGGCCGGCCCGACGTCGAGATCGTGGCGGCGCGGCCCCGCTACTACCCGCGATGGTGCGGCCTGCTGGTCCGGCTGCCCGGCCTGCGCGAGGTCGCCACCTGGAACCTCATGCTGATCATGAGACGTGTCGGATGACGGAACGGGTCGGCGCCGGGCGGCTCGGTGACCCGGCGCTGGACCTGGGCGGGCCGGACGCGGTGCCTGCGCACACCGGCCAGCCACGTAGCCCGGTGCTGCGCCGGGCCGCCCTGGTGTGGCTGGGCGCGTTCGGGATCCTGCTGGCGAACGACCCGGGCCGGATGTTCTTCGACACCAAGCTCAGCGTGGACCTGGATCCTTCCGGCTTTTTCGCGAGCCTGTGGTCCCTCATGGACCCGCAGAACACCTTCGGCGCGCTGAACAACCAGGGGATCGGCTACGCGGTGCCGATGGCGCCGTTCTACCTGGCCGGCCACCTGGCGCACGTGCCGGTCTGGCTGATCGAGCGACTGTGGCTGTCGCTGATCATCGCGGTCGGATTCGCCGGGCTGGTCAAGCTGGCCGGGACGCTCGGCATCGGGTCGCCCGGCTCCCGGTTGCTGGCCGGGCTGGTGTTCGCGCTGTGGCCGACGTTCACTATCGTGATCGGGTCCACCTCATCCGCCGTGCTGCCCGGGATGCTCGCCCCGTGGGCGGTGCTGCCCCTGGTACCGGCGGTGCGGGGGAGAGGCGGCGTGGCCGGGGCGGCGGCCCGCTCCGGGGCCGTGGTGCTGGGCATGGGCGGGGTGAACGCCACCGTGACCGTCGATGCCCTGTTGCTGCCGGGCTTGTTCATCCTCACCTATGCCCGCGGACGGCGGCTGGCCGCGCTGGGCGCCTGCTGGGGTGGGGCGGTGCTGCTGGCCGCCGCCTGGTGGGCCCTGCCGCTGCTGCTGCAGGGGAAGTACGCGTTCGACTTCCTGCCCTACGTGGAGCAGTCGTCCGCCACCACGGGCACTATGTCGGCTGCGGCCTCGCTGCGCGGCGCCGGCAACTGGACCGCCTACCTCAACCTCGGCACGCCCTGGCTGCCCGCGGGGTGGGCCCTGGTCAGCACCCCGATGGCGATCATCGCCGGCGCCGTCGCGGCCGCGTGCGGCCTGTACGGGCTTGCGCTGCGGACCCTGCCCGGCGGCACCTGGCTCCGGCTGTCCGCCGGCATCGCCGCGGCTGCCGCGCTGGCTGGTTACGGCGGGACGCTCGGCGGCCCGTTTCACCAAGCCGTCGATGACCTGCTGAACGGACCGCTCGCCCCGTTCCGTAACGTGTACAAGCTGGAGCCGGTCATCGCGGCCGCGCTAACGCTGGGGCTGGCGCACGCGGCCGCCGCCTGGCTGGCCCGGCCCCCCCTGGCCTGGGCCTCCCTGGTCCGGGCGGCGCTGGCCCGGGCCGCCGGCCGGCCGGCCCGCCCGCTCCGGCTGGTCTACGCCGTGGAGGCCTGGGCCGGGGTCGGGCTCGTGCTGGCCGGGCTCATGCTCCCGTACCTGTCCGGCCAGGTCCTCAACCCCGGCTCATTCTCCGCGGTGCCGCGCTACTGGTATCAGGTCGCCTCGTTCCTGGCCGAGCGGTCCCCGCATAACACCGCCCTGGTGGTGCCCGCGGACGCGCACGGGGAGTACCTGTGGGGTGATCCGATCGACGACCCGCTGGTGGCGCTGGCCAGATCACCGTGGGCCGAACTCGGCCTGGTGCCCTACGGCGGCGCGGGATCGCAGGTCCTGCTCGAAACCGCCGAAGACGCCTTCGAATCGGGCGAGCAAGTGCCCGGCCTGGCAGGTTACCTGCAGCGCGCCGGGATCCGTTACGTCGTGGTGCGCAACGACCTGGACCCGCGGCAGGTGGGCTACACGCCGGCGGCGCTCGTGCACCAGACCCTGGCGCTGTCCGGTTTCACCCGGGTCGCCGCGTTCGGGCCGTCCATCGGCGGCGCGCAGATCGAACCGCGGGCGACCCGCGCGCAGCGGGCGGCGCTGCCCAGCTACCCGGCGGTCGAGGTCTACGCCGCGGCGGGCGCCGGCCCGCCCAGCCCGGTCACCACCCTGCCGGTCAGCCAGACCGTGCTGGTCAACGGCGGGCCGGACTCGCTCTTGCCGCTTACCGGGCAGCACCTGCTCGGCCCCGGCCAGCCCGCCATCATCGCCGGCGACCCGCTGCCGGTCCGGCCCGCGCAGTGGGCGGTCACCGACGGGCAGCGCCGGGCCGACACGCTGTTCGGCCTGGTGAACGACAACGTCTCCTACACCTACACCGCGACCGAGACCAACCCGCCCGGTACCGGCCAGCTTGGCCGGGCGGGCGGGCCGCCCCGGCAGATACTGCCGGTGCCGGCCGCCGGGCACCAGACGGTGGCCGTGCTGTCCGGCGCGGCCAGCGTGACCGCGTCGTCCTACGGATCGTGGATCGCCGACACCCAGGAGGACGACCCGGTCAGCGCCTTCGACGGCGATCCGGCGACGGCCTGGGCGGAAGGCAGCGAGCAGACGCCGGCGGGACAGTGGATCCAGATCAGCTTCACCCGCCCGCTCGACCTGCCGCCTCGCGTCGGGATACGCCTGCTTGATGACAGCAGCTTCCGGGAGATGGCCGGCTCGCTCGAGGTGTCCACGGCGGCCGGCCACCTCACCACCGCGATGGCCGAGACCGGCGCGGTGCAGCGGCTGAACGTGCCCCCCGGCCGCACCGGCTGGCTGCGCATCACGATCACCGGCGCCCGGCGGGTGCGGCTGGGCTACCCGGGAGCGGGGATATCCGATGTGCTGATCCCGGGTGTCCGAGTGACCCGGCTGCTCCAGCCCGCGGAGGATCCGGCGGGCCGGTCGGCGGCCTCGGTGGCCTTCTCCTTCCACCAGCAGGTGCCGTCGCCGGTCAGCTTCGGTGACCCGGACGCCACTCCGGCGATGGCCCGGACGTTCACCGTCGCCGCGCCGGTCGCCCTGCGGCTGCAGGCGTCGGCGCTCGCCGTGCCCGGCCCCGGGCTGGACGCGCTGCTTGATCAGCTCCCGCCGCCCGGCCCAGGCGAGCTGGAGGTCAGCGTGGCCGCTACCCCCGGTCAGCTCCCGGCCGGGTTCCCGGCCAGCTTGATCAGCGGGTCGGGGAGCATGCCGTGGACAGCCGACACCGCCAGTCCGGTCATCCACCTGAGCTGGCGTGGCCAGCGCCGCATCACGTCGATGATCGTCCGTCCGGCGGCTGGCCTGCCTTCCGCTCCGCAGACCGTCAAGATCACCAGCCCGGACGGGACCAGGCAGGCGAGCATCGGGCCCGGCGGCCTGGTCAGGTTCGCGGTTCCGCTGACCACCGACCGGATCGACGTGTCGTTCCCGCGGGTGGAGCAGGCCACCGTCGTCACCGGCACGGGTCAGGTGGAAACCCTCCCGGTCCGGCTGTCCAAGCTCGCGGTGCCCGCCCTGGCGGGCCTGCGTCCGGTTACGCCGGACGAGCAAGCGAAGCTCACCCTGGCCTGCGGGCAGGGCCCGGCGCTGACCGTCGACGGGCGGGTGCAGGCGACGTCGGTCAGCGGCACGATCGGCGAGCTCAGTCAGTACCTGCCGCTGCAAGTCGGGCTGTGCGCCCCGGGCGGCTCGCTGCGCCTGGGCGCGGGGCGGCATACGGTGACCGCGGCGACCCCCGGCACCTGGACCGTCACCGATCTCAGCCTGGCCAGCACCGGCCCTTCCCCGGCCCTGCCGGGCGCCGCCCGGGCCGTGACCGTCCGCAGCTGGCAGCCGGACAAGCAGCGGCTCAGCGTCGGCCCGGGGCCGGCGTCCTACCTGGAGGTTCACGAGAACTACAACGGCGGCTGGACGGCCACCCTGGGCGGGCGGCAGCTCACGCCGGTGACTCTCGACGGCTGGCAGCAAGGTTTTATAGTGCCGAACGGAACGGGCGGGAGTGTCACGCTCACCTTCCGGCCGGCCGCGGCCTATCGCCTGTGCCTCGTCGTGTCGATCTTCGCCGTAGCCATCCTGCTCGCCCTCGCGGCGTGGACCTTCCGCCCTCGCCGCGGGCCGGGCCCGCCGCCCGCCGGCGCCTCACCGGCTGCCTCACCGGCTGCTTCGCCGGCTGCTTCGCCGGCTGCTTCGCCGGCTGCTTCGCCGGCTGCTTCGCCGGCTGCTTCGCCAGCTGCTTCGCCGGCTGCTTCGCCGACCCGGCGCCGGGCCGCCTGGCTCGGGGTGGCCGCGGTCATTGCCGTGGCCGGGGGCCCGGTGGCGCTGGCCGTGCCGCTGCTGGCCTGGCTCGCCAGGGGGCGCCGCGCCTGGCTGCCGTGGATCGCTCTCACCGCCATGGCCGCCTCCGGACTGCTGTCCGCGGCCCGGCCGTTCGGCACCGGCCTGCTCGGTCCGTTCGGCTGGCCCGCCCAGGCGTGCGCGCTGGTCGCGCTGACCGCCGCGCTGATCCCGGTCACCGCTGCCCTTGTCACCCCTACCTCTGGCACCCCTACCTCTGGCACCCCTACCTCTGGCACCTTGGCCGCGGCGGAGCCGGACGGATGAGTTTCGCGTCCTACGCCGGGATCCCGCTGGCGTTGCTGGCCACCACGGCCTACAACGTGGGCCTGGTCCTGGAGAAGCGCGCGCTCGGGCAGATGCCGGTTCTCGACCTCCGCCGGCTGGCCCGGGTGGTCATCAGCCTGGCGACGAGCCGAGCCTGGCTGACCGGGTTCGCGCTCATGCTGGCCGGGCTGGCCTGCCAGACCGTCGTGCTGACCCTCGAGCCGGTGAGCGTGGTGCAGCCGGTACTCGCCTCCGGTGTCGTACTGGTCCTGGTGCTCTCCCGGCTGCTGCTCCGCGAGCGCCTGCGCGGCGGTGAGACCTGGTGCGTGGTCGCGATGGTCGTCGCCGTGGTCCTGCTGGCCCTGTCTTCGGCCAGCGCGGAGGTCAGCCACTACGCGAGCCCGGACGAGATGGCCGCGGTCATGGTGCCGTCGGCTGCGGTCGGCCTGCTGGTCGCTGCCGGTTCGCTGCGTGCGGGCGGGAACAGCGCTAGCGTGACCGGAGTCTGGTCTGGCTTCGGCACCGGTCTGCTATACGGGGTCGCGGCGCTTGCCATCAAGGCGCTCTCCGGGATCCTGGTCCGTCACCAGACGGCGGCGGGCCTGGTCATCGGCGTCGTCTCCTCGCCGTACCTGTACGCCCTGGCCGGCTGCCTGGCGGTCGCGATGCTGCTCTTCCAGGCTGCGCTCCAGGCGCACCGGGCGTCGATCGTCGTGCCGGTATCCGGGGTCACGGGCAGCGTTTACTTCATGATCACGGGCACCTGGCTGTTCCATGAGCATTTGCCGGCCAGCCCGGCCCGGCTTGGCTTGCGCCTGGCCGGGATCGCCCTGGCCGTGCTGGTGCTGATCGCGTTGTCCCGGCAGCAGCCGGCTGAGCCGGCCACGGACGCCGTCGTGAGGAGTGATGATGGCCCTAGAGCAAGCGTTGCTTGACATCCTCGTGTGTCCCATCGACAAAAGCGGCCTGTTCTACTTCGCGGACGATGCGGTGCTGTACAACCCCCGGTTGCGCCGCCTGTACCGGATCGAGAACGACGTCCCGCTCATGCTGCCCAAGCTCGCCGTACCGGTGCCCGACGAGGAGCACCGCCGGCTGCTGAAATGCGCCCGGCGCGGCGAGGCCACCGCGATCACCGGCGGCGACCTAGCCGGGGAGCCGGTACACGGTCAGGCCGGGCTGGTCGACGACGACGACCGCCTCCGGTAGCCGCGCGCCCACCTGCTGGCCGGGCCCGTCCGGGTCGTCCACCACGAACCTCACCCCGGCGGCGCGCAGCGCCGCGGTCAGCGGGCCGCTACCGCGGATGACGCCGTCGAGCCGCCGTGCGCGCGGGTCGTCCGGTGCCAGTTCGACGTGACCGACCTGGGTCCCGTCGTTCCAGATCACCGGTCTGGACAGGAGCCGCGACCACGGATCGAGCACGACCTCCCCGTGGTTCCACGCCGGCGTACGGTAGGTCGCCCAGGGCAGCACCAGCACGTCGCCGCGGGCCGGGCTGGCGTCGATCATCCGCGCGGCGGCCAGCCATTCCGCTGGGTACCAGGCCGGCCTGAGGCGGCCTGCCGCGCCCCAGGCCAGACCGGGCAGCAGCAGGACCGGCGCCAGCAGCGCGACCGTCCCGAACGCCACTGCGGCTATGTCCGCGCGGCCCTGTTTGGTTTCCTGGGCCCAAGCCACCGCCACGCCGAATCCCGCCGCCTCGGCGAGCGCGAGCGGAGCCACGAACTGCTGACCGTCCCGCAGAACGGCCAGCCCAGGCCATGCGCTCGTCGCCGACCTGAGCAGATCCCGGCCGGCCGCGGTCAGGCCGATGCTCGCGATCAGCAATCCGGCGACCGCGGCGACGCCCAATCCCGGCCAGCGCTGTCCCGGCCGGCGCTGTCCCGGCCAGCGCTGCTTGCGGGCGCTGGCCAGGTAGCCGACCAAACCGGCAAGCACCACCAGCAGCCAGAGCACTGACCACGCCCCGCCGTAACCCTTCGGGACTGTCCGCGCGTTCCACGCTCCGCCGAGCATCAGCAGGCTGCCGATGCCGCCGAACGGCGTATCGGCTCGCGCCGCGAACGCCGCCACGCTGGCCGGATCCGCGTACACCGCATGCTGCAGCGACGGGATGAGCCACGGCAGGCTGCCTACGGCCAGGGCCGCGAGGGCGGTGGCCGACCGGCGCGCGCGATCGAACCGCGATAGCAGCACCGCGGGCACCACGACCAGGGCGGTGATGGCCATGGCCGCGAACCCGCCGATGACGGCGGGCAGCAGCGCGAGGCCCAGCCGCCCGGTCCAGCGCCACGGCGGCTCGTCCGGCCTGGTCACCGCGCGCAGCACCCAGGGCAGGCCAGCGTAGCCGAGGAGCAGCGCCCACTGGCCGATGATGAGGCGCTCGCCCACGAACGGATTCCAGGCGTAGAAGACGCCGCCGGCCAGGCGGGCGAGCAGGGGCTCTCGGTCCAGGAGCGCGGCGGCGCCGGCACAGCTGAGCACGAAGATGGCCAGCAGCACCAGTTTCTGGACGATGTCGGCCGGCCCGACCCGTGACGCGGCGGCGATGACGAGGTCGCTAGGCACCGCGCGCGGCGGCGCCAGCCCGGGCAGGGCCGCAGCGAACGGCTCTCGCGGCACGAAGAGCATGTCGTAGCTGAGCAGGAACCCGCGCCTAAGGCCGGGGCCCAGTGCGAGCAGCCCCAGGCACAGCCCGGCGGCTAGGCCCGGGGTCATCCGGCGTGCCGTGGTGCCCACGACACCGCAGGGTAACGCACCTTGGCCTGGGCAACCGGATCATTGCGGATCAGTCAATCATGGGCGCACCCGACGAAGTCTCTTGCCCAGTTCGAACATTAGTGTTGCTAACAACTGCTGGGAGCCAACGGCCACAGGAACAGGGCCACGCCAGGCCACATCCGGCCATTATCACTCCAGCTCAACGGCACGTCAGGCCACGCCGAGCGACGCCAGGCCACGTTACGAAAATGCCTCCTCACGACCAAAGATCGCTAAGCAGTAGGTCCCGCGTTCGAGTCGCGGTCGGGGCGCAGGTCAGACTCTGAAGAGCTGCGTACGTGCTTCAGCGGAGTCCATCGAACCAGGCACGTCGGCCCGGATCCCAGGACGCAGAGTCGTCCACGGATCCGCTCAGGATTGGTTCGGCGAACGTCTGCAGAGCACCGAGGGCGTCACCGAAGTTAGCAGGCAAGCTGTCCGTGAGCTGTAGCTTTCGGCGCCATGTCGCCCATCGCAGCTGGCCGATTTCTGCATAGCCGTCGAGTGCGTCATCCAGACCCAGAAGTTCAACGTGCCGGTAATTGGCCACGACCTGCAACGCTTCGCTTAGTTCCTTCGCGTGGAAGATGTGATGGCCGGTGAGTTGGTAGACGTCGCCGAAGTCCCGCCATCGAATGCTTGCCGGACCGCGCTGGAGCGCTGTGACGATCTTCTCGGCAAGCACCATCTCTAGAGGGTAGCCGCGAAGCTTTATCGGTTCTCGTTCAAGCAGTCTGGGTAGGGAGATTTCGGTCGGCGCGGGCCAGATAGGGTCGCCGACGTTGACATCGACATGAAAGAGTTCTCTGGCGGTCGCCAACCTGGCACTGAGCCGGACCCTTACGCCGCTGTATTCATCGTTCTCTCGAATCGTTTCCGCTCTCACATCGTCCAAGTTGAAAGTGGTCCGTCATCTAGCTCGGCTGGCAGGACTGTGGAAGCAATCTCTGCGACAAGCTGGCGTACGGACTCAACTTCGTTCGAGAGCTGAACGCCTGCGAAGTCGACGTCGGCGGTTGGTCTACGCAACTCATAGGCCGCAAGCAGCACGCCTCCCTTAAGTACCAATTCACTCGCGTGCTGGGAGTTGGCGAAGCGTAGCAGGAAACCTTCGAGTGCATACAATCTCAGATACTCAGCCGTGGTACGACCTTCACCCCTTGCTCTCCTCCACAACCCCAAGAATGCTCGTCCGGCAACAGTCGCCTTGGTCGGTTCTGGAATCGTTGCCCTCCCATTCGAGGTTGATAGTAAGCTGCCGATTCCCTCGTGACAGTCCTGTCATGACAGGATCTGAAGGGCGTTCAGGACAGCTGGCCTGGCCGCCGGGAAGTCCTTTGTGATCCGCATCAGATCAACCGGCCTACCTCCATGACGCAGCCAGCGCCGTAGCGCCTCGTTTGCGACGTCTGATCCGACCTCATGCCGAAGCCTGTAGGCGTCGACGATGCTGCGAGGTGCATCGTACAAGCCGAGAGTGTGCGTCTCATCAACGCGTAGCTTTTCTTGGCCAAGATCGAAGGTGGAGACGTCGAATTGATGCCAATGCACAGGCGCGGACACGAGTGGCTGCCAGGCTCCGCGAGGCACCGCGATGTCATGAACAGATGGAATAATGTCGGTCAATTCGTGCCGAGCAAGCGCCGATAGCAGGCACAAGGTTGGGCGATGGGCTTTCACTGCGATCTCGATGAGGTCGTAGTCAGCTGGCTCGCTGTCGGTGTGGCGGTACAGGCCGCGCCCGACTCGTTCGACTGAGCCCGTGGCTAGCATCTGCTGAAGCCTGCGTCGCGTAACGCCGTGCCGCTCGGCTTCACCGGCGGTGAACGTAGCTGGCAGATCGTCGCTAATGATCCTGACCACCTCCTAGCTTGTACGTAATCCTACTCAGGCTAAGCTCTGCTGAGTAGGGTTACGTACCAAATCTAAGTGCAGATTCCTCTACAGGGCACGTAGACGTGAAGAGGAATCCGTTCGGCCATGGTTGCGGCTGCCGGGTGGTATCGACGTAGCGGACGACGGCCCCAGCCTGGCGCGACTGGTGGCCACGTCCCGGATAACGAAGGGGTGCTGCCAGCGTTCGCGGCGGCGAACGGCACGAAAGCCTCGGCGGCCTCTTCGGGCAAGTCTGGTGGCACCGGCTCAACCGCAGCGGCAATCGGGGACCGATCACGTCCGTGGCGGATCATGTTCACCCGGATGAGCTCCACCCGCCACCTGCGTCTACGTTGCCCGGCGCAGGACTGTCTACGGAAAGAGATCATCCGATGCCTGACTCATCGCTGACGCAGGCCCGATGGCTTGATCGAGCGCTTCGCTTCCGGGACTCGAGATGAGACGCTGGTTAAGGGCCACACCAGGCCATGTCGAGACCGTCAGGACCGGGCGCTCATCGGACTTCTCCCGCCCGGCCCCCTTGATGCGGCACGGCTTGCGGCGGACCGGGCCATCATCCACCGCCGTGTTGAGGATCGGTCGAGAACGACGAGTACGCCTCTTTCATCCGCCGCATCCTGCGCGCCTACAGCCGCCGCATCGGGACGGCGACGTCGAGGCCCTGATCCTCAATGACCAGGCTCGCCGACGAGCTGGACGCCGCCATAGCCGAAGCCGTCAAGGGTTTGCGCGCCCGCGGCTACTCACGGGCCGAGATCGGCTCACGGCTTGGCATCACCCGCCAGGCTGCACAGCAGCGCTGGGGACAGCGGTAGCCCGGCATCTACTGATCTGAGGGTTGCATTCTGCTGGGCTCAGCCGGACCTCGGCTTAACAGGATGAACCTCCCGGTGGGTACATAGCGACCGGTCACCGCTAGGGCGACGGCGAGGACGAAGATCGCGAGGAAGAAAATCGCCACGAGCAGCCTAGTAGTGCGGCTCACTTGCCGCTTCTTCTTATGAGGCCGTAGGTGCGGCTTGTTACTCATCACGTTCCTCTCGCGGGAACGGAGGGACTGAATTATAGATGACTGAGGCAGGCTGTCACTAGATCAGGCTCGCCACTAACGTCAGTCCGGGTCCATGTGGCCACCGTGCCCGTTCCGTGCCCGGTCAGCCAGCCGCTGAGGCCGCCTGAAGTTCACCGCCGCCCGGCGATGACCCCGGGACTCCGGGGCCGTCTACACGGTCAGCGGCACGAAGCGACCATGCTGGAGGACCCGTGCGGAAGATGTTCTCGTTCATGATGACCAGCGCCGATGGCTATCACGCCGACCCGGGCCAGGCCCTGGACTGGCATAACGTCGACCAGGAGTTCAGCCAGTTCGCGCTGGCGCAGCTTCGCGAGGCCGGCACGCTGGTGTTCGGCCGCGTGACCTATGAGGGCATGGCCGCTTTCTGGCCCACGCCCGCCGGCGAGGAGTCCGACCCAGAGGTCGCGAAGGCGATGAACACCACCCCCAAGATCGTCATCTCGCGGACTCTGCCGCAGGCCACCTGGGCCGGCACGCGGATCATCAGCAACCACGCCGAAGAGGAACTGGCCAAGCTCAAGCAGCAACCCGGCAAGGACATCGTGATCCCGGGCAGTTCAACGCTGACCGCCAGCCTGCTGCAGGCAGGCCTGCTCGACGAACTTCGGATCATGGTGAACCCGGTCATCCTGGGCCAGGGCAGGTCCCTGTTCGCAGGAGCCGGCCGGACCAGCCTCAAACTGCTCAAGACCCGGCAGTTCACCTCCGGCAACGTCCTGCTCTACTACCAGCCGATCACGAACTGATCAAACACCGGAAGAGCTGATCTACAGATCTTGACAATTCCTCCTGCCCGCGTGGCAGTTCGCGGAGGGTGCCAAATCGGCGGCGCCGTGTCCGGTGGGCATGTGGTCGGCGTAGCCGAGGTATTCGCGGCGGTGGGCTTTGCCTTTGCCGCAGCCGGGCCGCGGGTTTGGCCAGGGGTTCTTGGCCTGGATGCCGTAGCGG
>Ga0302325_10019925_pt1 | contig 14085 bp, 5 predicted proteins | sample Palsa_T0_2_FD_201948 | JGI IMG/M metagenome (GOLD analysis project Ga0302325, IMG submission 201948) | Peat permafrost microbial communities from Stordalen Mire near Abisko, Sweden - Palsa_T0_2 | ecosystem: Environmental > Terrestrial > Soil > Palsa > Peat permafrost | place: Sweden: Abisko... | reverse complement strand
AGGCAGGTTACAGGTATGTACAGCGGCGCTTAGCTGTGGTGCCTGGCGTGGATCATGTCTCACCGGACGAGGGGATAGTGTGCTTGCTGCCAACATCTGAGAGTCTGCAGGGCAGGTAAGCGCCAGGGCTGGCGGTAATGGAAATGAGACGACTGCAGTGAAACAGATTAATCTCATGACGCACTTACTGCAATGTATTCTATTGGGTAGCGAGGGCATGCCAAGGAATCCTAAACTACAATCTGTTTCATGTACCGCTTTGCTCATGTGGGTTGGCGATGGCAGAAGTCGCAGTACCCATATAAATATAGCCTTGCTAGTCAACAATATCTATAAGTAGTACCTTCTGTGTCTGCAGCCCTGTTTCTGCTGAGATCATAACACGCTCATTTCAACTTATCTTTTCTGTAGAAATCGATTGTGCACTGCATTCTTACCTTGGGTCTATTCTTATATTCATCTCCCTTGTCTCATTATGTCTTCATCAGAAAGTGAGATTGAAATCTCAACATCTAGCAGCACACAGCTAGTTGATCTCAAACCTGAGACTCAGCAGAATGTGAAATCTTCTCTCAAGGGAATCAAGAAAAAGGTGAGCGAAGTCGTCCTTGACTAGATGTCTTATATGTACTAATTTTTTGAAGAACAGGAAGATTAAAACGGTTATAATAAAGTATGTTTCTACCACAACGCCGTTTAAAATTATGCATTAGGTCAGGCTCATTGATTTAATATAGGGGTACTGAGCATCCATCAAGTAGCGTTCCAGCGCAGGGCGAGGTCGTGTCTATTTCGTGCCGAGACGACAAGGGTGACTATGCAGGGACATTTCATCTAGACACTCAGGGCAACACCTACACGAATAAAAAATTCGACAAAATTGCTGAGAAAAGCAAGAAGTGATAAACCTCATTTCTTTGGTGCATCTGACACTTTTGGTGGTAATTTGCTAAAGCAGACAATATGTATCTGGGAGAGTGTATATGGTTTCTAAATTTTCTTATAGTTAATGATATATGGCTAGCATTTCTACCATTTCTATTAAGCTAGGGTTAGGGGTTCAATTTTTCTATCTATAAAGCCGCTAGAGAGAGACTTTGATATTAATGGTTACATATGATTTACTACCAGTCTAGCACTGCCTTCTAAATCTATGGTAACAGGTACACCTTGTACAGTCTCTATATTCCTATAGATATTTCCTGGTCGTTCAATAAAGCTGCTGTTAAATCAGGGTTTTACTAGAAATAACTAAGCCTTAATTTCCTCTATACCATTATCATTATTATCTGTGTAATATCCGGCCAATTCGGCGCCGAAAATATTAGACTCGAGGTTGGCAGATGAATTAGAGTTGTCTATATTTGTTGGTTTAGCACAGCCTTCAGCTGTACAGGCTTCACTTCGGCAACCCCGAAATCAGCCCAATACGCTATATTCTCAGCTGTACAGGCTTCACTTCAGCAACCCCGAAATCAGCCTTACAGGCTTTCATTTTCATCATTTTCTACCTAATTATAGCATGGAATGCTAAGGCTTAGGGGTTCATTCATTAGTATAAGTATAGGATATTTTCCATAGTAAATGAAACTTTAGTCTTCTCCAAAATCACATTTTTGATCCAACCATATTCTAGTATTCCTATAAAGCCATCTAAGGGCGTTGTGGCTAAATAGGTTATAGTAAAGTGTATTGCCACTAGCCCTTACTCTAATTATAAAGCTCCTTAGAATTGTTTTGTTTTGCTTTGCTCGTTGTTGCTTTTATGCAATAACCAAGTTAGTTTCTACTAGTAAAGGTGGCTGTGTAAGTCTTAAACAATCTGTCTAATATATGGTCTCTTAGAGCATAGTATAAAGGATAGCTTGCTCCTACAGCAAAAGAGGTTGGGTAGTACAATTCCTATGCATATAACCAATTTGGCTATAATTAGTGCATAAAGGCCAACACGCCTAGTCTAGGTTTGTGTGTTATTGACAATAGGGTTTTTGGATTCCGATCGAGGAGGGATTTGGATTAGTAAAGTGTTATTTATAAGAGTAGTTGCAGGTTGATAGTGTTGATTCGAGTTTGGGGCAAGTCCTTGATTTTGAGGTTGTTGATAATTCTAAATTAGGTTCTATTGATTTTGCTATCGAGGGACCCAATATAGCATAGCCTAGCCTTTAAGTAATGCATCAGCTTGCGCAATAAAGGATTGCAATTCTATAAGAGTATTGAATTTGCCTTTAAGCACCTTGTCAAATGACTTAGCTTTAGCCTCGTTGTTGCTTTTTATTATTTCCTCCTCTTTATACTTAAGAATTATAGCCTTCCAGTTTACCAAATTATAGGCCTTTTATATAGCGTTGCACTTATACCAATTATCCGAGTTATGGATCAATTGTCGAAGCTTATTGTTATATAAGCCACTAATAAAATGATTAACTAGTTCCTTTAATATATGGGCCTTTGCATTTCTTATAAAAGAGCTATCCTTTTTGCGATTTATAGTACTAAGCTTTATTAAAAGGCCCTGAGATTGGCGATAATATTCGTTAAGAGATTTATCCTTCTTTTGAGCAACTATTACTAGTCGGGATAAGGTATAAAAGGGTTTAAAAAAGAATTGTTAAAGAAGATAGGCTTTAAACTACTATCTAATGCCATTTAAATATTATATTTATATCCGAGTTAGGCCATCTCTAACCGGAAATTAAACACAAGCAATATCTATTACTTACTTAAGAATTAATATAAGAAGCTTTAAACCCTTAAAAGCAGCTAAGCCCCCTCTTAAATTGATCATCTTGCAAAGTCCTCTAATATGCTACTTTTGAACCTTATATCCGCTTATATTATATATACTTATTGTGACGGGCCTACGAGGTATGCAAGGATACACTTCACTAAAAGAAGAGGTCTTCACCTGGACTTGTACAATTAGGCTATTTGCGAAGATTTAAAGCTAAAGAAAGAAGAAGAGAGTAAAGGAGGGAAAGGTGAGCTATATACACAATAAGTAGTCAAGTGATATAGCGTGGCCTTAGCCTAGGGCTTATATAAGACCTGTATAGTACTTGCACAGTAGCTATAGCATAAGTGGCGGCTAGAGCCGTCACATTACCCCCCCCTTATAAAAAAGCTTGCCCTCAAGCTTCTTAGCATTTATATATCGTCTTCTAATTTATTATACGAATTAGCTTTATCCTCCCACATCTTAATCCAATTCCTTAATAGCTTTAAGGGTCTTGGAAAATTCGGATTTTACAAGTGAAAGTCTTATAGCTTATGCAAGGCATACTTAAAATCACTAGCTAGGTACTATTTAAGGTCTTTATTATAGCTAACCTATTTAGCTTAATAAGATAAATACTTCCTAGTCTTTTATATAGCTAGTATTTCTTCTACTTCCTACGCCTTATTATCCGTAATTTTAATTGTTAAAGGGGGCTTGTTTCGTTAGCCTAATAAAGGGTTATTACTAGCTTTTTGTAACCTATTTGGTGAAAATACAAGGTAGATTTTCATTAATTTAGGCAGCTTAACCTTATACAAGTTCCTTATTTAGCGCAAAATCTTATACAAGCCGGCTATTTAGTAGTCTAGTTTATAGCTCAGCCTTTAAGTCTTCTAGTTTTTTATTAAAATCTATACCTTATCCTTAGGCTTAAAGTCGACTAGCTTGTAGTGTAAATTCACATCCTGTTCCTTCTTCTCTTAAGCTTCTTTTATAATCTTACAAGCTATCTCCTAAGCTTCTTGTAGCGTGCAGACTACTTATTATCCTTCCTCCCGGTTAAGCTTCTCCTTAGGGGTTACTACTTTTAGCATATCCTAGTCGAATAACATATAAGGCTTATATGCGTTTAATAGCATAGCAAGTGATATGCTTATACTATTATATAGCAATGTAAGCTAAGCGTAGTCTATAATCGGCAAGAGTTTTAGCTAATTGTCCTAGTAATAATTTATAAATAGCTATAAGCGTTAATCTAAATACTAGTTCATTATCTCTATCTAGCTATTAGTTTGCAAGTAAAACGCGGTTAAAAGCTTAAGCTTTATGCCTAAGATCCGGCAAAACTTATTTTAAAAAGCGGATATAAACTAGGGGCCTTTATCGGATATAATAGACTAAGGGGCTCCACAAAACTAGTACACGTATATAATAAATAGCTAGGCTATTTCCTTTGCTATAATTGTCTTATAGTATAAAATTAATACGCTTTGCTTACTTAACCGGTTTATAATAATAAATGCTACATTATAGCTATCCTTTACTTTAGCAAATGATTTAAAGTCTATTGCAATATACTACTAGGGCTTATCCGGTACTAGTAAAGGGTATAGCATTTTAAGCATATAATCCCTAAGTACATGGGATTGTTTACAAGTATAGCAGTTCTAGATATATTAAGCTACATGTAAGGATAGTTGTGCTTAATAGTACTTCTTAGTAAAGATCCGAATTGTCTTTGTGCAGCTAGGGTAAGCAAAAGATACTTAGTTATGTGCTTTACAAATTAAGTCCACAATTAGCTAATTATCTGTAAGAATTACTAGCTTGCTTTAATATAGTAGTAAGCTGTCCGCAAGTAAGAAGTCTTTTATAGTAATACTAGTCGATTGTATATATAAAGCTTATAATAAATTAGAGGTTTAGTTGGCGGCTAGTAGTTGCTTTATTAGAGGTAAGGGTTTATATATAATAGCATCTAATGCGTAAATTTCTAAGGCTTTACAAATTTGCAAATCGATTTATTTAAGCTAAAGCAAGGCCTTTATATAAAGGTAAGCTTTTAAATCTGCAAAGGGTTCTAAGTCTTATTCTTTACAAGAGAGTATATTAGCTTTAGCATTTTCTTTCCCGGATTAGTATATAATAATAAATAAATAGTCGGCTAATAGCTTAGCTTAGCAAGCTTGGCGGCTATTTAGCTATTTGGTTATTATAAAGTACTTTAAGGCTTTATAGTCTATATAAACCTTTGTCTATCTAATATTCCTTTAAAGCTTCGGTCTCTAGTAGCTAAAGGATTATATAATTGCTAACATCTCCTTATTATAAATCTGATAATTAATCTTTGCAAGGGCTATAGTTTTAGAGAAGTATTTTATAAGGTATTAGTTTTTATCCGAATGCAATTGTAAAAGTATGCTAGCAATTACCCTATTTAAAGCGTCGGTTTCTAGCTTCGTTTCTAGTAAGTAGTTATAGTAGCGAAAGATAAGGGCTAAAATAAGCCTCTATTTAAGCTCCTTAAAGGCTTTAGTACAAGCCTTGTCTTATATAAATAGTAAATTCAAGTAGGTAAGCTATAAGAGGGGTTTTAAAAGTATGCCGAAATCCCGAATAAAACGCTAATAAAAATTGCAAAATCCTAAAAATAATTATATACCCTTTATTATATAAGGCTTAGCCTAGTAGCAAATAATGTTTATCTTCTCCGGATTAACCTTAATCCCTTAAGTGCTTATAATAAAGCTTAAGTATTTCGTATAAGTGACTCCGAATTTACTCTTCTTAATATTAGCCTATAAACCGGCATTATAAAGCTGCTTGTGACAGCTCCGGCTGCCACCTTACCATACGGGTACTATACAGATCCTGTACGGGCCCTAAGCTAGGCTAGGGCCACGCTATATCACCTGACCACTCACTGTGTATATAGCTCACCTTCCCCTCCTTTACCCTCTTCTTCTCTCCTTAGCTTTAAATCCTCGAATAAAGGCCCATCGTACGAGATTAGGTGTAAACCCCTTCCTCCCCGTGAAGCGTATCCTAGCCCTTCTCGTCGGCCCGTCACATTATCTAAAGCTCTCTCTTACTCCGCCTGGGAAGGCCTCTTATAATATCCCTCACGCTTATAGTCTTTTAATAAGCTATAGAAGAAACGCCCTAATTTCTTAGCTGCAAAGCTCCTCAAAAAGAATCAAGAAGATCCGTCATTTTCGTACAATACAAACCCGGATACTTAAGGGATATAGTTACTCCTTACACACACTTCACCTAGACACGTCACTATCTATACCGAAAAAACGAAGCTATCGCCAGTTATACGATACAATAGCGACTAGAGGCACTAAGGGGAAGGCCGCGGCCTCTAATCCCCTTACTATGCAGCAAGAAACCCCTCAACTTCTAGCCGTTCGGGACCCTAAACGCTAGCTAAAATCCGAATATAATAATACCCTAAAACAAGACAATTCCGTACGCTATCAAATCCTAGAACTAAAACAAAACCAGGCAACCACAAAAGCTATGCTCCAACAAATCCTTTAGCGGATCACAGTACTAAGCAACAGCTTAGCTAGTCAAAACGATCCCGGCTTTTAGCGGGATATTACCCCTTAAGTGCAGCATACTACAAAACGTGATTCTTTAAAAGGTCCGAGCAAATCCGGTAAAACTAAGCTATTTAAGAAGATCGCCGATTCTAAGGAACTTACAAATAGTATCGACTTTACATTTATCAGCTAAAGGATCCTAATCCGCGGAAAGCTTTATAACGCCGACTATTTCCTTATAAAAGAGGACCGTATACTTCACGTCTTTAAGCAAACCCTAAAGGACGCCTGAAAGCATTTATAGCCCCGGTTTAATAAAAATTCGACTATATAGTTTATTATAGCCGAGGAGATGCTAGATTACTTAGCCTCGGTTTATACAAATCCGAACTATATGCAAGACGCTAGGCATAACTATAATGCTCTAGTTATAAGACGGGATTAAACCTTTGCCGAATTTCAAACTACTTTCTTACATTTAGCAAGAGAGGCCGAGGTCCCTTAAGCTAGCTTGCAAATAAACTTATATAATCGGATCACGCCGGCCCTCTAACGGGGTATAGCCCCTAATTTGCCTAAGCTCCGTTTATATGCCGAATTAGTAGCTAACGTCTCCTCCCTAGATTCAAAACTCCGACAAATCACCGCCTATAAGGACTGCTAGCGAAAGTTCAAGGAACGCTAAGCTTTATAGCCCTCACAGATCACCGGCTATGCTACTAGTTCTAGATCCGGTCTAAGCTTAACCTTTGCTTTAGCAGCTACCCCTCCTTATACAACCCCCTCTCTAAGCACATTCCGTAAAGAGCTTACCCCTCGTATAAATTGTACAAATCGCCGTTCGGCAAAACCCCGCTATATAGCAAAGCCTACAAACAAGTGCTATAATTGCAACAAGCTAGGACACTTTTCATCTAATTGCCTTAAGCTTAAGAGGACTAATTTGCATGAAATCGAGGAAGAATAATTATATAATTCTCAAGAGAAGACTAAAGAATCGGGAAAAGAGGAACCCTAAGCTAAGACTCTTGCTTAAAGTACGCAATTAATTGTTCTAATATTAACTTAAGTCGATTAATAGGGGGCTAACACTTTACTATTTCTTGTACTTTATCAAAGAATAAATATAATATTATTATACCTTTATTGCTTAACACAAGAGCAAACGGTTTTGCATTTATTAATACTACTTTTGCTATTTAGCTAGCTAACTTCTTAAATATCAAGGCTTAACCCTTAGATTATATAATCTAAGCTAAGGGGTTCGATAGAAAAACTAGTAAAGTAATTACTTACTTGCTTATTCTAAACCTTATAATTAACGGCTACCGCTAAGAAGAGGTGCCTTTCTTAATCCTTGACCTAAGGACCTATAATATAATTTTGGGCCTTAAATAGATAGCCTATTTTAATATATAGCTAAATTTTAAGCAGCGTCGAATTATATAGCTAAACAACCTTACCCGGGAACCACCTTTCTCTTTTTGCAAAGAAATCCGGATCCTTAAAAGTTTACTGCAAGAGGTATGCCTTAATCGGGAGTATTAGAGGGACATTGCTAAGCGCAATCGAGCTATAAAATCAGAGGATGCGCAAAGCAAATTAAGAGCTTATATTATCTAATAAATCCAAAACATACTTGATTTAACCCGCTTAGCAAGTAAAATAAAAATCCTCCCTTATACAAAACTTACAAGTCAACTTACAAATCCTACAAATCAAGATTCGGGCTATAAGAGCACTAATTCTTTCGTGAGACTATCTTAAGAAAGAATTAGTATTATTAGCCGGAATAAACACAAGTAGGATATACAAGACCGAATTAAGCATATGCAATACAAGCTACAAATGCTTGAAAACTTACTCTTAAAGGCTCGTATAACCTTTACTAAACCCGACCCCCCTCTTAAAAACTTACCTAATTTGAATATTGCATATATTACCGCCGCTAGCTTTTACTAGCAAGCCTGCAAGAGGGAGAACGTCTCTTTTTATATTAGCTTATACAAATTAGACCGATTAATTAAAGACAAAAGCACATAAGACTAAGAGGCCTAAGACGATAAGGCTACCCTTAAGGAAATCCAAGCCAAGCTCCCTTTATATTGCAATTCGTATAAAGACGTCTTCTTAAAGGCTGCCTTTAACATCCTCCCCTTATATCGATTATATAATCACTAAATCCAATTAGAGGCCGATAATACCCTAAGCTATAGTCCCTTATAGCATTAATTTACGGATAAATTATAAGCTATTAAGCAATACTTGCTAGATAACTTGGATAAGGGCTTTATTAAAAATAGCTAGGCCTTATACGCATTACTCACCTTATTTGTCAAGAAACTAGATAAGAGCTTATAGTTCTATGTCAACTTCCGTAAATTAAATGCCTTTACTTATAAAGACAAGTACCTTTTACCGTTAATCGATAAGACCCTAGCACGGATTAGCTAAGCTAAGATCTTTATTAAGCTAAATATCTGGCAAGCCTTTTATAAGATCCGAATGCACCCTAATTCGGAGGAATTTATCACTTTTTATATAAGGTACAAATTATACAAATATAAGGTATTGCCATTTAAGCTTACTAACGGGCCGGCTACATATTAGCGGTATATAAACGATGTGTTATTCGATTACTTGGATGATTTTTATATAGCTTACTTAAATAATATCCTTATTTACTCGGATAACGAGCTTTAGCACTAAGAGCATGTGCAAAAAGTCCTTTAAAGGCTTTATAATGCAAGTTTATAAGCCGATATCAAGAAGAGCGAATTTGGAGTTACTTATACGAAATATCTAAGCTTTATTATAAGCACTTAAGGCATTAAGGTTAACCCGGAAAAGACCGATATTATCTACTATTAAGTCGAACCTCGTATAATAAAGGGTATATAGTCATTTTTAGGATTTTGCAATTTTTATCAGCGTTTTATTCGGGAGTTTAGTGCACTTTTAAAACCCTTCTTATAGCTTACCTACTTGAATCTACTATTTATATAAGACAAGACTTGTACTAAAGCCTTTAAAGAGCTTAAACAGAGGCTTATTTTAGCCCCTATTCTCTGCTATTATAATTACTTACTAGAGACGAAGCTAGAAACCGATGCTTTAGATAAGGTAATTACTAGCATACTTTTACAATTGCATTCGGATAAAAACTAGTATACTATAAGATACTTCTTTAAAACTATAGCCCTTGCAGAGATTAATTATCAGATTTATAATAAGGAGATGCTAGCAATTGTATAATCCTTTAGTTACTAAAGACTAGAGCTTTAAAGGAATGCTAAACAAATAAAAGTTTATACGGATCACAAAGCCTTAAAGTACTTTATAATAACCAAATAGCTAAATAGCCGCTAAGCCCGCTAGGCTAAGCTATTAGCCGACTATTCATTTATTATTATATACTAATCCGGGAAAGAAAATGCTAAAGCCGATATACTCTCTTACAAGGAATAAGACTTAGAACCCTTTGCAGATCTAAAAGCTTACCTTCGTATAAAGGCCCTACTATAGCTTAAACAAATCGATCCGCAAATCCGTGAGGCCTTAAAGATTTATGCATTAAATGCAACTATGCAAGAACCTTTACCTCTAGTAAAGCGATTGCTAGCCGCTAACTAAACCTCCAATTTACTACAAGCTTTACATATATAAGCTACGTCTACTACTCTAAGAGACTTCTCTCTTGCAAACGGCCTATTGCTATACTAGGGCAAGCTAGTAGTTCTTATAAATAATTAGCTAATCGTAGACCTAATCCGTAAAGCATATAACCAAATATCCTTTGCTTACCTTAGCTATAGCAAGACAATTCGGATCTTAAGCAAAAAGTACTATTAAGCACGATTATTTGCACATATAGCCTAATATATCCGGAATTGCTATGCTTATAAACGATCCTATATACCTAAGGACCGCACGCCTAGAATGCTACACCCCTTGCTAGTCCCGGACAAGCCTTAGCAGCATATTGCTATAAATTTCAAGTTATTTGCTAAAGCAAAGGATAGCTATAATACTAGATTTGTTATTATAAACCGATTAAGCAAGTAGAGCGTGTTAATCCCTTGCTACAAGACGACTACAGCAAAAGACATAGCCTAGCTATTTATTATATACGTGTACTAGTACTATAAAGCCCTATAGTCTATTGTGTCCGATAAAGGCCCCTAGTTTATATCTAGTTTCTAGAATAAGTTTTGCCGGATCCTAGGCATAAAGCTTAAGCTCTTAACCGCTTTTCACCCGCAAATAGACAGCTAAATAGAAATAATAAACTAGTACCTAGATTAACACTTATAGCCATTTGTAAACTACTACTAAGATAATTGGCCATAGCTTTTGCCGATTATAGACTATGCTTAGCTTACATTACCGTATAATAATATAAGCATGTCTTTTGCTATGCTTATAAATGCATATGAGCCTCGTATATCATTCGACTAGGACATGCCAAAGGTAGCAACCCCCGGGAGAAGCTTAATCGGGAGGAAGGCTAGCAAGTAGTTCGTACAATACAAGAAGCCTAGGAGATAGCCCGTAAGATTATAAAAGAGGCCCAAGAGAAGAAAGAGCGGGATGTAAACCTACACTATAAGCCTATTAATTTTAAGCCTAAGGACAAGGTCTAAATTTCAACAAAGAACTAAAAGACCTAAAGGCCGAGCTATAAACTAAATTACTAAATAGCCGGCTTATACAAGATTCTGCGCCGTATAAGGAACTCGTATAAAGTCAAGCTACTTAAATCGATAAGAATCCACCCTATATTCTTACCGGATAAGCTACGGAAAGCCAATAATAACCCTTTACTAGGCTAACAAAACAAGCCCCCTCCACTAATTCAAGTTACAGATAACTAGGAGTAAGAAGTAGAGGAAATCCTAGCTATATAGAAAACTAGGAAGTACTTATCTTACCGGGCTAAATAGGTTAGCTATAATAAAGAACTTAAATAGTACCCGGCCGGCGATTTTAAGTATATACCGCATAAGCTACAAGACTTCTACTTACAAAACCCGGATCTACCAAGACCCTTAAGGTTATTAAGGGATTAGATCAAAATGTGGGAGGATAAAGCTAATTTGTATAATAAATTAGAAGACGATACACAAATGCTAAGAAGCTTAAGGGCAAGCTTTTTTTCAAAGGGGGGAGTAATGTGACAGCTCCGGCTGCCACCTTACTATACGGGTACTATACGGATCCTATACGGGCCCTAGGCTAGGCTAGGGCCACGCTATATCACCTGACTACTTACTGTGTATATAGCTCACCTTCCCCTCCTTTACCCTCTTCTTCTCTCCTTAGCTTTAGATCCTCGAATAAAGGCCCATCGTACGAGATCAGGTGTAAACCCCTTCCTCCCCGTGAAGCGTATCCTGGCCCTTCTCGTCGGCCCGTCACACTGCTAAAGGACTTTTTGCATATGCTCTTAGTATTAAAGCTTGTTATCCGAGTAAATAAGGATATTATTTAAGTAAGCTATACAAAAATTGTCCAAGTAATTAAACAAGATATTGTTTATATACTGCTAATATATAGCCGGTCTGTTAATAAGCCCGAATAGTAATACCTTATATTTATATAATTTATACCTTATATAAAAGGTAATAAGTTCCTCCAAATTAGGGTGCATTTAAATCTTATAAAAGTCTTGTCAGATATTTAGCTTAATAAAGATCTTAACTTAGCTAATTTGCGCAAGGGTCTTATTAATTAGCAGCAAAGGGTACTTGTCCTTAAAAGTAAGGGCATTTAATTTATAAAAGTTAACGCAAAACTATAAGCTCTTATTTAGTTTCTTAACAAATAAAGTAAGTGATGCGTATAAGGCTTAGCTATCCTTAATAAAGCCCTTATCCAAATTATCTAGCAAGTATTGCTTAATAGCCTATAATTTATCTGTAAATTAATGCTATAAAGGGCTATAGCTTAAAGTATTTTCGGCCTTTAATTAGATTTAATAATTGTATAATTAGTGTAAGGGGAGGATATCGGAGGCGGCCTTTAAAAAGACATCTTTGTATAAATAGTAATATAAAGGGAGCTTGGCTTAAACTTCTTTAAAGGTAGCCTTATTATCCTAGGCTCTTTAGTCTTATATGTCCTTATCCTCGATTAACTAGTCTAATTTGTATAAGCTAGTATAAAAGGAGACGTTCTCCTTCTTGCAAGCTTAGTAGTAAAACCTAGTAGTAATAATATGTGCAATATTCAAATCTAGTAAGTTTTTAAAAGGAGGGGCAAGCTTAATAAGGACTATATAAGCCTCTAATAATAGGTTTTTAAGCATTTGTAGCTCGTATTGCATACGCTTAATCCGGTCTTATATATCTCACTTGTATTTATTTTAGCTAGTAATATTAATTCTTTCTTGAGACGGTCTTAACAAAGAATTAGTGTTCTTATAGCTTAAATCTTGATTTATAAGATTTATAAGTTAATTTGTAGGTTTTATACAAGGGAGGATTTTAATTTAACCTGCCTAGCAAGTAAAATTAGGTATACTTTAAATTTGTTAAATAAAATAAGCTCCTAATTAGTTCTTTATATCCTCCGACTTAATAGCTCAATCGCGTTTAGCAATGTCCTTCTAGTGCTCTCGATTAAGGCATACTTCTTATAATAAACTCTTAAGAATCTAGATTTCTTTACAAAAAGAGAAAGGTAATTCCTAAGTAAGGTTGTCTAGCTATATAATTCGACGCTACTTAGGATTTAGCTATATATTAAAATAGGCTATCCATTTTAGGCCTAAGATTATATTATAAGTCTTTACGTTAAGGATTAAAAAAAGCACCTCTTCTTAGCAGTAGCTATCAATTATAAAGTTTAAGACAAGCAAGTAAGTAATTACTTTATTAGTCTTTTTGTCAAATCCTTTAGCTTAAATTGTACAATTTAAGGGTTAAGCTCTAATATTTAAGAAGTTAGCTAGCTAAATAGCAAAAGTAGTATTAATAAATGTAAAACCGTTTTCTCTTATATTAAGCAATAAAGGTATAATAATACTATATTTATTCTTTAATAAAGTATAAGAAATAGTAAAGTGTTAGCCTCTTATTAATCGACTTAAGTCAATTTTTAAGCAATTAATAGTATACTTTAAGCAAGAGTCTTAACTTAAGGTTCTTCTTTTCCCGATTCTTCTAATTCCTCTTAAAAATTAGTCGATTTTTCCTCTATTTCGTGCAAATTAGTCCGCTTAAGTTTAAGGCAATTAAATAAAAAGTGTCCTAGCTTATTGCAATTATAGCACTTGTTTATAGGTTTTGCTATATAGCAAGGTTTTGCCGAATAGCGATTTGTATAATTTATATAAGGGGTAAGCTCTTTACAAAATATACTTAAAGAGGGGGTTATACGGGAGGGGGTAACTATTAAAGCAAAGGATAAGCTAAAGCCGGATCTAGTTCTAGAATTAGTAGCAAGACTAGTAATTTGTAAAGGCTATAAAGCCTAGCGTTCCTTGAACCTTTGCTAGTAGTCCTCACAAGTAGTAATTTGTCGGAGCTTTAAATTTAAGGAGGAGATGTCGGCTGCTAATTCGGTATAAGAGTAAAGCTTAAGCAAATTAGGAGCTATACCCCGTTAAAGGGCCGGCATAATTCGATTGTACAAGTCTATTTGCAAGCTAGCTTAAAGGACTTTAGCCTCTTTTGCCAAATGCAAGAATATAGTTTAAAATTTAGCAAAGGTTTAATCTTATCTTATAATTAAAGCATTATAGTTATGCTTAGCATTTTGCATACGGTTCGGATTTGTATAAACCGAGGCTAAGTAAGCTAGCATCTCTTCTGC
>Ga0302325_10019923_pt1 | contig 14086 bp, 12 predicted proteins | sample Palsa_T0_2_FD_201948 | JGI IMG/M metagenome (GOLD analysis project Ga0302325, IMG submission 201948) | Peat permafrost microbial communities from Stordalen Mire near Abisko, Sweden - Palsa_T0_2 | ecosystem: Environmental > Terrestrial > Soil > Palsa > Peat permafrost | place: Sweden: Abisko... | reverse complement strand
CTTCAATGGCAAGCGACGGCTAGTCGACGCGAAAACTTCCCCGAGCCTCAATACCATCGACCGGCAGAAAGACTTTATCCTTCCGATCGAAGAGGCCGACATGAGCGTTCGACGAATTTCGCCTGAAATATCTTACTGCCTCCTCGGCAGTAGCAAGCTGCTCCCGATGAGTCCTCATTATGCCGTCAATAAATATGTCGTAGCCGTGTGCGGCGGCGTCATCGGCCATCTAAATCCTCACTTCCGCTCTCGAACTTCGGCGAAGCCGACTTGCTCGAACCCGCTAGACGAGTCCAATCCCCTGCCACGCCGTCTCGGGCTGGCGCTTGCTCGATCCCGGCGCCTTCCATGGCTCGACGGGCCAACTGTGGAAACTCAATTCTGTTGGATGGCCGAGAGGAGCCAATTGCCGCCGCGCGCTCGCATAAAAGTCCACAACTCGGTGACCTCGCTCGGCTCGCCGCCTTCGACGGTGCGACCGCTCGCGCGTTCGACCATGCTGTCCGTAAGCGCAAATTTCATGGCCACGGTGGCGTAATCGGCAGAACCTTCGCGCCAGGGTTCCGCCAGATCGCCTTGCAACAACTTCACGTCAGTGACGCGGTTGACCAGACCGCGACTTGCGTTGCCCGCCAACTGCTCAGAGAAATAGGACAGCATTTCGGGTGTGAGCTTCATGCGGAGGGCCGAAAGGTCTTCCGCCGAATAGGCGGTCTGGATGTCGCCAAGCAATCGCTCGAAGGAGTCATAGTCCGACTTGGAGATGGTAAGAGGTTCACCGAGCAGTGGGGCGTTGCTGCCTCCCAACATTCCATTGAGACCGCCAAAACTATGTCCGGTCGCTGGATGTGCCGCCGCATAGGCAGGCGCCGGCATATTGCGCCGCTGCCACCAGGCGAAGATCAGCCGCGCGACCACCACGACCAGCACGACTTGAAACAGCAGACCAATGATCGAGGCAAAGCCCGCCATGCCACCAAAAAGGCCATGCCCAAACATTAGGCCAAACAGACCTGCGCCGAGGAAGCCGGCAGCAATCCCGCCGAACATTCCGCCGCCGAAAAAGCCCGGACGCATGGCAGCCTGGCCAATAGGCGCAGCGTTCCGGGGCAGTGTCATCGAATTCTGGATTGGCGCGGCGGTAGGTGCGGTGGGGGTGGCGGGTGGCGGCGAGAATGTGCGCATGCCTCGGCTGCCCGCTGAGAAACCGGCACCGGCGCGCGCATGAGCGTCAGCAGTAACCAGCACGAACGCTGCCGCTGTCGCGGCAAGCGCGATCAGCCATCGGCGGCGAAGCATGACATGAAGCATGACATTCTGTCTCCCGGCCAATCTGGCCCGTAAAAACAATAAGTACGCGCCGGACCACTTGTAAGTGTCCGACCGTCCAAAGCGGCAAATCGTCGGCGGCGCCGGGAATTGCTTAATGAAATCAGGCGCGCTTCAAAATTCGCGAGGCGGCGCAGGATTATGCGTATTCTTCCCGCAAGTCGAGCTTTCCCGATACCGTCGCCCAAATGACACACACGGAATTCTTGAACATGCGCTCGCAGTTGCCCTGCCGATCGTACTTGCCGACGGGCGCGTTGGGCTCTGCAACCACTGGACCGCAACCGAGATCGTTGTCGACGTCCATGGCGACGGCAGTCATGCGATGGAGACCGAGCGCGTTCGGTTCGTAGACGTTGTCGCACGAGGCGCCGGCCTTGCCGTATCGCTCCACAATGATCGCCGCACGGAACGCGTGTGACGGTCTAGGCGCTCGCGCCGGCTTGCTCAACTGATCGAGCGGTATCTACCAGCCGATCGCGAGAGAGACCCACGTGGCGCCATCGCGGCACAGCTCGCGGTGGCCACTTCCGGCGGTGCGGACCCGGCCGATGTGGCGATCGCGCTGCGGCTGATGCTGTCGTAGTTTCGGATGAGCACCACCTTCGGACCGTGCCTGTTGCCCTTTGGAATGCTCTCCCCGAAGTACGGGTCGCACTGCTTCCGACTACGAGTGTCCTTCGTCATTTCGGATCGAATTTCGCTCGCCGGCGTGTCCGGTATCTGGGAGCCCGAGTCCATTTGGCCGTTCTCCTCGAAAGTGTTGGAGGACAAATATCCGCAGAGCGGACGACAAGTTGCCGTCCACCCTCTCGGCGTCGACCTTCTTCACGAGGTTCGACAGCGTCAACTGGCTATCCTGAGCGATAAATTTAAGGGCGCTCCAAAATGAATCTTCCAGACTGACGCTTGTTTTGTTACCCCAGATTGCGATTGAGTGTTTGACCGTCATGGGAGAGTCCTTTCCTCCGATGAGATTCGGTACGTGGCCGCCGAGGAACAAAACCCACCGCCGTCGATAAATCGAAATAAGAGTCGACGCGCACGCCGGTGACACATGCGGCAGCGATTCGATTAAACGAATCTGCGCCCGATACCCTCGGCTGGCTGTACAAAATAGAACAACTCTTGACGAACACCGCTCACGGCCATGGCGGTGGTACCGTTATCCCAACCTTTTGCGAGATCATCGCCGCCGCGTTGCGGCTGCTCTGACATGCCGACACGGGGCCATATCTAGCGAGAAACTGGCGGGGCGAAATCGCGTGAAACGCGCCAACCAGTCCTATCGGTCCGAGGTTCGTCGACTGGAGTCCGCAAGGCTTGGCGCCTCGGGCGACAGGGACATATCAAAATGGAAGTCTTGGCCGGACCGTTGCTCGCAGGGAGCAATCCCCGAAGCCCGAACGATCTTGCCCGCCGGCGCGAGGCCACCACCGCATCCGCCCCCCGCGGGACAATAGTTCACGTATTCTTAAAACATCTAAGTAGTTTAACTAATAGACAATTTTTAATATTTTGATACCTTAATAAGGCGTAAATATGGGACAGTAATTAGGTATTGTGGCATCAGCATAGAGTGGAGTGGTAGCTATGCGTCTCTGGGTTGCTTTCGCTGTACTGTTGGTGGCTACGCCGGTGTATGCCCAGAGCTTGGGAAGTACGTCCGGCGCGACCTCGATGATTAACATGAGCGACCCCGCCAGTACCCAGGCCCGGGTCGTAACGACGCCGACGGTGGTCGCGCCCGGCCTCGCCGCAGCTGGAGTCGAAACCTGTCTCGGTTCGGCCGCCGGTGGCGTATCGGTGATGGGTGGTGGCCTGACTTTCGGGAGCACAAAGGTCGACGAGGGGTGCACTATCCGCCTCCTCGCGCGGCAGCTTTACGCCTTCGGCTTTCAGAAAGCAGCCGTCGCGCTCATGTGTCAGGACGAACACGTGGCTGCCGCGATGTTCGCTACCGGTTCACCGTGTCCGCGCACACTTGTCGATGTCGGCGATCGCGGCACCTTCGCCGCGTTCCGCACACCCGGATACGAAGCGCGGAAAAACGGGATCGACAGCGTCGTCTCCGTTGTTCCTGCGCAGGAATACGAAACGCGGAAAAACGGCATCGACTGACCCGGCCTCAAGCCCGCACGAGACCTCCCGTCCGGTCGGGCTTCGGGATGGGCCAATTCCGATCCGTCACATCAAACGAAGGAGCATCGTATGAAAGTGCTTAATTGCATTGTTGCCGTCGCCGGGTTGCTGATGTCGGCTCCGGCCATGGCGCAGCAAGTCTATGTCACCGGAGGCGGCACCACCAACATCTGGTCCAGCGCCCAAGGGACATCAAACTCTTACGGCAACGCCAACGGCTTTGGAACGAGTTCGTCGGGATCAATGGCTCTCGCCGGCGGGCGGGGTTCTTTGGGCGCTGGACTTGGCGGCGGTGGCATCACGTCGGCGATCACGACCTCGAATGCCGGTACCAGTTCGTCCGGCAGCGGTTATGCGCAGTCTCAAACCTCCGGTTACGCCGGTGGCACCGTTTCGGGAATTGCGGGCCGGAGCCACTGAGCGCAGGATGGCCGCGGAGTGTTTTTCTCCGCGGCCATCTTCTGCGATTTGCGCATTTTAGCTCGTTGCCGGGCGGTGATGAACGTGCCGGTTCGAATGCCGCATCCCATGACGGTGGCGAGACACCTGCGGCGCACCGTCGGGATAAGCCGAATAGCGTTAGGCAAGTGGCCCAATCAAGCGATTCTCGATACGTCGCACAAATTGCCGTTTCGCGACCTTTTTGCCATTCAATTTGGACATTTGTGCGTATCGAGTTTTTGTTCGGTACTCCCCGATCTTAATCCATTATTTCGTGTCGAGGCCGCAGGATTACAGCCCCACGGATGGCGAGGAAATGGCAAATGATCGGCATTGCCCACATCACACATGATCGTTGGAAAGCTCCGCCGAAGAAGAATTCGTCTGGCAGTTCGCGGAGCACCAGCAGGTCCGGGTGGGATGCGCGTTGGATTGAGTCCGACCTCAAGACGCGCCGCGCAGGTCCGCAGGCACTTGAACCGGATCAAACGAGCACATGATGCTTTCACTCGATCACGCGATTGGCCGGCTGTGGGCGAGGTAAGGAACTATTCGTGGCATGGGCTGGCGCTTGTTCTGGCGCTCGTCCTCGGCGCGCTAATGTGGTTCGATGCGCAATCCAAGCCGGCCGACGAAGGCCGGCTTGACGGCTTCAACATCATCGCGGCACCGGCACATCCGTTTGGCGGCGCAACGGCGAAAGTTTCGCTCGCCAATGCCAAGCGGCTCGGCGCGCGCGCGATCGCGGTCATTCCCTTCCTCTGGCAATCGACATCGGCCAGTCCAAAGCTTGTGCGCGGTTCAGACATGGCGGATGCAGAATTGCATGCTGCGATCCGCGATGCGCACGCGCTCGGCCTCGCCGTACTGGTCAAACCTCACGTCTGGGTGCCGGAAAGTTGGGCCGGCGCGGTCGCCATGAATTCCGAGGCCGATTGGAAGGAATGGTTTGCGAATTACCGCCGCGAATTGGATCGCATCGCGCGGATTGCCGCGGCCGAGAAGGCGGACGCGCTCGCGCTCGGTACCGAACTCGCGTCAACGACGCAGCGCGTGGAATGGAAAGAGCTAATCGCCGAAGCGCGCGCTGTTTATGCCGGGCGTCTGCTCTACGTGGCGCACAACATCGAAGAGGCCGAAGCGGTACCGTTCTGGAACCAGCTCGACGCGGTCGGGGTTGCGCTTTATCCACCGCTCGGCGCCGATGACGATCTTGCTGGACGGCGCGCCGTGATTCACGCCGTAGCCGATCATCTCGACGCGCTCGCATCGCGAACCGGAAAATCGGTTGTTGTCGGCGAGATTGGACTGCGCTCTGCCGAAGGCGCAACGGCAAAACCGTGGGAAAGCGCGGAAGAACGCACGAGCACGCCCGATCCGGCGCTCCAGGCTGCCGTTATCGCCGATTGGCTGACCGCTCTCCATCGCCCGTCGATCAGCGGCATTTTGATTTGGCGCTGGTTGACCGATCCAGCTGCCGGCGGCTTGACCGACACCGACTTCACCGTACAGGGCAAGCCGGCCGAACGCGTGCTGCAATGCGCATGGACGCTAGCGTGCGAAAAAGATCACGCCGGTGTTCGGTTGCCCTGATCTGGCCGTCAGAACTCGTGCCAAACGCCGAACAGTAAGCCGTTCTCCTGAAGCGCGTCGCGGCCGGCGTAGGTGGTGTATCCGCCACCCTGCAATGACCAGGTCGGCGCAACCGTATAGACGACGCTGAGCTGGAGCTTGAAATAGTCGTAGCTGCCACCGTAAATATTGTTGCCAGCGCCTTCCGAGATGACGTTGAAACTCTGCGCCAGCAACAACCACTTCGGAAAGACCGTCACGCCGAACGTACCATCGGCGCGGAACTCGCTCGGCGCCCCCATGGTGCGCACGCGCTCTGCGATCTCGATGTCGAAGAAGCCCGGCATTTCGCCCAACTTTAGGTTATGACCAAGAAGCGCGCGGATATCGGCTTGAACATCGGTGTATCCGATCGCGGCCGGATTCGACGTTTGCATGGTGCCGGGTATCCGCAGCGTCGCCTGCCCCGAGAACACCCAGGCCGGCAACTCGATAATTCCATAGCGTGCGCCAAACTCGGTATAGCCGAGACCGGCGCGCTGGGCGCTGATCGGCGCCGCGATATCGATATTCTGCAATCCGGGAATGATGATGGCGGTCAGCCTATCGGTGAGACCGTATTCGATCAGGAGAGACAACTCCTCCTTGCTGTAACGCGGGCCTGGGACAAGACCGGCACTGCCGTTGAAATAATTGGTAGCGGTGCTAGCGGTGAAACCTGCGAGCCACTGACCGGTGCCTTCCGGAAACGTCCATGCGCCTGCCCAGGCAACGGAAGGCAGACAAAGAAATCCGAATACGACAGCAACGCTACGCTTCAACATACCCCTACCCCACTGACGCGCCGACACCACGCTTGCCCCACAGCCGCGCTTTGACCATTGCAAGGAATTCAGCTTGCCGCGCCGATTCCCTTTTCGTGCTTATGAGGTTGCGTAATCCCGTTTCCGCTTTTCGAGATCACCCCGTCCGCCGATTGCGCCACGACGCGGTTACCGCCAGCCGCGGCGGCTTTCTGTACGCCGGTAATCGCTTGCGTGAGCATTTTGATGCGTTCGACGTCGCGCCTGGCGCGCCCAGTGATCGCCGCCACGGTTACGCTCACGTAGTCGGAAGCGATGGCCTCGGTATTGCGCAAGCGAAGTTTTTGCACGGTCGTGTGCAGGGTCTCGGCAAGTGCCCGCGCCGGGCCGTCGTCTAACTCCGGAGCGATCAGAATGATCATGCCGTTCTTGTAAGCCGCCGCCACGATGCCGACATTTGCCGCGAGCCGGCGCGTCGCGCGGGCGACCTGGGCGAGCGCATCGGGTTCTACCGTCGCGCCGCTGGCCGGTCGATTGGTCTCCATGCGGTCGAGCGCCAGCGCTATGACGGAAACCAATTCGTCGCCATCCGAGCCGTGGGCGATCAGATAGGCTTCCGCAACTTCTCCGGCGAACAATCCCGTCGCCTCATCGATCAGAGTCGACGCACCCCGCTCGCCCCAGCCCGAGAGAAACGTCAGCAGCTCGCGCTCGCGCGCTCGCCGGCGATCGAGCTCCGCCTTGAGGCGGAGTGCCGCGCGCACGCGCGCGACCAGCTCGATGCGGTTGACCGGCTTCGTGAGGTAATCGGTTGCGCCTGCCACGAACGCGTTGGCAAGCGATTTCATGTCGTTGAGCGCCGTCACCATGATAATGGGCAGATCTGCGTAACGCGAATCGTTGCGGATGCGCGCGCAGACCTCGGTGCCGTCCATTTCCGGCATCAGCACGTCGAGCAGCACGACGTCGACGGTTGGATCCTCATCCGTCGGGCGACCGACATCGAGCGCCTTGAGAGCGTCCCAGCCGCAAGCGGCAATGACGATATCGGTATAGCCCGCCGACAGAAGTGCGCCCTCCAGGAGATCGCGGGCGTCTTCATCATCGTCGACCACAAGTATCCGCATTATCTTCTCCGCATCTATACCAATATTTTCTTGTTAGTTTGAGTTACTATCAATATTACTGTGTAGAGACCTTGACTTCTTTCAATTTTTCAAACAAGCGCCAAGTATTATTTTGGTATATGACGCGATAACCCGGCAAGCCTTCGCGAAACAACGAGGGAAAGGCCCGGTCCAGCCGGTCGTTCGTCCCAGTCGGACTTTGCGGATCAGGCACGGCGACGAAAGGCGTATCCACGCGGGCGAACAACATCGCGAGCGCGAACGGCTCGCTGCTCGGGCCAAGGATGCCGCGCGCACCACCGCGCCCCAACACCAGGGCGGGCGTGTTTTCGGTATCCGCCAGCACGCCTTCGCGTTCGGCGAATGCGCCTCCCGCCGCGATCGCGTCGAGCCGTTCGCTCGGACCCTGGTCAAAGGCGGTCTGCATCCGATTGACCGTCATCGGATCGACCAAAGCAATGCTGAAAAATCCGCCCAACCATCCGAGAATAAGGAATGCCATGACCGTAAGGGCGCGCTCGCGCGCGATCGGTACGCGGATCAAGACGGCTGCCGCAAGCACCGGCGCCGCGACCACGATCGCGGTTGGATCGCCGAAGAACCCGCTGGCGACACAGATCGCGGTTGCCGCGATTGCCGTCCCAGCAAAGACTGCGGCAGGCGCGACAAGCCCCCCCCGTCGATATACCCGCACGAGCATGACGATCACGACAGGCGCGCCGATGGCCAGGGCCGCGCCCATTGCCAGGCTCGCGTCGAGCGCCGGAATGCCGGAAAGGCCGTTGCCGAACACCCGCGCTGCGGCCGCGCGCCACAGCGACAGGCTCTGCGTCGGGGCGGCAAAAAAAGTCCAGCCGTCGCCCGGAAAAACCCACGAGACGTAGGCGAAGGCAGAAACCATGAAAAGCGTCGGAAAGACCAACGCGATGATCACATTCGATGCCGAGCGCGCAACCAGCGACGGACGGACCGCAAAGGCGAGAAACGGCATCGTCGCGAACGCAAACGCTGCACCGACCGGGTGCGCGAAGGCGAGCGCCATAAGCGTAAGCCCGACACCCATCACCTCCGACGTGCCGCTGCGCGCTCGCAGGTTAAAAAGCGCGATGCAGAACATCAAAAGGAATGCCGCCAGAAACATGTCGGCCGGTCCGTCGATAACCGCACGCAACAACGCCGGATGGAACGCGATCAGCAGCGTCGCGCCGACGGCGACGACGGAATGAAACCCGGCGCGACGAAACGAGAGGAAGCAAAACGCAGCAACAAGCGCAAAGACAGCGGCCGCCACCAGTGCCGGCGCCGGAGTGCCGGCAGGCGCGAGCCAGGCGAAAAGGGTCGTGGCGAAAAACGGCAATGTCGGATAACCCGCCACGATCCGCCCGATCGGGACTTGACCGTCAGCAGCGGTGCTGGCGCCAGCCCACAGCCGCAGCGTGTCGTCCGCGACGATGCCGTTGCGCACGGCGAGCGCCGCCAGCACCAGCGTCGCGACGAATGCCAGCGACGCGATCGGCGCGGCCGCAAGCGTGCGGCTCATGGTGCGGCTCGCGGCGCCGTTCATGGCGCGGATACTTCAGCAGCGCCGGAGAGTTGCGCATCGCCGTGCCGAGATAAGCCGTGTTGGGTCTTTTCCCAATAAAATGGATCGCGGATGAGCTGCCAAAGCCCCCTATAGGCAGCAACGGAGATGAGCACCCAATAGCCGAGCAAAGTAAAGCTGAATGGGATCAGGTTGAGCCAACCGCGCCGGATTGGGCCCAGCATGATCAGGTAAGTGAAGGCGCCGTTGCCGGCGAGCAGATTGAACAGGCACAGGAACAGCAGGGATTGCGGAAAAAGCGGGTCGAAATTCGCCGCGCTGGCAATCAACCAGATCGCGTAGAACACCCAAAAGACCGGATTGAGCAATCCGGCAAACACCGTCCCGCCGATGAAGAAGACGAAGCCGAGAAAGCCGAGCGGCCCGACGCTGCGCATGAGATGCAACGGCCGGCGCGTGTGGACCAGAAGCGTCTGCATATAGCCCTTCATCCAGCGCGAGCGTTGACGTATCCATTGACCGGGTCGGCAGCTCGCCTCTTCGAAGGTGGTGGAATCGACGACGCCGACCCGATATCCCTTTTGCCCGATACGGATCCCGAGATCGGCGTCCTCGGTGACGTTGAACGGGTCCCAGGCGTGCAGCTCGCGTAAGACGTCAGTGCGGAAATGATTGGACGTGCCGCCGAGCGGAATCGGCATGCCGAGCCGCTCCAGGCCAGGCAGCACCTGGTCGAACCAGAGCGTATAATCGAGCGTGAACATGCGCGTGAGCCAATTCTCGTTCACGTTGTAGTAATTCAAGCGGCATTGCAGGCACGCGGTATTCGCCGGCGCACGGCGGAAAGTCGCCACCACTTTGCGCAATTGATCCGGTTCGGGCCGGTCCTCGGCGTCGTAGATGACCAGATATTCTCCGCGGGCGAAGCGCAGCGCGAAGTTGCAGGCCTTGGGCTTGGTCTGCGGCGTCGATCGCGGCACGACGATGATATCGAACACGCCTTCGAGACCGAGTGTGCGCGTGGCCTCGATGGTTTCATGATCGCCGGCCTCGAGCACAATCTTGATGTCGAGCTTGCCGAGGGGATAATCGAGGTTTCGCAACGCCTGCGCGAGCCGCGGCAGCATCGCGGCCTCGCGGAACATCGGGACCAGCACGGTGAACACCGGCAATTCGTCCTCGCGCAGCGTGCGCGCCTCCACTGCGACGGTTTCATCGATCTCGGCGGAGCGGCCGCCGCCAATCGACACCAGGACGCCCTTGAAGACGAAGTTGCCGAGATAAAAAATGCTGATCGCGACATTGAGCGCGATAAGCGTAGCGAGCGGCGCGAACGCCAATCCAATCATGATCGCGGTCAAGAACGCGTACGCCGCCAACATTTGTCCGGAGGTGAGCACGGTCCGGGCCGACATGTTCGGATCGAACTCGGCCAGTTCGAACACCGCGCGGTGCGAAAGCGCGTCCGCGAAAGCCGTCTGCACGGCGAACACGATGTCGAACTTCGACACCACCACAAACTCGATCTCGGTGCCCCAGCGGCCGCGCGCGAACAGGACGGTTTCGGGTCCTGGCTCCGCCGTGGCGACGAGCAGACGGCCGTCACGGCGCCGCCACGGCATGGTCTGCCGCAATGCATAGACCTCGGCGTCCGCGGCTTGCAACAACACGCTGTCGGGCGGATCGCGGATCAAATCAACGAATGGCAGATCGAATTGCTGCGCATAGGTTTCGTAATAGCGTCGCGGATCGACCCAGTTGCGCGACAGGAGCGCATCGCCGAGCCGCACCTTCCATCGCTCCGCCAGCGCGACCGCCTCGTCAAGTTGCGGGAGCGTGATAATGCGCCGGCCGACAAGAAGATCACCGAGCGCGCGGTCTGAAGGCGACAGCGCCATAACTCATTCGCCTGTATGAGCGGACCGGCGGCGGAAAATGCGCTGCAGGATGAACAACAGCGCGGCGGTCGCGAACAGCCAGAGGCCGGCGATGATCCAGGAGCGGAAGCGTTCGGCGACGGTCAGCCACGACACGTGGTCCGGATATGTCACCCGCACTACCGTGTCGCGCTCGGTCGACATGGCGAGCGCCACGCCGTTGCCGTCGATGAAAGCGACGTCGCCATGATCGAGATGAAGTTCGCTCGGAGAAGGCGCCGCGCCGTTGGCCGCCAACGGCTTGATCCAGACGCCGGGATAATTGTTCGCATCCACCACTTGCGCGACCGCGCCGCCGACGAAGCCGCCGAGGTCAAGCAGCGTGCGGCCGGAACGATCGGCGACGACCACGCGGCCGCGATCGAACCGCACCCGCGGATTGGCGCCAACGGGCGGGCGATCACTGACGGCAATGAACGGGCCATCGGGCGCGGGCGCCCCGCTGGCGCTGAAATTGACGCTGAGCGGCGCGATGTCTGCCGATAGCTGATCCGTCACCTGCGCGAGAAGACCGAGCGCCAGGGTGGGCTGATCGGCCGTGGCGGCCGGCAGCAGAAGTTTGATGCCCTTTGCGAAGTGCGGCGGCAGATCGGAAAAATCGTGCGGCACCCCGTCGGCGCTCGACAAGATCAGCGCCGATGACCCGAGAAGCTGGGCGGGATAGCCTTGCGGTTCGAAGCGGCAATCCCCTTGCGCGCTTTCGCGTTGAACGACGGCGCGTATATTGGCGATATTGCTGACAAGCCCGGCCGGCAAGCTAAGATCGAGATGAGTGGCTTCGCCGTTCGCCGCAACCGTGCTGCCAAGTAGGCGCTCGTTGACGAACGCGCTCACGACTGCCTTTGCGCCGCTGCCGTCCGGCGCCACCATGACGTCGAGCAACAACCGCGACGGGCGCGTCTCCGGCGGGAGCCTGCGGATATCGACGATGGCCGAGAGATCGGCACGGCCGTACACGTCGGCCTCCGCCGGCGCGACACCGAGCTGCTCGAAGGTTGCGCGATCAGTCGGGAGATCGACGGGCGCAGCCTCGCCGACCGAAGCCGCTGCGATCCCGCGGGTCGCGGCGCGCAACGGGCTGGCAAACAAGCGTCCGGCCCGCACCGCATCGCCGTCGGAGACAACAAGCGCCGGAAAGCCGCCGACGCGGACCGCGGCGAGCGTGCCGAACGGCTGGATCGCCCCGGCGATCTTGGCAAATGGCGCGTCAATAACGTTGGCGACTTCCGGAAGCGGACCGACCAGCACGATGCCGCGCATCCAGCGGCCGGTTTCGTCTCGTCTGGAGAGATCGGCTATTCCGTCATAGCCTTGGCGGAACGATACATGGCGACCGCTGGCGATAAGTGACCTAGCGACCGTGACCGCGGTCGCGATTTCGCTTTCGGCAACCCGGCGGCCGGGCAGCAGGATCGTGACGTCCCGCGGCATCAGCGCGGCCGTGGTGGCCACGTCGAGCGCGCCGACCGGACCGACATCGATCTCGACCGCGGTTGCCGGCAGAACGGTCAGGCTATCCCCGACGTACCGCACATCGATGCAACGATCGAGCGTGGCGGCGCCGGAATATAGAAACGAAAGCTTGAGGTAGCCGTCCTTGGGCCGCACCTTTCCGAGCGGAATGCGGACGGTGCGGCTGCGGCTCTTACCGTCAAGCGCGATCGCGGCAATGGTGCGGTCGTTGACCTGCACTTCAACGCTGCGCCGCGCCTCATGGGCGCTGATATCGTCGATCACGAGCATGAGCTCGCTCGCGGCCACCTCGGCGTCTTGCGGCAGCGGCACGAACAAATCGCGGCGCCCGCCCAGGTTGGCGAGCCGCAACCCGTTGATGAAGCCGATATCGGCGAGCGTCAGTTCGGCGAGCACGCCGCCCGGCCGTGCCGGCGACGGACCGGCGTCTGCCGACGCCGGAATGGCCGGTGTGGGCGACGCGACCGGCGCGGGCGCGGCGGCCCGCGTCACGGCCCGGTGCAGCGCCGGGGTCGGCGCCGGGATTCGCGTTTGCGCCGGCGTTAGCGGTACCGGCGACGGGGTCTGCGGCTGCGACTGCCCGTAGACCGCGATTGGAATGAGCGCGAGAGCGAAGACCGAGAAAAACCAAGCGCGGGTGTACACAGCTGTTATCCCTGTTTTCACGATGGAATTGAGTGTAAGGATTGCAATTCGCGCGCTGCGATCTCGCGCAGCGCTTGAAGGCTCTTCGTTAGACGCTCGATTTCAACGGCCGTTAATCCGCGCCGCTCTTGTTGCGCCGAGTGCAGGCCATCTTCGACGTCGTGTGCCGCGCTGCCGCTGTCTGGGAAACCGACCGTCGGACCGACACCGACGATGCCGTGGACACAGCGATAGACTTCCGCGACCGCCGCGGGCGCCGACGGTGCGGCGTCCGCCATTTGCGAAAGCGCCGCGCAACTGTCGTCGATCTTCCCGGCGAGCGTCGTCGCAAAGCGGGCGCGCACCCGGGCGAGCCTGTCCGTGAACGGGTCAGCAGTCATCGAATCCCCCTCGACACAGGGAGAATGCTACACGAACTACTGACGACAGCGAACGATACATCTATGTTTTGGTGAATATATACTTGCACGACGGTAAGTGAATACTTATTTAATGGCTACTACCTAAGTCTTATTACTTACTTAGATAGGATATTCGGTGTCGTATTACTTTGGCGAAAAATGCGCACAGCTTAGAGCGGCCACGCGACTGGGCGACATAGGCGATCCGACTAAGTCGCCGAAGGAACGGTAGACGTCCTTGCACTCAACGTTAGGTTGTTGATATAAATATTGATCCGCCGAATGGGTCGCGACGACAGCGACCGGGGGGCTGACAATGCCCAACCACGCAAGGCATCCTTCATTCGAGGACTTGAAATTCCTCATCCGTCAAATCAAGGGATGGACCCCCCTCGAATTATCAACAAAATCAAATTGTCTACTCACAGGGAGACCCATGGCAATCCGCGGACCGGACGAATTCTGCGGCGAGGGCGCCCTGAGCGGGGAGTTGTTGCGCTTGGCTACGGTCACCGCATTGACGACTTCCGAGACTGTCCGGCCAGGGAAGCGGCGGCGAGATTCTGTACGCCGGGACGGCTGTAACTCAATCAGCGCGGGCTGCCGAGCTCGGCCCCGGGCACCTGCCTTTGTGACTGTCGGCGCGCGGCAAGAAGAAACGAACGGGAGCGTT
>Ga0302325_10019921_pt1 | contig 14087 bp, 14 predicted proteins | sample Palsa_T0_2_FD_201948 | JGI IMG/M metagenome (GOLD analysis project Ga0302325, IMG submission 201948) | Peat permafrost microbial communities from Stordalen Mire near Abisko, Sweden - Palsa_T0_2 | ecosystem: Environmental > Terrestrial > Soil > Palsa > Peat permafrost | place: Sweden: Abisko... | reverse complement strand
GCGACGCTGTGGTCGCACTACGGCCTCGACAACGTCGCGACGCTGCAGCCCTTGCACGACGACGGCATCACCGTGCTGGTTCTCGCCCCGATCGCGCTGGCGCTGATCGGCATCGGACCGCTGCGCGGGCTGGCCGTGTTCGCCGGCTTCTTCTTGGCCGGCGCCGCGCTCACCGCACCCTTCGTCTGCGCGCGCATCGCCGGTATGTAGGACGCGTTGACGGCGCGCGCGGTCCAGAACGTCGTCTTCGTCGCGCTCGTCGGGCTCGGCTGGGGGCTCAACGGCCCGGGCAGCAAGATCCTGTTCGCCGCCGAGCCGGGGACGTTCGACGGCCTGACCTTGGCGGTCACGCGCAGCGCGTGGTCGCTCCCGCTGTTCGTCGCCGGCCTGGCGGTCATGTGGCGGCTCGCGCCTCCGCGGCTCGACGCGCGGCGCTGGTTCGCGACGCTGACGGCGGGCGTCCTGTTCGGGATCGTGATCATCGTCGCGTTCACTGTCGCCGCGCAGTACACGTCGGTCGCGCACATCTCGTTTCTCATCGGGCTCTCGCCGGTGACGAACACGGCGCTGGCGGCGCTGGTCTTTCGCACCGCGCTCGACCGCCGCGCGATCGCGGCGCTGGTGCTCGGCGTGATCGGGGTCGCGCTGCTGGCGCTCTCGCGCAGCGCCGGCAGCTCCGGCGTGATCGGCGACGGGCTGATGGTCGTATGGCTCATCTCGTTCGCGGTCTACGCGTGCTTGGTGCGCTACGTCGGGACGCAGGTGAACCCGCTGTTTCTCATGGCGCTGGTCGGCGTCGTCTCGATGGCGTCGATCCTCGTCCCCGGGCTGCTGCTGGCCAAAGGCGGCGCGATCGCGCACGCGTTCGACTCGCCGCATGTCGGCGGCTGGTTCTTCGGCGAGATCGTGCTCGGCTCGACGCTCGTGGCGCCGACCGCGTACACCGCTGCGGTGCGGCGGCTCGGCGTCGCGACCGCGACGATCGGTTCCGAGTACACGGCGCTCGCGGTCGGCATCGCGGCCTCGCTCGCCGCGCGCGAGGCGTGGACCGCCGTCACCGTCGTCGCCGGCGCGATCCTATGCGCCGCGCTCGCAGTCACCTTCGTGCCGCTTCCGAGCTTCGGCAAGCCCACACCGCAGGGGACCGTGACGCGCGAATAGGATAACGATTCGCATGTCGCGGATGGGGTGCGTGCCGACGGTGATTGCCTTCTTGCTCGTTGTGCTCGCTGCGCCGGCGATGGCATTGCCTCGGGCGCGTCTGTCCGGCGATGTCGTTCCGATTTCGTACGACATCTCGGTAGCGCTCGACGTCCCGGGTTCGCGATTCACCGGAACGGAGACGGTCGAAGTCGACGTTCATCACCGGATCGGTGCGATCGCGTTGAACGCGCGCCACCTCAGGGTCGATGACGTCACGATCGACGATCGCGCCGCGACGGCTTCGCCGATCGCTCAAATCGATCAACTCGCGCTTCACACCGAAACGCCGATCGAGCCGGGCAGGCACCGCGTTGGGCTGAGATTCGCCGGCGCGATCAGCGGCGGTCCTCCCGGCGGCCTGTCCTCGGGGTCGGTCCAAGGCGGACCGGTCGTGACGACGTTTTTCGAACCGTCGAGCGCGCGTGAGATGTTCCCGAGCTTCGACGAGCCGCAGTTCCGCGCGCGGTTCACCTTGCATGTTGCGGCGCCGCGCGCTTGGACGATCGTCTCGAACATGCCGCTGAGCGCACGACGCGACGATGGCCCCGACCTCGCGTGGAGCGACTTCGAAACGACGCCGCCGATGCCGACCTACATGCTGACCCTCGACGGCGGCAGTTTCGTCCACGTCGACGGCGCTGCGGGCGGCGTTCCGATTCGTGTCTTCGTGCGACCCGGCCAGGAGGATCATGCCCGTACGGTGCTTGCGAACGCCGAGCGGATCTTGCCGTTCTATCAGGCGTTTTTCGGCGTGCCGTTTCCGCTGCCGAAGCTGGACGTCGTCGTCAGCCCCGGCGGCCTGCAGTCCGCGCTCGAAGGCTGGGGCGCGATCACGTTCTACTCGGAGAGTGCGATTTTCGGCAACCAGTTCAACGGCGGGGAGCACGGGCGCCGGTACGCGGTCGAGATCTTGGCGCACGAGATGGCGCACCAGTGGTTCGGCGATCTCGTGACGATGCATTGGTGGCGCGACACGTTCGTCGCCGAAGGCGTCGCGGAGTTTTCGCAGCAAGTCGCGACGCGCACCGTGTTTCCCGAGCTGAGCACCTGGGTCGACGACGACGACGAGACCGCTTCCTTGATGGAGCACGGTGTCGCGGCGGACACTCTGCCGGCGATCATACCGATCACGACCGACCTCGATCGAGAAGACTGGAACGCGTTCAACACGGCGACGTACGACAAGGGCGCGGCGGTGATCGAGGGTTGGCGACTCATCGCCGGGGCCAGGCTGCGAGACGGTTTGGGCCGCTACCTCCGTCGGTTCGGATTCGGCAGTGCGACGTTCGAGACGTTTTGGGCAACAGTTGGCGGCGACGCCGGGCGAGCGTACGGCCGTTCCTGGCTCCTGCACCCCGGATTCCCGGTGGTGGACGTGCGGGCGACCTGCAGCGCGGGCAGCACGGCCGTCCGCCTGACGCAGGAGCCGTTCGTGAGCGATGCGGCGATCGACGAGGCGTATCGCGTCCGGCGCTGGATCGTTCCCGTCGTCCTGCAAGTCGGCGGGCAGGAGCGCCGCGCCCTGTTCGCGTCTCGCCGCGCCGTCATCCGCGTCCCAGGATGCGGCCCCGTCGCGGTCGATCCCGACGAGCGGCCCTATTACCTCGTCCGATACGATGACGCAACATACGCAGGTTTCGCGGACGGCGCAACCGCCGGCAACCAGCGCGACCGGAATCGGCTGTACCGCGACGCGACGATGCTTCATGCTGCAGGCTACCTGCGCGACACGCCGTATGTGCGGCTGCTCGCAGCGGAGCGCGATCCGCTGAGTCCGCGCGTTTGGCTTTCGCTGGCGCAGGAATACCGCCGCATGGATCTCTTGGTGCGCGATGCGCCGGAGGCGCGCGTGCTAGCCGCGGTGCAGCGCCGCGCTTTGCAGCCATTCGTGCTTCGGTACGACCGGCTCGACTCGAGCGAGACGGCCCCGTTTCGGCTGGACTACGATCCAGCTTGGGCGCTCGGGACTTCCGGTGACCCGATCGACGGAGCGACAATGCGCGATGACTACGACCGGCTGCTCGACGGCGCCGCGCCGAAGAACATGGCGACACCCTGGCTCACCGCCATGGTAGCGGCATCGGCGGCGACGAGCGACGACGTGGCGCGTTCCGAGACGCGCTTGCGCGCGCACCCGCCGACCGTGTGGACCATGCCTTTCGAGGAGACGTTTCTCGAAAACGTCGCGGACCCCGTGCTCGCCCGGCGCGTGCTCGACGACGCGCTGGCGGACGACCGCCTGACGGGCGGCAATCGGACCACGTTCATGTTCAGGCTGGGCGAGCGTCATCCTCGTCTCGTCTTCACCTATTTGCGCGATCATTTCCGCGCCGTCGTAACGCAACTGCCGCCGACGCAGCAAGCCTGGACCATCTGTACCGGCGTGGCGAACTCGCTGTGGCCGGCCGCTTCGCCGCGCGAGCTGGCGCGCTTCCTGCGAAGCCGGTTTCCGGCCAACCGCGGCATCGTGCGAACGGCGACCGCTCGGATCGAGCAGAGCTGGAAACAACGGAACGCACTGCGCCGGGCGCTGCGGACGTTGGCGGCCGCGCCAGGCTGATTCTTCGTCCCGGAAGCACCTGCGGGAGCACGGCGGCTCGGCCGCGTAGGCCTGGTGCATGCCGCGCTATCTGCACACGTCGATCTTCGTCTCGGACATGGACGCGTCGATCGACTTCTACACCAACAAGCTGGGCCTCAAGCTCCTCGACGGGCCGCTCCACTACCCGGGGAACGCCGACATGGCGTTCGTCGGATCGAGCTGGGACGCGTACATCGAGCTGGTCTACGATCTCGAGGACCATCCGCCGTACGAGCTGGGCAACCGCTACGAGCACCTCGCGCTCGAGGTCGACGGGGATCTGCCCAAGGTGATCGACACGCTGCGCGCGCAGGGCGTCAAGATCGTCAAGGAGCCGAAGAAGTCGCCGGGCGGAACGCGCTGGATCGCATTCGTCGAGGATCCGAACGGGATTCCGGTCGAGCTGCTGGAGCCGCGCGAAGGCGCGGTGACTTAGAGCCCGAAGCAGTCGGGTCGACGTGAACCCGATCAGCGCCCCCCGCGGCACGCAAGACATCGTTCCGCCGGAGTCGGCGGATTGGAACCGGCTCGAAGCCGCCTGCCGCGAGATCGCGCATCGCTTCGGTTACGGCGAGATTCGCACGCCGATGTTCGAGGCGACCGAGCTGTTCGAACGCGGCGTCGGCGAAACGACCGACATCGTCGAAAAAGAGATGTACACGTTCAAGGACAAGGCCGACCGCAGCATGACGCTGCGGCCGGAGTTGACGGCCGGCACGGTGCGCGCGCTGCTGCAGCACAACCTGCTCGCCCAGGGGCCGCAGCGGCTGTACTACATCGGGCCGTTCTTTCGCTACGAGCGCCCGCAAGCCGGACGCTATCGGCAGGCCAACCAGTTCGGCGTCGAGTGCTTCGGCGACGCGGGCGCGGAAGCCGACGTCGAAGTGATCCAGATCGCGCAGCGGCTGATCGCGCGCTACGAGATCGGCGATGCGGTGCTGCACGTCAACAGCGTCGGCGACGCGGAGTGCAGGCCGCGCTATCGCGAAGCGCTGCTGGCGCACTTTCGACCGCACGCCGCCGAGCTGAGCGCCGACTCGCAGCGCCGGCTCGAACGCAACCCGCTGCGCATTCTCGACTCCAAGGACGAGCGCGACGCGCCGTTCGTGCGCGATGCCCCGGTGTTGATCGACCTGCTGTGCGAGTCGTGCCGCGCGCACTTCGCCGCGCTGCGCGGGTATCTCGACGCGCTCGGCATCGCGTACGAGGTGAACCCGCGCATCGTGCGCGGGCTCGACTACTACACGCGCACGGTGTTCGAGTTCACCTCGTCGGCGCTGGGCGCGCAGAGCACGGTCTGCGGCGGCGGCCGCTACGACGGGCTGGTCGCGGCGCTGGGCGGACCGCCGACCCCGGGCGTCGGCTTCGGCCTGGGCCTCGAGCGGTTTCTGATGATGGTGCGGGCGGTGGCCGGCGAGCGGGCTCCGCTGCGCCGCGGGCTGCAGGCGATCGCGCTGGGAGCGCCGGCTCGCGAACGGCTGGTCCCGATCGTGGCGGCGCTGCGCGCGCGCTGGACCGAGCCGACCTTCGCCGACTGGCAGGACCGCAAGCTGACCGCCCACTTCAAGACCGCCGATCGCAATGGGGCCCGCTGGGCGCTGATCCTGGGCGACCAGGAGCTGGCGGCGAACGAGATGGTGCTGCGGGACCTCGACGTGCGCGTCGACCGCCGGCTGGCGCTCCCTTCCTCCGCAGCGGAAGTTGCGCGCGTGGTGGTCGAAACCACCGCTTGATGGACCAGGACGAAGCCGCGCGAGTCCGTGCGCTCGGCGAGATCGCCACGGAGTTCGACCTCGACGCGATCCGGGTGCGAACCGGCGACACCGAGATCGAGATCGTGCGCCGCGACGCGACCTCAGCGCCGCCGGCGGGCGTCTCGGTCCCGCTCGCGGCAGCCGTCGACGCCGGCCGGGCGCCGCCCGGCGGCGGCGAGATTCCCGCCGCGGGCCCGGCGGCCGGCGCGAACGCTCGGCGCGTCACCGCGCCGGTGGTCGGCGTGTTCTACCGGTCACCGGCTCCCGGCGCGGACTCGTTCGTGGAGGTCGGTAGCCGCGTCACGGTTGGTCAGACGCTGTGCATCCTCGAAGCGATGAAGCTGATGAACGAGATCACCAGCGACTACGCCGGAACCATTTCCCGTTGTCTCGTCGAGAACGGCGAGCTCGTCTCACTGGGTCAGGAGCTATTTTGGATCGAGCCGTAAACGGCGCGGAGGTTCGCTCGCCGATGTCCACCCCGATCGACCCGCGCGGGCGCCGCGCCTTCGACGAGCTGCTCGCCGACCGCAAAGGGCAGCTCGAGGAGCCGCGTTACGCCGGCCAAGTCGCCGCGATCGTCGCCGCGCTCGTCAGTGCGTTTCGCAGCGGCAACAAGGTGCTGTGGTTCGGCAACGGCGGCAGCGCCGCCGACGCGCAGCATCTGGCCGCCGAGTTCAGCGGCCGGTTCCTGCGAGAACGCAAGGGCTTGCCGTCCGAGGCGCTGACCGTCAACACGTCGGCGGTCACCGCGATCTCGAACGACTTCGGTTACGAGCACCTGTTCGCGCGCATGGTCGAAGCGCTGGCGAAGCCCGGGGACGTCGTCATCGGGATCACGACCAGCGGTACGTCCAAGAACGTCGTGCGCGGCTTGGAGGCGGCCAAGGCCGCCGGCGCCACGACCGTCGCCTTCAGCGGCAACGGCGGCGGCCCGGTCGCCGAGATCGCCGACTTCTCGCTGATCGGTCCCAACGGTTACAGCGCGATCGTGCAAGAAGTGCACATCACGATGGGCCACATCATCTGCGATCTGGTCGAGCAGGAGCTGATCTTCGCGTGACCGTTCGGAGCGAGGATGGCGCGCGGCGATGAGTCGGCCCGCGACGTTTCTCGACCGTGACGGGACGATCATCGAGGACAAGGGCTTTCTGGACGATCCGCGCGGCGTGGCGATCTTGCCCACGGTTGTCGATGCGCTGCGGTTGTTGCACGAGCACGGTTTTGCGACTGTCGTCGTTTCGAATCAATCCGGCGTGGCGCGTGGGTATTTCGATGACGATGCGGTGCGCGCGGTGAACGCGGAGATCGCGCGGCAGCTGGCGGGCGACGGGGTCGCAATCGATGGTTGGTACTGGTGCTCGCACTACGGCGAAGATTGCGCTTGCCGCAAGCCCGCGCCGGGGCTCGTCCATCGTGCCGTCGAGGAGCACGGTCTCCGGCTCGATGGTGGTGCGGTGGTCGGCGACCGCGGGAGCGACGTGGCGCTGGCGCACGGCGTTGGGCTGCCTGGTATTTTGCTCCCTGGTCCGTATCCGTATGAGGGACCGGAGCCGGATTTCCGGGCGCGCACGCTGCTGGAGGCCGCGGAGTGGATCGTGGCCCGCACCCTTCGAGAGCCTCAGGGTGCTCGCGGGGACGGCGCCCTTCGACAAGCTCAGGATGACACGGTTGGCGCTCGGCATGACACGGTTGTCGCGCAGCATGATGCCGTCGGTGCCCTTGGTGACACGACACGTGGCTGAGATGATTGCGGCGCCGCGGGCGACGGAGCTGCTGGAGCGGATGGCGGGGCGGCGGGTGCTGGTGGTCGGCGACGTGATGATCGACGAGTGGATCTGGGGCGACGTCACGCGGATCTCGCCGGAGGCGCCGGTGCCGGTCGTTGCGGTGCGCGATCATTCGTTCACGCTCGGCGGCGCGGGCAACGTCGCCAACAACCTGCGCGCGCTCGGCGCGCGCGTCGCGTTCGTCGGCGGGGTCGGCGACGACGCCGAGGCCGGCCGGCTGCGAGCGATGTTCGACGATCTCGGCGTCGATGCGCGCGGGCTGATCACGCTCGGCGACCGGCCGACGACCCGTAAGACGCGCATCGTCGCGCACAACCAGCAAGTGGTGCGCGCCGATTGGGAGTCGACGGCGCCGCTGCGCGACGACGACCGCGCGCGCGTCGTCGAGCGCGTGCGCGCGGCGGTGCGCGACGCCGATGCGGTCGTGCTGAGCGACTACGCGAAGGGGCTATTTCATCGCGACGTCGTCGAGGCGGCGCTCGCTGCGCCGATGGTCGTGGCCGATCCGAAGCCGGCGGACGTCGGGATGTTCGCCGGCGTCACGTGCGTCGCGCCGAACGTCGCCGAAGCGGCACGCGCCAGCGGGATCGCGATCGTCGACGACGATTCGCTCGAGCGCGCCGCGCGGATGCTGTTGGCCACGATCGGCTGCCGCTACGTGCTGGTCACGCGCGGCGAGCACGGCATGTCGCTGTTCGGCGCCGGCGGCGAGCGCTTCGACGTCCCGGCCGTCGCGCGCAAGGTCTACGACGTCTCGGGCGCCGGCGACACGGTCGTCGCGGTGCTGACGCTCGCGCTGGCGGCCGAGATTCCGGCCGAGGTCGCGACGCAGCTGGCGAACTTTGCCGCCGGCGCCGTGGTGGAGAAGCTCGGCACGGCGACCGCGCAGCCGCGCGAGATCGTCGAGGTCATGGAGCGGCCGCCCATCGACGCGAGACCCGGCGGGTGACGCCCGACGAGCTCGGCGCGCCGGTGCTCGACGCCGACGCGGCCGTCGAGTGGCGCGAGCAGATGCGGGCCGCCGGGCGGCGCGTGGTTTCGACCAACGGCGTCTTCGACTTGCTGCACGCGGGGCACGTCGCGTACTTGGCCTGGGCGCGCGCGCAGGGCGATGCGCTCATCGTGCTGGTCAACGAGGACGAGTCGGTGCGGCTGCTCGGCAAAGGCCCGGGTCGTCCGCTCGTGCCGTTCCCCGATCGGGCGCGCGTGGTCGGTGCGCTGCGCAGCGTCGACGCGGTCGTCGGCTTCGCGCAGCGCACCCCCGAGACGCTGCTCGACCGCTTGCGTCCCGACGTGCACGTGAAGAGCGATCAGTACCGGATCGAGGAGCTTCCGGAGCGCTTCGTGGTCGAGCGGCACGGCGGCCGCATCGTCCTCGCGCCCCACCGCGCCGGGCGCAGCACGACCGATCTCGTAGCAGCGATTCGCGCGCGCTGATGCGGATCGCGATCACCGCGAACGGCCCCGGCGAGTTCGCCGGCTGGGTGCGACCGCTCGTCGCCGCGTTGCGCGCGCGCGATCCGTCGATCGAGATCGACGTGATCTGCGTGCCCGACGATTTCGCGACCGGGCGCGAGGCGGCGTACGTGGAGCAGCTCTTCCCCGGCGTGCGCGCGCACCCGACCTCGGACTACCTGCGCTTGGCGCTGGGCCGGCCCGTCGCCGGCCTGCCGGCGTGGGTCGACCACGTGCAGTATCTGGGCGGCGACCTCGCGCACGCCGCGCGCGTGCACGCGCGGCTGGGCGGCATCGCGACGTCGTACAAGTTCTCGCGCAAGCGTTTCGCGTCGACCTTCGATCGGGTGTTCGCCGTCGACGACGCCAACCGCGCGCAGCTCGTCGGCTGGGGAACGCCCGACGAACGCATCCGCATCGTCGGCAACCTCGCCATCGACGGTGCGCTCGGCGAAGCCGCCGGCGCGTTCGGCGATCCGCCCAGCGACGCCGCGCGTGACGGGATCGTGCTGTTTCCAGGCTCGCGCCGCAACGAGGTCGCGAACATCTTCCCGATGTTCGTGCGCGTAGCGCTCAACCTGCGCCGCATGCTGCCCGGCGTGCCGATCGCCTTCGCCGGCTCGCCGTTCGTCACCGACGACACGGTGCGCGCCGCGCTGGCGCGCGGCGGCGAGCATCCGCTGGCGTACGGCGCCGTCGCCGAGCTGAGCGACGACGGGACCATCGTCGCCGAAGGGGTGCGCTTCCCGCTGCTGCGCGCGGCGATGCGGGCCACCGCGTCGGCGCGCTTGGCGGTCTCGATCCCCGGCACCAAGGTGATCGAGCTCGCCGCGCTGGGCGTACCCGCCGTCGTGTGCACGCCGTTCAACGCGCCCGAGCTGGTGGTGATCGGCGGCCCGCTGCAGTACGTCGGGAAGCTGCCGCTGATCGGGACGCCGATCAAGCGCGCCGCGGTGCTCCGCTTCGCCCGGCGATTCACCCACTTCGCGCAGCCCAACATCGACGCCGGCAAGGTGCTCGACGTCGAGATCGCCGGCACGCTGCTGCCCTCGCAGGTCGCGCTGGTCGCGGCCGGACGCTGGCAGGACGCGGCGTGGTGCCGGGCGACCGGCGCCGAGCTGCGCGAGCTCTACCGGCCGCAGGCCGGCGCCGCGGAGCGGATGGCGGCGCTTCTGCTCGAACCGGTGCCGGCGTGAGGTTCTCGGTGGTCATCGCGACCAAGGACCGGGCGGAGCTGCTCGACGGGGCGCTCGCGTCGCTGCGGACGCAACAGGACGCGCCTACTTTCGAGATCGTCGTCGTCGACAACGGTTCGTCCGATGCCACGCCGGCGGTCGCGCGCAAGCACGGTGCCCGTTACGCGTTCGTCGCCGAGCCCAATCGGGGCAAAGCGCGCAACGCCGGCCTCGCGCACGCGACCGGCGACGCGATCCTGTTCGTCGACGACGACGTCGTGACGCCGCCGCACTTTCTGGCCGCGCACGCGCGCGCACACGACGAGGACGTCTTTCCGCTGGCGGTGTCCGGCCCGATCGTCAACGTCGCCGACGCGCAACAGCGCCCGGTGCCGATGGTTGCCAACTTCTCGCGCGCGTTCTTCGTCACGTGCAACGTGTCGGTGCGCGCGGCGTCGCTGCGCGCGGTCGGCGGTTTCGACGAGTCGTTCGATCTGTACGGCTGGGAAGACACCGAGCTCGGGGCGCGGTTGCGTGAGTACGGCGTGCGACGTGCGTTCGCATGGGACGCGTATCTGTGGCACATCAAGCCGCCGACTCCCGAGTCGCTCGAAGACGCGCTGGGCAAGGCGATCGAGAAGGCGCGGATGGCGGCCCGGTTCGTGCGCAAGACGCCGACGCGGCGGGTGAAGCTGGCGACCGGCGCGTACGCGCTCAACCTCGTTCGCGCGCGCATCTTCGCGCCGCCGATCGCGCAGCCGCTGTTCGCCGGCTTGGCGACGTCGGAACGCGTCCCGGCGCCGGTCGCGCAGCTGGCGCGCACGGCGCTGCTCGACAGCGTCTACACCGAAGAGCTCGACCGACAGCTGCGCCGGGTGACCTGACGATGCGCGTGCTGATCGTTCGGCTCGACGGGATCGGCGACGCGGCGGCGTGCGTCCCGCTCATCGCCGCGTTGCGCGAAGCCGGCCACGACGTCGGCCTCGCCTCGACGACGCGCAACGCCGGTCTGTTCGTGCGCGAAGCGCTCATCGAGGAGCACGTCCTCGAGCGCATCCCGTGGCCGGCGCACGGCTCGACGCCCGACAGCACCGAGCGCGCGATCCGCGAGATCGCGGCCACGCGCTACGACGTGGCGCTGATCGCCAGCGAGGAGCCCGAGGCGTTCGCGCTGGCGGCACCGGCGCGCGAGCGGGTCGGTTTCACGACCGGCTGGAGCCGTCCGCTCAAGACGCTGTGGGTGCGCTTTCGCACGACGCGGAGCGTCGAGCGAAATCAGCAGCCCGGCGGCGAGGATGCGCACGAGGTCGAGGTCCTCTACCGGTTGGGCGCGGGGCTGGTGCGCCGGCGCGAGCCGCCGGCCGACGTTTCGCTGCTCGCGCCGCTGCTGGTCGCGTCTTCGACGCGGCGCCGCACGGGGATCCTCTTGCAGGCGGGCCCGAAGTGGCAGGCCAGCGGCGTCGCCGAAGCCACGCTGCGCGCGATCGTCGAGCGGCTCGCGCCGCGCGGCTTGCGCATCGTCGCGGCGCCGTCCGAGGCGGCCCTCACCGAGGGCGCGCTCGGCGTGGTGCCCGACACGTTCGCCGACCTGCGTTCGTGGGTCGCGGCGATCGACGCAGCGGCGGCAATCGTCACGGTCGACAGCGGCGCGGCGCAAGTCGCGGGGATGCTGGGCGTGCCGGTCGTCGACGTCTTTCCGGACGTGGGATTCGAAGCGCAGGTTCGGCGCTGGAGGCCGTGGGCGTCGCCCTACCGAGCGCTGCGCGCCTCGGAACTGCACGCCGCCGCGGAGGTTGGGTTCGACCCGTTCGCCGATGGCCGCTGAGCGCGCGCTGCTGGTCGCGGCGGGCGGGGGGATCGGCGACACGCTCATGGCCGGCGTCGTCGCCCACGCGCTGCGAACGCGCTACGCGGCGGTCGATGCCGTGGTGCTGGCCACGCACGCCGATCTGGCCGCGCACATTCCGGCGATCGATCGCACGATCGTGCTCGGCGCGCCGCTGCCGGCGCGCTACGCCGCCGCGGTCGTCACCTGGGCGACGTTGCGCACCGCGCTGCTGCCGTGGAGCGCGCGCATCCCCGTCCGCGTCGGCCAGGCGCGGCGCTTGTACTCGCCGCTGTTCACCGCGCGCGTCGTGGTGCGCAGTGAGCTCGGCGACCGGACGACGTACTGGACGCAGATTCTGCTCGACTACGCGCGCGCGATCGGCTGCGACACGGCCGACGATCGGCCGCAGTTCGTCGTGCGCGACGACGAGCGCGAGGCCGCGCGGCTGCTGCTGCGTGCGCGCGGCGTCAGCGGTCCGTATCACGTGTTGCACCCGAGCCGCGGCTTGTCGGCGCACCGCTCGCGCTGGCCGGTCGAGGGTTTCGTCGCGCTGGCGGCGCGGCTCGCCGCGCGCGACGGTCTGCCGATCCTGGTCACCGGATCGCCCGAAGACGCGCCGATCGCCGACGCGATCGCCGCCGGCGCGGGAAGCGGCGTCGTCTCGGTCGCCGGCGCGACGACGATCGGCGCGTTCGGCGCGCTGGCCGAGTCGGCGCGCGTGGTACTCGCGATGGATTCCGGCCCGATGCACGTCGCGGCCGCAGTCGGTGCCCCGACCGTCGGGATCTTCGCGCTGCAATCGGACGAACCGGACCGCTGGGCGCCGCGCGGCGAGCGTGTCGCGATCGTCCGGCCGACCTATCCCTGTCCGCCGGGTCACCGCAAGGAAACCTGTCCCGACTTCGCGTGCGTGCGCGAGCTCGACGGCACGCGCATCCTGTCGGCGCTCGACGGACTGCTCGTTCCGACCGCCGAACGGTGAGGCGTGATCGCTTACGATGACTTCCTGCGCGTCGACGTCCGCGCGGGTACGATTCTCGCCGTCGAACCGCTGCCCAAGGCGCGCAAGCCCGCCTTCGCGCTGCGCATCGACTTCGGCCGGGAGCTCGGCGAACGGCGCTCGTCGGCGCAGATCACCGGCCGCTATGCTGCGGCCGACTTGATCGGCACGCAGGTCTGCGCAGTGGTCAACTTTCCGCCCAAACGCATCGCCGGTTTCGAGAGCGAAGTCCTCGTGCTCGGGATGGACGACGAGGCCGGCAACGTCGTCCTGGTGCGGCCGACCTTCCCCGTCCCCAACGGCCGGCGGTTGTATTGATGACGGCAACCGCCGCCGGCCTCGAGATCCGCGTCCTCGAGCGCGAGGGAGAGCAGCCTGAGCTGATCGTCGCGCTGGCGCGCATGATCGTCGACGCGTACCCAGGGCTGGGGATCGATACGACCGACGCATTCGAACGCTCCGTCGAGCGGGTCCGCGAGATGTTCGCCTATCCGGAGGCGCGTTTCGCGATCGCCGAACGCGACGGCGAGCTGGCCGGCGTGATGGTGCTCTACGATTACGAGATGAACGTGCGCGGTCGCGACACGCTCACCGGTGGCCTAGGCAGCGTCGCGGTCTCACTCGTGCACAAGCGGCGCGGCGTCGCGCGCGCGCTCGTCGGCTGGTACATCGGCGATTATCGCCGCCGCGGCGCCGCGTTCGCCGCACTCTATCCGTTTCGGTTCGACTTCTATCGCGCGCTGGGGTTCGGCTACGGTACGCCGATGCAGCGCTACCGCTTCGCGCCCGCGGCGTTGCGCGACGACGGCGCGCGCGGCAGGCTGCGGCTCCTCGCCGAAACCGATCTCGATGCGATGCTCGCGTGCTACGAGCGCATTCGCACTTCGACCCACGGCTTGATCAAGCGCCACCGGATGCCCATGGAGCGTGCGCTGCGCGATGCGGAGCTGCGCTTCGTCGGCGTCGAGGAGGGCGGAACGCTGCGCGGGTTCATGCAGACCAAGCCGATCGGCAGCAAGCATCTCATGAACCGTCACGAGCTGGAAGTTCGCGACCTGCTGTCCGAGGATGACGCATTTGCGGCCGCGCTGCTCGGCTATCTGCGCGCGCAGCGCGATGAGTTCGCGTGGGTGACGATCGAAACGCAGGAGGCTGCCTTCTACCTCGCCGCCGTCGACCCGCGCGACGGTTCCGACGTGTCGGTCGCACCGCCTGCCGCGCACCGTGTCGCAGAGGTGGGGCTGGGGATCATGTACCGGATCGTCGACGTCGAGCGCGCGTTCGCGTATCTGCCGGCGTGC
>Ga0302325_10019918_pt1 | contig 14088 bp, 11 predicted proteins | sample Palsa_T0_2_FD_201948 | JGI IMG/M metagenome (GOLD analysis project Ga0302325, IMG submission 201948) | Peat permafrost microbial communities from Stordalen Mire near Abisko, Sweden - Palsa_T0_2 | ecosystem: Environmental > Terrestrial > Soil > Palsa > Peat permafrost | place: Sweden: Abisko... | reverse complement strand
CGACGAGCGCAAGCATGCCCGCGACGTGATGAACATTTCGCTCACGATACAGGACAAGTTCAACTGGGCGCTCGCCATCTTCTCCTTCACTCTCGTGGGAGTGCCACTGGGAATCAAGGTGTCGCGGCGCGAAACGAGCGCGAACCTCGGCGTCGCGGTGCTCCTCGCCCTGGCCTATTACCTGGTCATCGTCGTCCTCGGCTGGCTCAATCCCGAGTACCACCCGGACATTCTCCTGTGGGTGCCCAATCTCGCGATCATGTCGCTGGGCGTGTGGCTGCTGAGCCGCGTGGACCGGGCCTGACGGGACTCAGGCGGACGCCTGCGTCGCCACCAGACCGCTGCGGCCGTCGATCGGGGCCATCGCCTGATCACACACCGGCACCGCCGCCCTGTCCGAGAGGATCCTGCGCGCCTCCGCGTCGAGGCGCACAAACTCGGCGCCCGAATCCCGGCATGCCGCGAGCAGCTCGCGGAATATCTCCCGCCGGCCCATGCCCTCGATCTCGGCATGGAGCGTGAACACGTTCAGCCGGTCGGGGCGCAGGAGGGAGACAAGGTGCCCGGCGATCGCTCGATCCGGAAAGCCGGGCCTGCCCATCAGTTCGTCCAGTGTCGGCAGCGTGCTCGGGATCTCGAGCGTGCGGAAGGTCACGCCGCCGATCCTCGGGAAGAAGGGATGGGTCCCGCGGGTGTCGCTCGAGTACAACAGGACCGCCTCGTCATAGACCTCGCGGCTCAGGGCGTTGCTCTGCCATCCCGCGGCGCCCGCGGCCGCCGCCTCCTCCCCGAATATCCTCACGAATTCCCGCCTGGCCGACTCGAATTCCCCCCGCACTGCCGCAAGGTCCATGCGGTGAAGGTGGTCCTGCCATTGGTAGTGGTTGTTGCAGTGGATGCCGACCTCGAAGCCCGCCGCGCGCGCGGCGAGCATCGCGCCCGCATTGCGGCGCCCGATATGCGGGGCCGGCAGGAGCGTGCCGTTGAGAAGCGTCCGCACGCCGTAGATCTCCACGACGCTCGTCCGGCTCACCTTGCTGAAGAATCCGGGCCTCAGCACCCGCGTGATGGCGCGGCCGGTCTGGTCCGGCCCGAGCGAGAAAAGGAAGCAGGGCTGCGCCCCGAACTCCCCGCAATCCGCAATGAGGTTGGCGATCCCGACGCGCGTCCCGCGGTCCGTGTCGGCATCCACCTTGAGCGCAAGTCGGACCGGCATGGCTCTCAATCCAGCTTATAGTCCTTGTGCGCGAGGTGGTAGTCGAGCGTCAGCCGGATCGCCGTTTTCAGGTCGACATTGGGCTTCCACCCAAGCTGCCTCCTGATCGCGGTGATGGAAGGCACCCGCCGCTGGATGTCCTGGTAGTACTTCCCGAAATACTTCCGCGACGACACGACGACCGTCCTCGCGTTTGCCGCCTGCTGGCGGTATTCGGGGAAGTCTCCGAAAGCGGCGATGATGAGCTTCGCGAGCCGCGCCACGCTGACGTTGTTCGCCGGGTTGCCGATGTTGAAGATCTGGCGGGAGGCCCTGCCCCCCCTGTTCTCGATGATCCGCAGGAGGGCGTCGACCCCGTCGTCGATGAAGGTGAACGAGCGGCCCTGCTTGCCGCCGTCGACGAGCTGGAGGGGCTTCTCGAAGATCACGTTGGAGATGAACTGCGTGAACAGGCGCGAGCTCCCCTCCTTCGGCTCCATGACGTCGTCCAGCTTCGGCCCGATCCAGTTGAAGGGGCGAAAAAGCGTGTAGTCCACGCCGTCGCGCACGCCGTAGGCGTAGATCACGCGGTCGAGGAGCTGCTTCGAGCAGGCGTAGATCCAGCGCTGGCGTCCGATCGGGCCGTACACGAGCGGGCTGGCCTCCTCGTCCAGCTCCGGGTCCGGGCACATCCCGTAGACCTCCGACGTGGAGGGGAAGATGATCCGCTTGCGGTACTTCGCGCACTTGCGGACGATCTCGAGGTTGGCCTCGAAATCGAGCTCGAAGACGCGCAGGGGATCCTTCACGTATTGCACCGGGTTCGCGATCGCGACCAGGGGAAGAACCGCGTCGCACTTCTTCACGTGGTACTCGATCCATTCGCGCGAGATCGTGATGTCGCCCTCCACGAACTTGAACCTGGGATGCCCGAGGCAGTCACCCAGCTTGTGGTCACCGACATCCATGCCGTAGACCTCCCAGTCCTTCTGCTTCAGGATGGCGTGGGTGAGGGAGCTGCCGATGAAGCCGTTGGCACCGAGGATGAGGACGCGGAGGGGCATGGGTGTGGACGTCCGATAAACCATGAATTGCCTCAAATGACACGACAGAACATCGGCCCGCCAGGGCACAAAAAAGGCCCGCACCCTGGCTGGGCGCGGGCCTTTGGGCTGCCAATATTAGAACAGGATGCCGGTCTCGATCGCGAAACGCGTCTGAGAGGTGTTCGACCCGCTCTTGCCGAACGCGTCCCCGGCCGTCGTGGACGAGGCACCGACATACGAGATCTCGCCGCGCACGAAGAGGACGCCCACCTGGTAGCTGGGCGTGAAGGTGGCCGACCACGCCGTGCTTCCCGGGCCATAGAGCAGGTTGACCGAGCCGTCGGTGGTGGTCCCGGAGGATGTGATGTTCTCGACGCGGGCCGACAGGTTCCAGCTGGTGTTCGGGACCGCATAGTTGACGAGGACGCCAAAGCCGGTGGTGGAGGTGTCCTTGATGCCGCCGATCTCGGAGCCGTTTCCTGAGTCAGCGTACTGGAAGTAACCCTGGGCCGTCCATGCGCCGGACGTGAACGAATAGATCAGGTTGAGGATCTCCTTGTCGTTGTTCACGACCTCAGGGGTGGCCGATGTGCCGTAGTCCGTCTTGCCGAGGTTTCCGCCGATGACGAACTCGAGCGTGTTTGAGCTGTTGATCGTCCAGGTCGCGGCACCGGAGGCCCAGTTGTAGCGATCCGAGTAAAAACCGTCATTCCATGAGACATTCCATGCAACGGGACCGGTGGTGAGGTTGGCCTGCACGCCGCGGCTGATGATCGGCTCCTGGTTCCAGAGGAGGCCGCGCGAGATGTTCATGTTCTCGTAGGTGAACGCATACTCGGCGCCGATGAGCGTCGGGAGCTTTCCGGCCTCGATCGAGAAGTTGGCGCTCGGCGCGTATTTGACGAAGGCAATGGGAAGCCCGCCGAATGTGGCGGTCATCGTGTTGCCGGCATACGTATACGGGACGCCGACCGTCGGGAACGAGTAGGCGCCCCCGTCGAGGAAGAACTGGAATGCCCCGTCGACCTTCTGGACGAAGATCTGGGCATTGCTGACATCGGCAATCCCGCTTTTCTCACCAAAGAAGGTTGGCGTATCCGCAAAGGCGATCCCCGTGAGGGCGCCCGAAACGTAGATCTTGCCGAAGTCCGGAATATCGAAGCTTTCCGGCTTCACGTTGACCGTGAGCGGCCCCTCCATCGAGGGCGTCGAGACAGGAGAGGTGGGAGCCGCGGCCGGAGCTGCCGGCGCGGCGGGAGCCGCGGCTGCAGGGGCTGCTGGTGCCGGCGTGGTCGTCGTTGTCGTCGTCGTCGTCTGCGCGCGCGCTGAGGCCGCGCATAGGGATAGCGCGCAGAGATACAGAGGATACAGTTTCTTATTCATACGGTATTTTGGGCAGTGTGAGGTTGGCTTCGCTTGGCGATTAGTAGTTAGAATCGCCGAAGCGATTGGGTAGCAGCAATGATGCCATCTTGGAAACGTCACCTGATTTTCCCTTCGGAAAAATGCCGCCGCCCTGCGAGATTGCCCCCCGGACAGTGCAAATCGATGCCATCTTGGCACCGGCGCCCCAAACCTGGGGCCAATCTTAATGTTTTCTTAATGTTTTGGTCCGCCCCAGTTCCTTAGCCCGCGCGCCGCCTTGGGTTGGCACGGCGCCGGGGCCCGCCGACGCCAGGAAGGCGTCACTCGAGCAGCCTGTAGCCGACGCCTGATTCGGTCTGGAAGTAGCGCGGCGCGTCCGGATCGTCCTCCAGTTTCTGGCGCAGGCGCATCATATAGATGCGAAGGTAGTGGGTCTGCCCCTCGGCATTTGGGCCCCAGAGCTCGGACAGGATCTGCCGGTGGGTCAACACCTTCCCCCTGTGGATGACAAACATGCGCAGGAGCGCGTACTCCCTCGCCGTCAGTTTGACGGGCTGCCGGTCCTTGGTCACAAGACGCCGCGCCAGGTCCACCTCAATCGACCCGAACTGCACGACCGCAGTCTCCTCCGAGGACCTCACTCGCCTGAGCAGCACGCGCAGGCGGGCAAGCAGCTCCCCGCTGCCGAAGGGCTTTGTGAGGTAGTCGTCGGCGCCGGCATCGAGCGCCGCGATCTTGTTCTTTTCCTGCCCAAACACCGAGAGGATCAGGACCGGGACGGGAGTCCACTCGCGCAGGCGCTTCAGGACATCGATTCCGGGGATGTCCGGAAGCCCGAGGTCGAGGATGATTGCGTCCGGGCGCCGGTGCGCGATCTCGCTCAGGCCCCCGTGGCCGGTCTCCGCCTCCCTCATCGAGTAGGAGGCCTCCTCAAGGGTGAACCGCAGGAGCCTGCGAATCTGCACCTCGTCGTCGATGACAAGCACGTCCGTCTTGGATCCTTCTGTGTTCATTCATTCGGCACGCCGCCGTGAGGTCCATAGGGAAGGTAGATAGTAAAGCAAGCACCGCCCCCGGGGTTCGCGCGCGCGACAACGGTGCCACCCTGGGCCGCGGTGAACCCGCGCACGATGGAAAGACCGAGGCCGAGGCCGCCTGCCCGGGCGGCATTGCCGCGCCTGAATTTCTGGAAGATGCTGTCGCGCAGCTCCGGCGGAAGCCCGGGGCCGCGATCGGCGACGGAGAGGAACACCCAGTTGCTGCGAAGCTCCACGCCGGTCCTGACGAGAATGGGCGTGCCGTCCGGGGTGTGGAGCACCGCGTTTATCAGAAGGTTGGATACGGCCTGCTCCATCATCGCGGGGTCGGCCATGAAGAGCGGCATGTTCGCGGGGATCTCCATCTTGAAGGGGCGCCCCTCGAGCGTGGCGCCCATCGCGCGGCGGGACGCGTTGACGATGTCGCGGGCGTCGCACCAGTCGAGGTGGGGCGTGAGCGCGCCCGACTCCAGCCGCGTCTGGTTGAGGAGGTTTGCCACCAGGTGGTCGAGCCGGCGCGTCGCCGTCAGGATCTCCGCCTTCAGGCTGGCCCGCTTGCGTGCGTCCTCGGTCTCCAGCTGCTCCGCGGCCGAGCGGAGCACGGCCATGGGCGTCTTCAGCTCGTGCGAGACGCTGTCCAGCAGCGTCCGGTGGAGCTCCGAAGCCGCGTACAGCTTCTCGTGCTCGCGGATGTACGTGGTGAGCTGCCCGGCGATGATGGCCACGACGAAATAGGTCCCCAGAAGGAGCGTGTCATCGAGCCGCAGCACCGCGAAGGACATCCGAGGCGAAACGAAGAAATAGTCCCAGGCCAGCGCACTGACGACCGCGGCGAACAGGACGGGCCAGCGTCCGACGCGCAGGCTGAGAGCGATGACTGCCAGCAGGTAGATGTGCCCAAAGGCCGTGTAGCTCAGCGGCAGGAACCTCCCGACGACCGTCACGGCCGTGATGACCCCGAGGACCTCCGCGTATTCGCGGACCCTGCGAAGGTTTCGCATCCCCTCGCGCGTATGCCGGTCTGGCTTGCTCACGGAATTGTTGTAGGCGGTCTTTGCATCGGTGAACAGGGCGCCGGCTAGGGATCAAACCCGCCGGCGACGCTACCGGCAAGCGCCTCTTTCTCCCGGGCGCGCCGGGCTCAGTGGTGCTTGCGTGCCAGAAACAGAAAGAGCGCGAAAAAGAGACCCAGCCAGCCCACGACGCCCACCGCTACCAGCATCGCGGTGTAGCGCCTGCCTTTCCACGGCTGCGGCGCGCGCAGTCGCTGGTCGCGATGCGTGACTTCGACCTGGTCCAGGTGGTCGAGCTCGCGCTTCATGTCGGCGGCGGACTGGTACCGCTTGCGGGGATCCCTCTCCAGCGCGTGGAGTATGATCTCCTCGACGGCCGGGCCGAGCTCCGGGTTGATTTTGCGCGGCGCCTCCGGGTCGCCAGTGACGCGGGCATTCATCACCACGTAGGGATTCTCGCCCTCAAACGGCGTGGAACCCGTCACCATCTCATAGAGGATCGCGCCCAGGCTGTAGATGTCGCTCCTGTGGTCCCCCCTCCTGCCCCGGACCTGCTCCGGCGATATGTAGTCGGGCGTGCCGAGGGCCGGCGTGAGCCCCACAAACGTCAGCCGGCGCGCCGTCTCGACTCGGGCTATCCCAAAGTCGAAAAGCCGCAGGCTCCCGTCGGCGCAGACCATGATGTTCTGGGGCTTGAGGTCGCGGTGCGCGATGCCGTTGGCATGGAGGTATTCGAGCGCGTCGCAGATCTGGCTGGCATAGGCCACAGCCTCTGCCTCCGAGAACCTCTTCCGCTTGGCGAGGACCGCGGCGAGGGTCTGTCCCTCGAGAAACTCCATCACGAGGTAGGGGCGGCTCTTCCCCTCCACCTTGATGACCTTGAGTATCGACGGGTGGTTCAGCCTGGCCCCGATCTCCTCCTCACGCTTGAAACGCTCGTACCCGGCGATGTCGCTTTCGAGCGCCATCAGCGGGATCTTCACGGCCACGCTCTGCCCGGTCTTGCGGTCCGTGGCCTTGAAGATGGACGCCATGTTGCTGCGCGCGACGAGGTCGGTGATCTCAAAGCGGTCGTCCAGCACCTTTCCCGGCCCGGGCTCCCCGGTTCCGGTCGCGGCCGCCGCGGCGGCCACCGCGGCCTTGCCGGGCGTGATGTCCGCGCCCAAGGCCACGCGCGCGGTTTGCACGACCTGCTCCCAGTTGCGCACCTCGATGATCTGAAGCGAGATGTTGTCGTCGCTCCCGCGCTTCTCAGCGAGGGCCACAAGCTCCTTGCACGCGTCATAGGGATGGGAGCGGCAGATGATCTCCCGCATCTCCTCGTCGAGCACGCACGCGTGGAGGCCGTCGGTGCACTGGAGGATGAAGTCCCCGTGACTCAGGAGTTGCGTCGCAAAATCGGGCTGGCAGAAGGCCTCGGAGCCGAGGCTGCGGGTCAGCGCGCCGCGGCTGGGGCTCGCCATGGCCTGGCGCTCGAGGATCAGCCCGAGCTTGACCGGCACGGACGAGGGCACGTGGTCGGTCGACAGGCGCCTGATGGTTTTCTGCCGGATGAAGTAGGACCGCGTGTCCCCGACGTTGGCGACGCAGACGGCGCCGTCGCGGAATATCGCGGCCACAAGGGTCGTGGCCATCCGCTGGCCCCGGTCGGCCAGCGCCTTTTCATGCACCTCGGAGCAGGCGGTCGCGAACATGCGCCGCAGCAGCGTGTAGGCCTTGGTGTCCCCGGGAGCCGACTGGAATTCGCGGATGGCCGCCTCGACCGCGAGGTGGCTCGCGACCTCGCCGCGCTCGTAGCCGCCGACGCCGTCGGCCAATATGGCCACGCTGCCCTGCTTCTCCCGCGTCAGGGGGTCCGGCGACTCCCAGAAATCAAGCCAGTCCTCATTGATCGGCCGGACGGGGCCGGTGGTGGAGAGGCGGGCGTAGCGAAGGCGCATAGGGGCAAAAAAATGGCCCCACTGCCAGGGGCAGCGGGGCCAATATTTTTACGCGGCGCAGGGCCGGGTCAACGAGAACTATGCGGGTTTCTCGGTGAGGATCATGGTCTTTCCCTTCGCCTTGCTGGAACTCGCGAAGTACCAGAACCCGTAGATGCCCCAGAGAGCGGCGCATCCAAGCGCGATGTACGACTCGTGCCAGCTCATCCCGGCGACCGAAAACGGGCCGATGAGGTAAAACAGCATGCAGAGCAGGTTCGCAAGGAAGCCAAACACCGGGATGACCATGTGCTTGATGCCGTTGAACAGGTGATGCTCCTTGAAGGCGACAATGGCGACGATGCATGTCGTCATGTAGAGGAGGAAGGTCCCGAAGTTGCTGATCAGCGTGATGATCAGAAACGAATTCGGGATCCATGTGTAAACATGCGGGCTGAAGATGCCGAAGCTGTACCAGATGTTGTGCTTGTCCAGCGCGGCCGGATCCGACGCCTGGCCGCCCAGGTATGTGGTCACCGTGATCATCCCGAGGACGATCGACAGGATCGCGAGCGTCCAGATCGACCGGTGGGGCGTGAGGTTCTTGCCGTGGAGGAGGCCGAAGTGCGATCCGACCTCATTGTCGCGGCCCATCGCGTACGTGACGCGCGCTCCCGTGTTCATGCAGGCGAGCGTCGTGCCAATGAGGGCCAGGAACACGGTCGCTGCCTGGACGAGCATGAACGCCTTGCCCGCGGCGTAGCTGCCGAAGACCCACGTGCCGGCGAGCACCATCATGTCGCCGATGGGAGCGCCGGAGGCGCCCGCCATGGATAGGGTGTAGCCGCTGTTCAGGAAGTAATTCGCGGCGAAGTACTCGAACAGGTAGCATATGGCGCCCTGGATCGTGAGGGACAGAAGGATCGCCCACGGCAAATGCCGCTTCGGGTCCTTCGCCTCCTCGCCCATGGACGTGACCGACTCAAATCCGACCAGGATCAGGATGGCCACGCAGGCCTGGACGATCACGTAGTTGAACTTGTGCAGGCCGAGGACGGACTTTGCCGTCGGATGGTAGTTGAAGGTCTGCACGCCAGATGAGTCCGTGGTGTAGGCTCCATCCTTGTAGTCGACCGTGAATGGGGCAGCCTTATCCACCGTCGTCGGCTTGCCGTCCGCGTCGGCCGGCAGGGGGTTGCCGTCCTTGTCCTGGCCATCCTGCATCTGGTACGCGGGAGTTCCATCGGCGTTCTTTGTCGGTTTGCCGGCCGCGTCGAGGACGGGAAGGGGCGCGCCCTTGTCGTCGTTGATCGTGACCTGTGCGACCTGATAATTGACGGCGACGCCATTCGACAGGTGAAATGCCTTCGATCCCTGCGGATGGGAGTTGCGGTAGGCGATCGCGAGGATCCCGAATACGATCAGGGCCGAGATCTGTATGATATTGATCGCGATGTTGACCGCTGTGCTCCCGTTGACGCCCCTGTAGGCGATATACGCCACACCGATTGAGAACACGATGCAGAACAGGTACATTTCGAGAGGGCTGTTGTAGACGCCGCTGAACGTGTCCGGGAAGAGGTAGCCGGAAAGATAGCCGACGAGGAGCGCGGTCACGCCCACCATGCACCCGGGATAGACCCAGTAGTACAGGTGGCTGGCCCACCCCGTGAAGAATTTCATGATGCGCGCGAACTTGAAGGCATGCGTCTTCGCGAGGAAGGCCTGCTCGGCGTAGAAGTAGGATGAGCCTGCGCCGGGATAAAGTTTCGAGAGCTCGGCGTAGCTTACGGCCGTGGCATAACAGAGGAGGAGTGCCATGATGATGCCGATCCACATGGAGCATCCTGCCATTGGCGCGCCGTAAAGCGCTTGTTCTTGGAACGTGAGCCAAAGGAAGGCACCAGGGGCGATCAGGGCCATTGCATTAACGGTCAAACCGGTGAGGCCCAGAGTGGGCTTCATCGTGGGTGTAGGCGCGGGCGTGGTGGGAGCAGGCATAGGTCTTGGGTGTTGAACTGGATCTGTTGGGGCGACGGTTTGCTGAGCAGTCGGGTCTACGTGCTGAACTTTAGGGACGATTGCTTAATGCGGAATTAACGTCCGCTCATCCACCATAGCCGCTTGTGTGCCAATGACTTAATTAAAATAATATAAACAAAGAGTCCCAATAGATAAATGTTTAATTAACTGGCATGTAGTGTGCTTCCCACCGCCGGCCACGCTCACCATAACCTGAAAAAACAGAGAATCTGCCGGGCGCAGAACCCTCCGGTAGGATCCTATCCCTGAACAAAAGACCCACATACAAAACATGAAAAGATTTTTCACCAAGATGAAGGACCCGGACCAGCGTAAGCTCTTTTACGCGCTACTCGGAGGAAAGCTGCTGGGTGTTGCCGTGTGCTTTGCGATCGTTTTCGCCGCTTCGCTCATATTCAGCTCCGGCTCGAAGGCGCACGCGCAGGCCGCCCCGGGAACGGCGACCGCGCCCGCCGCGACACCCGCTCCGGCGGCCGCCGCTGCCGCGGCGCCGGCTCCCGCCCCTGTCCCCGACCCGCCGTACGTGAACGCGATCAACACGATGTGGGTGCTCATCACGGCTTTCCTCGTGTTCTTCATGCAGGCGGGCTTCATGTTCCTTGAGGCCGGATTCGCCCGGACGCGGGAGACGATCAACGTGCTCCTGGAGGGAATCGTCGACACGTGCCTGTGCGGCATTCTCTTCTACGCATTCGGGTTCGCCTGGATGTTCGGCGCCGGGGACGGCCTCCATGGTCTGATCGGAAACCAGTACTACTTCCTGCAGAACATCCCGGACACGTACGGCTCGACCGGAGTCGCGACGCTGGCGTTCTTTCTCTTCCAGTTCGCCTTCGCCGACACCTGCTCGACCATCACGTCGGGCGCGATGCTGGGGCGCACCGGCTTCTGGGGCGACCTCTGGTACAGCATCGGGGTCAGCGGATTCCTGTACCCGATCTTCGGCCACTGGGCCTGGGGCCCGGACGGCTGGCTGAACAACATCCACCCCGCCGCCTTTCACGATTTCGCGGGATCGACAGTCGTCCACACCATCGGCGGATCGATCGCGCTCGCCGGAGCCATCGTGCTCGGGCCCAGGCTCGGGCGCAAGTTCAAGAGGGACGGCGGCGGCCCCATGCCCTACCACAGCATGACGATCGCCTCGGTCGGAGCCATCATCCTATGGTTCGGCTGGTACGGGTTCAACCCGGGAAGCACGCTCTCGGCAATGGACATCCAGGGCATCGCCCGGGTCGCCACGAACACCACGCTGGCAGCCTGCTCCGGCGGCCTCGCGGCGCTCTTCTTCGTCTACCCGCGCAACAAGAAATGGGATTGCGGATCGACGCTCAACGGCCTCCTGGCCGGCCTCGTGGCGATCACGTGCCCGTGCTATTGGGTCTCGCCCCTCGGGGCCATCATCCTCGGCGCGGTCGCGGGGGTCATCGTGATCCTGGCGACCGACCTTCTCGAATGGCTGCGAATCGACGACCCATGCGGCGCATGGCCCGTCCACGGCGCGGCCGGGATCTGGGGCACGTGGAGCCTGGGCCTGTTCGCGACGGGCCAGTTCGGGGCACCGACGCCGGAAGGCGCGGACAACTCGGCCGGCTCCATCGTCAAGGGGCTCTTCTATGGCGGGGGCACCGACCAGCTGTTCGCCCAGATGATCGGCAATGCCTGCATCGGCGGCGGCGTGTTCATAGCCGCCATGCTTCTCATGTACGCCGTCAAGGCGACGGGCACCCTTCGCATCTCCAAGGAGGGTGAGCTGGAGGGTCTCGACCTTCATGAGCACGGGGGCGTCGCCTACCCGGAGCTCGAGCCCGCGATGGAGGCCGCCTCGGCGGAGGCTTCCGGCGGCGCTGTTCCGATTGGAAAGGCAGTCACCACCTGACCCGATTTCGATGACGGGGGGACGCAGGGCATGCGTCCTACTCTGATCATGGAAGCGATCGAGGCCGCCGTTGAAAGACGGCGGCCTCCTCGTTTCCCGGTGCGCCGGTGCGCGGGCCCGCTCGGTCTCGGCATCCTGCTGGGCCTGTCGCTCTGCGGATGCGCGGCGAGGAAGGCGGCGAGCTTTGACGATTTCAAGTCGTCTTCCCGGGAGATCGAGTTGCTGGAGGGCAGTCCCTTCTCCGGGCAGAAAAGGTATATCCTGGCGGATGACGAGTTCGTGCTCGAAATCCGGGAGCCGCGCGACATGGGCGCCGGAGTGTACCGCTTCGACGTGAGCCGCCTCGAGGAAAGGACGCTCGAGCCGGCCGTCGCCGCGGCCGCGTGGAGGCGGATTGAGAGGCTCGGAATTCCCTCGTGGAGGAAAAATTATTCGCCGGCCGACCTCGCGCCACCCGGCTCGGACGGCATGGACTGGAGCGTGGACGTCCGCGTCGGCGACACGCGCGCCGAAAGCCGCGGCAACAGCGCCTACCCGGAGCTCTCAAATCCCGGGAGGACCGTCCCGATCGACGGGGGCGCCAATGCCCTCGACGCGCTGAAGGCGATCCTGGAGCCCCTGGGGCGCTGATTCAGAGCCTCTGCCCGGCGGCCAGCACCGCCTCCCCGCGCCATTCCGTGCGCGTCAACTCGAGCGCGCCGTCGCCCGTTGCGACGACAAGGGGAGAGACCGAGAGGACTTCACCCGGCGGGCCCGACCTCCCGCGGGCCGCGGGCGAGTCCTCCTCCGCCCACCATATCATGAGCCGGGCCGGCCCGATTTCCGTGAACGCCCCCGGATAGGGGTCCGCGACGGCCCGTATCAGGTTGAAGATCTGCCGCGACGGCCTCGTCCAGTCGATGCGCCCGTCCTCGGGGCTGCGACCCCCAAAATACGTGGCCTGGGACGGATCCTGGGGCGTTTCCCGCGCCGTTCCGGCGAGGAGCGCGTCGATCTGGCGGCCAAGCACGCGCCTCGCGCACGGCAGGACCTTCCGGAACGCCTGCTCGGCAGTGTCCCGCGGCCCTATGTCCACGCCGTCCTGGTCCACGATGTTCCCGGCGTCGGGCTCTTTCACCATCCGGTGGAGCGTCATCCCGATGCGGGGCTCGCCGTTCAGGACCGCCCAGTTGATCGGCGCCCGGCCCCTGTACTTCGGGAGCAGCGAGCCGTGCATGTTGAACGCCCCCAGGGGAGCGAGCCCGAGGATCTTCCCGCCGATCATGTTCCTATAGTATACGGAGAGGATCAGGTCCGGGCGCAGGGCGGCGATGCGCTCGACCCATTCCGGCGTGCCGGCCTTCTGCGGCGCATGGACCGGGATCCCCTTCGCCTTTGCGGCCGCGGCCGGCGTCTTGAACCATATCTTCTCGCCCGGGCTGTCCTCGTGGGTGATGAGCCCCACGACGTTGTCCCCGCGCTCGAGGAGCAGAGACAGGCAGTCGTGGCCGACCTCGCTGTAGCCAAAGAAGAGGATCCTCGGGGCGGCCATTCGGGAAGCCGGGCCTATTCGGAGGCCTCGATCATCTCCCTCACGAAATAGCGCTGGCGCACGCGCACGACCTGGTAGGTGCGCCCGACGTATTCGCCGATCAGCCCGATCCCGACCATGATCACGCTGACCAGGAAGAAAAGTATGCCCAAAAGCGTGAACAGCCCGCCCTCCTCCGGGCCGAGGATCAGCCTGCGCAGCGCCAGTATGATCATGAGGAGGAAGCTGCCCCCCGCGCATGCGAGCGAGACCATCGTGAAGATCTGCAGCGGGGCCAGCGAGAACCCCGTGATCAGGTCGAAGTTGAGGCGAACGAGCATGTAGAGGGAATAGTTCGAGACCCCCGCGTGCCGCTCCTCATGCCTCACGCCCACCTCCGTCGGGTTGCCGGAGAAGCTGTAGGCGAGCGCTGGGATGAAGGTGTTGTTCGCGCCGCTCCGCACGATCGCGTCGATGATCGGGCGCCGGTAGGCGCGCAGCATGCAGCCCTGGTCCGTCATCTCGATGGAGGTCGTGCTCCGGCGCACGCCGTTGATCGCCTTGGAGGCCAGCGTCCGAAAAAGGCTGTCCTTCCTGTGGAGCCGGAAGCCCCCCACGTAGTCGTGGCCCAGTTCGATCAGGAGCAGGAGCTTCGGGATCTCCTCGGGCGGGTTCTGGAGGTCGGCGTCCAGGGTCACGACGACCTGGCCGCGGACGCGCTCGAAAGCCGCCATGATCGCCATGTGCTGGCCGTAGTTCGCGTTGAAGTCGATGATGCGCGTCACATCCGGGCGCACCGCGAACTGCGCCTTGAGCAGGTCGAGCGAACGGTCCGCGCTGCCGTCGTTGGTGAAGATGACCTCGTACCCGCGGCCGAGGCCGTCGAGCACGGGATACAGCCTCGAGAACAGCAGCGCGAGGTTGAGCTCCTCGTTGTAGACCGGGATGACGACGGAGAGGTCGGGCGCCGAGCTCATGTTCTTGCGTGGCTGCCGAGGATCGCGGCGAGCGCGCGGACCACCCGCGCGACGTCCGCGCGGTTCATGGCGGGGAAAAGGGGAAGGGTCAGGATATTGCGTCC
>Ga0302325_10019916_pt1 | contig 14088 bp, 13 predicted proteins | sample Palsa_T0_2_FD_201948 | JGI IMG/M metagenome (GOLD analysis project Ga0302325, IMG submission 201948) | Peat permafrost microbial communities from Stordalen Mire near Abisko, Sweden - Palsa_T0_2 | ecosystem: Environmental > Terrestrial > Soil > Palsa > Peat permafrost | place: Sweden: Abisko... | reverse complement strand
AGTCCGGGCAGCTCCAGTCCTCAGCGATGTCGTCCCAGCGGGTGCCGGGCGCGATGCCGTCTTCCGGCCACCCCTTGGCCTCGTCGTACTCGAAGCCGCACTGCACGCAAACGAACAGTTTGTAGTCACTCATTTCGTTACCTCCGTTCATTGTCCGATTCCTCCTCGTGCCGCTTGCGGCACGCATCGTCATCGGACCTCCAGAATTTCGAAATCGGGCTTTTCACGCACGGCGCAATCCGGGCAGCCCCAGTCCTCGGGAAGGTCGTCCCACCGGGTTCCCGCCGCGGGGGACTCCCAAAGGCCTTCCCGCACAGCGCCGTTGGATTCGTCGTAGACGTAGTCGCAGCCTGGGCAGCGGTACGCAGCCATCAGGCCGCGGCTCCGTAGCGGACCAGCATCTTCTGGCGCAGGCGCGGTTGCACATTGACCCGGGTGATGTCGCCGCCGTAGTGCGCCAGCACCCGGTGATCCATCAGCCTGCGCCACAGCGGTGGGAAGTAGGTCAACCCGATCAGCGCCGCGTAACCGCTCGGCAGGTTCGGCGCCCCGTCCATGCTGCGCAGCGTCTGGTAGCGCCGGGTCGGGTTGGCGTGGTGATCACTGTGCCGCTGTAGGTGGTACAGGAACAGGTTGGTGACGATGTGATCGGAGTTCCAGCTGTGCTCCGGCGTGCAGCGCTCGTACCGGCCGTTGTCGTTCTTGTGCCGCAGCAGGCCGTAGTGCTCGAGGTAGTTGACCGCCTCCAGCAGGCTGAAGCCGAAGACCGCCTGGACGATCAGGAACGGGATCAGCGCCGGGCCGAACACCGCGATCAGCGCTCCCCACAGCACCACGGTCATCAGCCAGGCATTGATGACGTCATTGGACAGATAGGTCTTGGGGTTCCACGGGTTGCCGCCCTGCCGGCGCACCCGCTGAGCCTCCAGCCGCCAGGCCGACTTAGCACTGCCAAAGACGCTGCGCGGCAAGAACTCCCAGAACGTCTCACCGAACCGGGCCGACGCGGGGTCTTCCGGTGTCGCCACCCGGACGTGGTGGCCGCGGTTGTGCTCGATGTAGAAGTGGCCATAGCCGGTCTGCGCGAGGGTGATCTTGGACAGCCAGCGCTCCAGCGATTCCTTCTTGTGCCCCATCTCATGGGCGGTGTTGATGCCGACGCCGCCCAGCGCGCCCACCGACAACGCGAGGCCGACCTTGGCCGGCCAGCTCAGCGGCCCGTCGTACCCGAGCCAGCTCAGGTTCGACGCGGTGAACAGGTACGCGCCGAGGATCAGGCTGACGAACTGGAACGGGATGAAGGCGTAGGTGCAGTAGCGGTAGTACTTGTCGTTCTCCAGCCACTCCATCACTTCGTCGGGCGGGTTCTGCCCATCGGCTCCGAACCGCAGGTCAAGGGCCGGCAGCAGGATGTAGAGCAGGATCGGTCCGATCCAGAACAGCACCTGTGATGCGGTCTGCCAGCCGGCCTGGTTCATCGCCCAGACGAACGGCAAGATCGTCAGCAGCAGTGTCGGGACGATCAGTCCCATCAGCCACATGTAGCGCTTCTTGTCCTGCCACACCCTTGCGTTCGGATCTAATGCCGCGGTCATATCGCCAACCTCCTTGTGAGCCATAACACCTTCTGATTGGACAATAGCGCGCTCTGCGTCCCATGTCTAGACAAATGATCATTGTTTGTAAAGCCACCGGAGCCTCGCTGGTGTCAATCGCCTCCTCGCGCGCGAGCATCACGCCTGGCCATAACCGATTTCCGGTGTCCGTAGCCCAGGTAGATGGCGATACCGACGACCATCCAGACGCCGAACCGAATCCAGGTGACGACGGTCAGGTTGACCATCAGCCAGACACACGCGCACACCGAGGCAATCGGTAGCCACGGCACCATCGGCGCGCGGAATCCGCGCGGCAAGTCCGGACGGCTGCGTCGCAGGACGATGACGCCGGCGGACACCAGCAGGAACGCGAACAACGTCCCGACGTTGACCATCTCTTCGAGCTTGTCGGTCGGAAACGCCGAGGCGGTGGCAGCGACCAGCAATGCGACCAGCACGGTGATGCGCACCGGGGTGCCGTGCGAGCCGGTCTTGGCCAGCTGCCGCGGCAACAACCCGTCGCGTGCCATGGCGAACAGCACCCGGCATCCACCGAGCAGAAGCACCATGACCACAGTGGTCAGGCCGGCCAGCGCGCCCATGGAGATGATCCCGGAGGCCCACTGCACCCCGTTCGCGGCGAAGGCGGTTGCGAGGTTGGCGTGGTGGCCGTCGGGGGTGGTCTTCAGCTGGGTGTAGGAGACCATGCCGGACAGCACCACTGACACCGCCACGTAGAGCACGGTCACGATGCCCAGCGTGGCCAGAATCCCCCGGGGGACGTCGCGCTGCGGATTCTTGGTCTCCTCGGCCATCGTGGCCACGATGTCGAATCCGATGAAAGCGAAGAACACGATCGAGGCCCCGGCGAGCACGCCGTACCAGCCGTAGTGGCTGCCGTGCGCGCCGGTGAGCACCGACAGCAACGACTGGTCGATCCCGCCGCCGGCGTTGCCGACCTCACGCGGCGGGATGAACGGCGAGTAGTTCGCAGTCTTGATGTAGAAGGCGCCGACGACGATCACCAGCATCACCACGGCGACCTTGATCGCGGTGACCACCATCGAGAATTGCGACGACAACTTGGTGCCCAGCGCGAGCAGCGTGGCCACCAGCCCGACGATCAGCAGCGAGCCCCAGTCCAGCGTGAAGGCACCGAGATCGATTGTGCTGCTGACTAATCCGAGTACGGTGCTCAGGTAACTCGACCACCCTTTGGCAACCACTGCGCCACCGATTGCCAGTTCCAGAACGAGGTTCCAGCCGATGGTCCAGGCCACGAATTCGCCGAAGGTGGCGTAGGAGAACGTGTAGGCGCTCCCCGCCACCGGCAGCATCGACGCGAATTCCGCGTAACACAGCGCGGCCAGCCCGCAGGTGATCGCCGCGATGAGAAACGAGATCCAGATCGCGGGCCCGGTGATGTCACCCGCGGTTGACGCGGTGACGGTGAAAATGCCGGCCCCGATCACCACCGACACCCCGAACACGCAGAGGTGCCACCAGCTCAAATCCTTGCGCAGCTGGGTACCCGGCTGGTCGGTATCGGCAATCGATTGCTCGATCGATTTCGTGCGCAAGCGATCAGACATGGACCCGGACAGTACCGAGTACGGTGGCCTGATGGGTGGGGAGAATTCCAAGGGCCATGCCGTAGTTATCGGCGCCAGCATCGCCGGATTGTGCGCGGCGCGGGTGCTGTCCGACTTCTACCACCGGGTGACGGTATACGAGCGCGACGAACTGCCGGCCGGCCCGAGCAACCGCACCGCCGTCCCGCAGGGCCGCCATGTTCATCTGCTGATGGCCCGCGGCGCGATGGAGTTCGACGGGTTGTTCCCCGGTTTGCTCGACGGCATGGTGGCCGCCGGCGTTCCCATCCTGGAGAACCGGCCGGACTGCATCCACTTCGGCGCGGCCGGCCACGTGCTGGGCACCGGGCACACGCTGCGCGACCCGTTCACCGCCTATGTGCCCAGCCGCCCGCAGCTGGAATGGCAGATCCGGCGCCGGGTATGCGACATCGCCAACGTCGAGATCCAGCACCGCTCGGTGGCCCAACCACGCTTCGACTTCGATGAGCAACGGGTGACCGGGGTGTTGCTGGACAGCGACGCCGACGAGCCCGACTTCGTCGCCGCCGACCTGGTCGTCGACGCTGCCGGCCGCGCCACCCGGCTGCCGGTATGGCTCGAGCAGTGGGGATATCAGCGCCCGCCCGAAAAGACCGTCGACGTGGGCATCGGGTATGCGTCGCACCAGTTGCGGCTTCCCGACGGCGCGATCCGTGAGCGCGTGATCGTCGCCGGCGCGTCGCGGGAGCAGCCGCTCGGACTGGGCCTGCTCGGCTACGAGGACGGCACCTGGACGCTGACCACCTTCGGCGTCGGCAAAATCGAGCCGCCGCATACCTTCCCCGAAATGCTGGCGCTGGCCAAGACGCTGCTCCCCGAACGAATCGCAACCGCGCTGCAACAGGCCGAACCCGTCGGCGAAGTGGCTTTCCACCGCTACCCCGTCAGCCGGTGGCGCCGGTACCACGAGCTGGACCGGTTTCCGGCCGGGATTCTCCCGTTGGGCGACGCGGTGGCCAGTTTCGACCCTACCTACGGGCAAGGCATGACGATGACCTCGCTGCAGGCCGGTCACCTGCGCCGAGCGCTGGCCGATGGTGCGGGCGAAGACCTGGTGCGCCAGGTGAATCGGGCCACCGCCAAGTCGACGTATCCGGTGTGGATGATGACGGCGATCGGCGACTTCGCCTTCCACCACGCGACAGGCCACCAACCGCGGTGGTACCGCCCGGTGGGCAGTCTGTTCGACCAGTTCCTCGGCGCGGCCGAGACCGATCCCGTTCTCGCCGAATGGTTTTTGCGCCGGTTCTCGTTGCTGGACAGCCTTTACATGGTCCCGTCGGCGAAGCTGGTCGGTCGCACTGTCCGGCACAACATGCGGCTCTGGCTCGCCGGGCGCCGAGTTGGACAGCCGAAACGCCGCGGGGCGCTGGCGCCGCGCTGATATGTGCGCCGCTCTCCCCCGCAAGCGGGAGGTGCCCCCACCGCATCGCTACGTCCCCCTCGCCGCTGCGCGGCTGGGGGTGCCCCCACTGCCTCGTCAGCCGGCGCGGATCACAGGCCGACGGTGGCCCGGAAGATCTTCGTCGGCTCGTGCGCGACCAGCCGGATAGGACCGTCGTCGGCGGCCACCCAGGCGGCGGCGCCACGGGTGAGCGTCAGCACCCCGGACTTGCCGTGCACCGCCGTCGAACCCTCGATACACAGCAGGATCTGCGGACCGTCGTGGCGCGATGCGGCATCGACTTCGTGGCCGATCTGGTCGTCACCCAAAGTGAGCATCGACGCCGCGAACTCGGCGGTGGGCGTGTCGTAGAACGACGCCAGTCCGTCCGGATGGGTCTGGGCACGCAGTTGAGATTCGGTCGTCGGGTTGAAGTTCAGGACTCGCAGCAACTCGGGAACGTCGACGTGCTTGGGAGTCAGGCCGCCCCGTAACACGTTGTCGGAGTTCGCCATTACCTCTAGGCCGACGCCGCGCAGGTAGGCGTGCAGGTTGCCGGCCGACAAGAAGATCCCCTCACCGGGGCCGAGTGTTATCCGGTTGAGCAGCAGCGCGGCCAGCACGCCGGCGTCGCCGGGATACCGCTCACCCAGCTCCAGCACCGTCTTGGCGACGGCCGCGAATTCCGTTGCACCCGAACTCAAGTAGTTGATTGCGCCATCCAGTACCGCGGTCACCAGCACGTCGATGTCGGGCTGCGGCGCGGTGATCCAGGTGGTGAACAACGCCCGCAATCCGTCGGCGTCGGACTGGTCGTTCAGCAGATCGATGAACGGATCCAGGTCGGACACCGCCAGGGCCCGCAACAACTCGATGGTGTGGGCCGCGGGACGGAAGCCCGCCAGCACATCGAATTGTTGCAGCGCCACCAACAACTCGGGCTTGTGGCTGGAGTCGCGGTAGTTACGCACCGGCGAGTTCACCGGGATGCCGAGGCGTTCCTCGCGTCGGTAACCCTCGGCGGCTTGCTCGGAACTGGGGTGCGCCTGCAGCGACAGCGGCTCGTCGGCCGCCAGCACCTTGAGCAGGAACGGCAGCGCATCGCCGAACCGGGCACGGGCCGCGGGGCCGAGTTGTCCTTCGGGATCGGCGACCACCGTCTGCAGCAGCGAGACTTCGCCCTCGGGGCCTTCGAGGAAGGCCGGGTCGCCCGGGTTTGCCCCGAGCCAGAGCTCGGCTTCTGGATGGGCGGCCGGTACCGGGCGCCCAGTGAACTCCGCGATGGCGGTCCGCGACCCCCATGCGTACGTTCGTATCGCTCCGCGTAGCAGTTGCACTGTCTATAACCTCTGAACCAGTTATCCCCGCACCAGCCGCAAATAAACCGCAGCCATCTCCAGTCGGACAGCCAATATAGCCAGTTGCTGCTCCACCTGTTGTGTGCCGGGCAGCGCGCGGCGGCCATCCAGCAGATCAGGCACGTCCTCGGCACCGACGATGTCGACGTCGTCGAACTGGGCGATCCGCGACGCGACCACCGTCCGCTCGGCATCCAGCGTTAACGCCAGCACCCGCAGCCGCTCGGTGATCGGCCCGTCGATCTCCTCGTCGTGGAACAACCCCTCCGTCGGGTCGGCGAACCCCGACCCCGCCCCCGCGCCCAGCGCGATCAGAGCGTCCGCCAGACCGGCGGCGGCGGCTACCTCGTGCGCGATCCGCAGCAGAACCGCGCACCCGTGCCGGGCCAGCGTCAGAGTCGCGGCACAGTCCCCGGCCAGCACGACCCGGCGCCGCGACATGCGCTCGACCAGCGCCTTGGCCGGGTTGGTGAACACTTCGCGGCTGGCACTGTTACGCAGCGCTTCGGCGTCCAGCTCGTCGGCCAGCGCGGCCAGGTCCACCTGCAACTTGGGATCGACGTTTTGCAGGACAGCCAGCCCCACGGCCAGGTATCGGCACAGACCGAACCCGTCGGCGACCGGCAGCCGCGGCTCAATGACCGCCGCCCGGCCGGCCGTGGCATCACGCAGCGGGCCGTCGTACGGCGCCGCGACGACCACCCGCGCACCCCGACGCACCGCGCTCGCGGCGGCTCCGACCAGTGCCGGGTCGCCGGGGTCGTCGCCCGCCACAACCAGCATGTCGAGCGCGCCGATCCACGGCGGCGCCTCGGCGGCGATCACGATCGGAGTCGGGGCACCACCCGACGTCGCGGCCAGTATGGTGCCCGCGGTCTCGGCGGCACCTCGTCCGGCAACCCAGATCACGGTGCGCGGAAGGTCGCCACGCAACGAGTCCAAGGCGCCCTCATCGAGTGCGGCCCCGGCCGCCCGGACATGCGCGCCGCCCATCGAAGCCGCCCGCAACAGTCCGTCGCGGTCGGCGGCAAGTAGGCCCTCGGTGTCGTCGAGGTCGATCACGGCCTGGGCCGCGTTCATGTCAGGGCCTCCGGCTGCCCGACCTGCCGGCGGATCTCACCGGCGACCTGCTCGACGACCGCGTCGACATCCTCGGTGCAACGTCCTTCCACATTCAGCCGCAACAGCGGCTCGGTGTTGGAGGTGCGCAGGTTGAACCAACTGCCCTCACCTAGGTCGACGGTCACGCCGTCGAGGTGGTCGATGGAGTGGATCCGGGCGCCGAACGACTTGAGCACCGCTTCGACGCAGGAGGCTGCATCGACCACGGTGAAGTTGATCTCGCCGGAGGCTTCATAGCGCTGGTAGTCGGCGGTCAACTCGGACAGCGGGCGTTCCTGTTTCCCCAGTGCAGCAAGCACATACAGCGCGGCCAGCATCCCGGAGTCGGCTCCCCAGAAGTCCCGGAAGTAATAGTGCGCCGAGTGTTCGCCGCCAAAGATCGCACCGGTGTCGGCCATCAGCCCCTTGATGTAGGAGTGCCCGACCCGTGAGCGCACCGGCGTGCCACCGCGCTCGACGACCAACTCCGGCACCGCGCGCGACGTGATCAGGTTATAGATCACCGTCGCACCGATCTCCCGGCTCAGCTCGCGCGCGGCGACCAGAGCGGTCACCGTCGACGGCGACACCGGCAGGCCGCGCTCATCGATGACGAAGCAGCGGTCGGCGTCGCCGTCGAAGGCCAACCCGATATCTGCACCGCTGTCGCGCACATAGGCCTGCAGGTCGGCGAGGTTCGCCGGGTCCAGCGGATTGGCCTCGTGGTTGGGAAAAGAGCCGTCGAGTTCGAAGTACAACGGCAGCAACGTGATCGAGTCGATCGCACCGAGTACCGCGGGTGTGGTGTGGCCGGCCATCCCGTTGCCCGCGTCGACGGCCACCCGCAGCGGACGCAGCCCGGAGGTGTCGACCAGCGAGCGCAGGAAGTCGCCGTATTCGGTGAGCACATCTTTGTCGGTGACGGTTCCGGTGGGTCCTTCGTGGGACGGGACTCCGGCGATGATGTCGTCGCTGATAGTCGTCAACCCGGTGTCGGCGCCGACCGGCTTGGCACCCGCACGGCATAGCTTGATGCCGTTGTAGGCGGCCGGGTTGTGGCTTGCGGTGAACATCGCGCCCGGGCAGTCCAGCAATCCCGAGGCGAAATAGAGCTGATCGGTCGACGCCAGGCCGATGCGGACCACGTCGAGACCCTGGCCGGTGACGCCGGCGGCGAAAGCGGCCGCCAGCGACGGCGAGCTGTCGCGCATGTCGTAGCCGATGGCGACCTGATGCGCGCCTTCGCTACGCATCAGCCTGGCGAAGGCGGCGCCGACGTCGGAGACGAACGACTCGTCGATCTCCGAGCCGACCAGACCTCGCACGTCGTATGCCTTGATCACGCGGTGGACGGCCGCGGCGGACCGAGACATCAAAGGGCTCCTGACGGTGGTGGCGTTTGGAATCAGCCTAGCCCGGGGACGATGCGGGTTGAATCGTCCCGGCCGGCAGGCAGGCAGTTGCTAGTCGGCGGGGTCGGGCAGCACCCGAAGGTGACCGCGGCGACGTCCGTTGCCGGCCGGGCGCTGGCCAGCCGAGGTCAAGACACCGGTCGCCGGCGCCTCGGCCGTCGCACCGTTGTACAGGGCACCCGAGTCGTGGAATCCGTTGACCGGGCCGCCGCCGGCGGCCACGTCGCGGCCTTCGCGCACGGCTTCGGCCAGCGCGATCAGATCGTCCTCATCGGGGTTGGTGGCCAGCGGGCCGGAGTGCCGGACGAGCTCCCAGCCGCGCGGCGCAGTGATCCGGCCGGCATGGCTGACGCAGAGGTCCCAGGAGTGCGGCTCGTGGGCGATGGCCAGCGGGCCGATGACCGCAGTCGAATCCCCGTACACGAAGGTCAGCGTCGCCACCGCGTAATGCGGACAGCCAGGTCGGCAACAGCGACGCGGAACGTTCACGATCGAGAGATTATCGTGCGAAAACGTCCACGCGGCGCCGGACACGCGCATTCGCTCAGGCCGGGATGCCCAACCGTTACCATCGCCGGGTGAGCGATTCGCGCAGCTCCCCGCGCGGCCGGCGCTCGGCGGGCAAAAAGGTCTCGCGCCGCGGTCGCGATATGCGCGGTCCGCTGCTGCCGCCGACGGTGCCCGGGTGGCGCAGTCGCGCCGAACGCTTCGACATGGCGGTGCTCGAGGCCTACGAGCCCATCGAGCGGCGATGGCAGGAACGTCTGTCGGGGCTCGACGTGGCGGTCGACGAGATCCCGCGGATTTCGGCGAAAGACCCCGACAACGTGCAGTGGCCACCGGAGGTGGTCGCCGACGGGCCGATCGCACTCGCCCGGCTGATCAGCGCTGGCGTCGATGTGCGCGGCAGCGCCACCCGCGCGCGAGTTGTGTTGTTCCGCAAGCCAATCGAACGACGCGCCAACGACACGGTCGAGCTGGCCGAATTACTGCATGAGATCTTGGTGGCTCAGGTGGCCACCTACCTGGACGTCGAGCCCTCGGTCATCGACCCGACGATCGATGACGAATAGCGGGTGATCGCAAGCGCGGCGTAGCCAGGCGCGGCGGGTCACCCGCTGTCGAATGACCGCGTCGCGTCAGATGATTCCGCGCTTGAGGCGGCGGCGTTCCCGCTCCGACAGGCCGCCCCAGATTCCGAACCGCTCGTCGTGGGCCAAGGCGTAATCGAGGCATTCACTGCGCACCTCGCAGCCAAGGCAGATCTTCTTGGCCTCGCGCGTGGAGCCGCCCTTCTCGGGGAAGAACGCCTCCGGATCCGTCTGAGCACACAACGCACGGTCTTGCCACTGATCGGTCTCGACCTCGGCGGCCTCGAATTCATCTTCGACCGTTTCGGGAACCAAACTCAAATGGGGCCTTGGGGACACCCCTGTGATCGGCAAGCCGGGAGTGGTGTGCGGTGTTGTCCCACCCATTAAGCCTCGAAGGTGTTCATAGGACATGCTCCGCCTCCTCACCTGGTTTCGTTTGATCGTGAATGTGACCACTGTTTTGATGTCGGTCATCCCGATTCGAACAAATGATCGAATCTCGGTCTGCGACACCGAATCCGGCCGGCCAACCGAAATGACACTGCTGTGATTACACACGGGTAAGAAGCTCTTTGCAAGCGATTCGGAAGATTTCCATACCATCTCGTGACCAATTTTTTGCGACACTGACACCGATGCCGCCTTGGCGTGTCGGTCACACCCGTCACACAAGACATTCCGACACCAAACCCACGCTCTCGACTACGCCACTCACCTCGGTGTCTCCGCTGAGGTCGCGCGTACTGTCGTGCGGTGTGAAGGTCACGGTTCTGGTCGGCGGGGTTGGCGGCGCCCGCTTCCTGCTCGGGGTGCAGCAACTACTTGGATTGGGCCAATTCGCCTCTGCGTCTGCGCCCGTCGGCGAACACGAGCTGACCGCGGTCGTCAACATCGGCGACGACGCATGGATGCACGGGGTGCGGATCTGCCCCGACCTGGACACCTGCATGTACACCCTGGGTGGCGGCGTCGATCCGGAACGCGGCTGGGGCCATCGTGGCGAAACCTGGCATGCCAAGGAAGAACTCGCGCAGTATGGCGTGCAGCCCGACTGGTTCCAACTCGGTGACCGCGACCTGGCCACCCATCTGGTGCGTAGCCAGATGCTGCGCGCCGGCTACCCGCTCTCGCAGGTGACCGCCGCGTTGTGCGACCGCTGGCAACCCGGCGCGCGACTACTGCCCGCCAGCGACGACCGTTGCGAAACGCATGTCGTCATCACCGATCCCGCCGACGACAGCCAGCGCGCGATCCACTTTCAGGAGTGGTGGGTCCGCTACCGCGCGCAACTGCCGACGCACAGCTTCGCCTTCGTCGGCGCTGAAAATGCCAACGCGACAACGGAAGTCACCGATGCGATCGCCGAAGCCGACGTCATCCTGGTGGCGCCGTCGAATCCGGTGGTCAGCGTCGGCGCGATCCTGGCCATCCCCGGGATTCGCGCGGCGTTGCGGTCCGCCGGCGCCCCGGTCGTGGGCTACTCGCCGATCATCGATGGAAAGCCGTTGCGTGGCATGGCCGATCAGTGTCTCCAGGTGATCGGGGTGGCCTCGACCGCCGAGGCGGTTGGGCGCTACTACGGTGCGCGGGCAGGCACCGGAATCCTGGATTGCTGGCTGATCCACGAAGGCGATCACGCCGAAATCGACGGTCTCGCAATCCGATCAGTGCCGTTGCTGATGACCGACCCGAAAGCCACGGCCGAGATGGTGAGCGCCGGTCTCGAGCTTGCGGGCGTGGCGGCGTGACCGCGCCGGCGACGATACAGAGGGTAGCGATGAAGAGGAGCGGCGCAATATGACCGCGCCGGCGGCAGCTGGAGAGCACGGCACCGCGTCACCCATCGAGATCCTGCCGGTCACCGGGCTTCCCGAATTCCGGCCGGGCGATGACCTGACCGCCGCGCTGGCCGCAGCCGCACCCTGGCTGCGCGACGGCGACGTGGTGGTTGTCACCAGCAAGGTGCTGTCCAAGTGCGAGGGCCGTTTGGTGCCCGCACCGCAGGACCCCGAGGCGCGAGATGCGTTGCGCCGCAAGCTTGTCGATGCCGAATCGGTCCGGGTGCTGGCCCGCAAGGGCCGAACGCTGATCACCGAGAACGGGCTTGGCGTGGTGCAGGCCGCGTCCGGCGTGGACGGATCCAACATCGGCACCGACGAATTGGCACTGCTGCCCGTCGATCCCGACGGCAGCGCCGCGTTGTTGCGGGCCGGCCTGCGCGAAAGGCTCGGTGTCACGGTCGGGGTCGTCATTACCGACACTATGGGCCGTGCATGGCGCAACGGCCAGACCGACGCGGCCGTCGGCGCGGCCGGCATCGCGGTGTTGCACGGCTACGCGGGCGCGGTCGACCGGCACGGCAACGAGCTGCTGGTCACCGAGGTCGCCATTGCCGACGAGATCGCCGCCGCCGCCGACCTGGTCAAGGGCAAGCTCACCGCGATACCGGTGGCCGTGGTGCGGGGCCTGCCGCCCGGCGTGGTGACCGATACCGACGCCACGGCCCGACACCTCGTGCGGTCCGGCACCGACGACCTGTTCTGGCTGGGCACCGCCGAAGCCCTGGAACTCGGTCGTCAGCAGGCCCAGCTGATGCGCCGCTCGGTGCGCCAATTCGCCGCCGAGCCGGTACCGCCACACCTCATCGAGGACGCGGTCGCCGAAGCGCTCACCGCGCCGGCGCCGCATCACACCCGGCCGGTGCGCTTCGTATGGCTGCAGACACCGGCGACGCGGAGCCGGCTGCTCGAGCGGATGCGCGACAAGTGGCGCGCCGACCTCACCGGCGACGGCAGACCGGCCGACTCGGTCGAGCGGCGACTGGGCCGCGGTCAGATCCTCTACGACGCACCCGAAGTCGTCATTCCGATGCTGGTGCCCGACGGCGCGCACAGTTATCCCGACGCCGCACGCACCGATGCCGAGCACACCATGTTCACCGTCGCGGTCGGGGCCGCGGTGCAGGCGCTGCTGGTGGCCTTGGCGGTGCGCGGGGTGGGTAGCTGCTGGATCGGTTCGACGATCTTCGCCGCCGATCTGGTCCGCGACGAACTGAGCCTGCCTGACGACTGGGAACCGTTGGGCGCCATCGCCATCGGCTATCCCGAACAACCCGTGACAGATCCTCGCCAACCCGTCGCGGTCAATGATCTGCTGGTGCGCAAGTGAGCGTTCGATCCTCGGCGATAGCGCTGCTGTCCGACTGGCAGGCACCGGATCGGTCGCAGGATTCGCTGCGCAACGCCGTGCTGGCGTTCCTGGACGCCCGGGACGACGCCTGCCTCCGCGAATGCATACCGGGCCACATCACGGCGTCGGCGTTGGTGCTCGACGACACCGGCGGTCAGGTGCTGTTGACGCTGCATCCGCGGCTGGGACGGTGGGTCCAATTGGGCGGGCACTGCGAGGATTCTGACGCCGACATCGTGGCGGCAGCGCTGCGGGAGGCCACCGAAGAATCCGGCGTCGACGGCCTGCGGATCACACCCGATCTGGCCGCGATCAACGTCCACGCGCTCACCTGCTCGCTGGGAGTGCCAACCCGTCACATCGACTTGCAGTTCGTGGCTCGGGCGCCGGCCGGGGCGCAAATCGCGATCAGCGACGAATCGGTGGACTTGCGTTGGTGGCCGATCGACGCGTTGCCCGCCGGTTCCGACGAGGCGCTCGCCTACCTGGTCGCGCGGGGGCGAGGGCCCATCCACGACGCCCTCTGACAACGCGGTGTCGCTGAGAAGCTTGCCGCACTGACGGCCTGAGGGCATGGTATTTGTCTCGGGCTCGACGCAGGCCACCTCAAAGGATGCTGAAAACAGTCTCAGCTCTTTTCGAGGGTGGTTACTTATGTGCAGCAGTGTGCGCGGCCCGCTTCTTTGCCATGGGCAGGGCGCCAAAAAGCATCTGAACTGCACCGATGATGGCTTCATCCGCTGCCGCGAAGAATTCAATTCTTTGCGTGTTTCTGTGTTTCATGGCGTACACGCGCTACCTTAACCAAGCCTGAGAATACTCAGCTCATGCTTAGCTTACGAAGGGTTCGCGAATGGCTGGAAAGCGCTCGGGGAAGAAGAATCAGCGGTCGGCGAAGAAGACTAGTGGACGCGCGCTTGGCCTCGGTGGGTCTGCCGGGGCGTTTTTGGCGTTTGGGCTGAGCCCGTTGGCCGGCTTGGCCAGCGCTCCGCCAGCTCATGCGGATGGGTTGGATGTGATCGTTGACCCGATCCTCAACTCGATCCTGAGTTCGGTGACCAGCTTTGATGCGCTGCTGGGTATTGACCCGTCCTCGTTGGGTGATCTTGCGTTGCCGGCCACTGATGCCGCCGCGGTTGCCCCCTCGGGCTGGGAGGCCTTGTTCGGCGACTTCACCAACCCGGTCAGCGATGTCGGCACGGCGGCCTCGGTGGGCGACTCCACTTCTTCGTCGTTCCTGCAGGGCTTGGAGCAGGCCTGGATCAACTCCTCGTTCGGTTCTCAGATCGACACCTCGCTGAACTCCTACTTCGACCAG
>Ga0302325_10019915_pt1 | contig 14089 bp, 18 predicted proteins | sample Palsa_T0_2_FD_201948 | JGI IMG/M metagenome (GOLD analysis project Ga0302325, IMG submission 201948) | Peat permafrost microbial communities from Stordalen Mire near Abisko, Sweden - Palsa_T0_2 | ecosystem: Environmental > Terrestrial > Soil > Palsa > Peat permafrost | place: Sweden: Abisko... | reverse complement strand
ACTAGTAGAGCTGAGGAGATGGGAAAATCCCTTTTCCACGGCCGGGAGATTTTTTGATAACGATATCTTCCTTTTCATCAGAAGTATCTTCAATTTTCCTCTGCGGTCAGATTGCAAAATAGGAAACGGACCTTTGCCATGATGCTTTAATGATGTGAGTGACGTCTTGGAGTAGGAAACCAACATATTTGGGCTCAGTGTCTGGGTTATGTAGGGGCCTTTGTGTCTGCTACGGAGGAGAGCGCTAGCGCCACTGCTGACCCATGGTCACGCACTCAAATTAAAGTTCAGGGGTATGCATCTAGCATGTCGATCACGCATCAGCGCAATGCCATCTGACCCACGCACGAGCATTGATCCTTATCGGTTATGACTCACGATTCACGACGCACAGCCCGAAAAATGATTTAATAATACTACATGATTGCATGCATGACGCATAGGAGGTCAATGCCAACTAAAGTGCACCTGCAAGCCCAGTTCCTTTGCCTTGGTTTTACACCCACCGGCCGATTTTCCCATCATGCCGGCAACACGTTTCCACCTCCCTTTTTCATCTTCCTCAATGAATGCCTTCAATTTCTCAGCCTATGCATGGTTAGCAATTCTTGAGATCAGTTCGAAATACATCTTCCACACTGAAAGATTCCACTTTAGCTTTATAAGCGTTGTAGTTTCCTCTCAAGGAATGCGCTGTGCGACCGGGAAAGCGCTCAGCGATCGCTCTTGTAATTAGCAGATGTATGAATGGTTTTTGATGAGAGGGATTACTTCCAACTGAGCTGCTGGTCCTCCTTGAGATGGACCATGAGTCGTGCGTCTTCGACTGTAATCGTTGGGAGCGTACTATTCTACTTTTAAGACGGGCTATGCACTTTTGGTACTATTGTCAATGGTATTAAGTGGCGAGTTACCTTTCTTCGGTGACCCTGCCTCATCATCTGAGCTTGCAGAACGTTCTGCTGTCAAATACGAAAGAAGAGGAACGCACCTTCGACGCAGCCATGGGAACCAAGAAAGGCAGAAGAGAGTAGGGTGAGAAGCTTCTACCGGAGAGGTTATTAAAGAGGATCATAAGGTTGTTACATATATATAGGCAGTTCCTCTGGTCATTCCATACTCAGTCTCTGCACGTGTGGCGTGTTTCAGATACCTGCAGATCCTTGTCCATCGTGATCCAAGTTACGAAAGTATAATTTCTACGTAATGTTCGAATTCAAGCATCAATGTCGTCGCGTTATTTGAGAGTGATGCGATGGCGAAGAAGGCTTCTTCAAACAGCTACTAAGATTCATGCTTTCATATCTAATTCAATCCTATCTGTTTTGCTTTATTCTTACATCCGATGTCGGTTTTCCCCATGACACCCGCAATACGTCTCCACATGCCCATCTCCTCCTCCAAACGCAAGGTTCTAAGTCTCTTCTCCAAGCCTTCCTTCTCGACCGCCACAAGTTCCCTAAGCTTCCTCTCCTATTGTCAATTTCAATACAGCAGGAGATAACGTCGTCAGATGTGAAATCTTCCAACATAGCCTTAAGTCGACCAGTACTGTAGCTGACTCTGATGGAATCCGCTGAATGTCCCCCAAGTCGCACGGCGATTTGACTTCACATTAACATAAAGCCGTTTTAAGGTATGTAGGTACTCCCAGTTCTGTTTGTGGTTTTCTTTGAGATCAATGATGAGTCGCGCCTTTTCGGGGGAGAAGACGTTGCGGGCAGAGCCTACAGTTTTCGCTTTCTACTAATCAGTCCCTAGTGCCAGAGTGAAAGGGAGCTGTGGGAGTACTACAAGTCAGCCAAGGTTACTGGCATCACATTACCCTTCTTAGGAGATAGTTGCTCGTCTTGCTCGTCTGAATCTTCGTGCTTCATTTTCTAATATAAGCGTCTTAGTATCAGGGAAGGAACCTTTGCAATTGCCATGGCGTGCGAACTCCAATCTAGGTGGACGAACAGGTATTTTCAGGGGACGCTTTAATAACTTTCGTGAACGGGAGAAATGTGCGCTCGGGGCTCCTGCATGACACGCATCGTTTCAGGCCGAGGCGGCTTTCAACTTTGTGCATCCAAATCCTGTTAAGGTCACCAGCCTTGCCCGCGGCCGGTGCGTGGTGCGAGATGTTATCGTCACTAAAGGGGGGCCCGTGCAATATGCGACCCTGAAACAAGGCCGCGGACGCGGCAGGATCGACATCCGGTCAGAGGGGTCAATGCGCCGGGAACATAAAATGGGCGGCCGTCAAAAGAAAAAAGTATCCCGACCGTCCATTTTCACCGACAAGTAATGGCTGTGCATGCTGTAAAGGTCGGCTTGAGACTTCATAGTCGCCCTAACTGTCAGATTTCTAAAACCGAGAGTTCGTCAGATGAAGATATTCCATCACCCTCGAAGGGTAAACCCCCGCCACCTCAGAAGTATCACTAACTTCAGTTACAAAAGTTTCAGCTCTACGTTAACATAACAGAAAGCCAAAACTTTTCAAGCGGGTAGTCCAGCAAGAGGCAAACCCTGGACGGTCGAAGAAGCCAGACTCATTGTCGATCTAAGAGAAAATCATGGGAAGGGTTGGAAGTATTTCCCCGCAACGGGAGGTAACTGACATATCAGAGAAATTTCAGGCCAGCTGCCCGGACGCTCCGACGACACCATCCGGAAAGGTTATTCCCGAATCAAATCACTTGTGGAACAATTCACTCCAGAAGACGTACGTCCCCGTTACGCAGAGACGCAGTACTAATTTGAAGCAACACAGACTTTGCGAGTTGGTCCGAGACGAGGAGGCTCAGTGGGATGCAAGACTTAAGGCTCTGATGATGGAAGAGGAGAAGAATAAGTGGAGGAGGATCGCTGAGAAGATGCAAAGATCAGAGGTGGGATGCAAAAACCATGCGAAGCAAATGGGAATAACGAAATGACAACTTGTTTGTAGACAGCTGCGGTAGAACCTGGACCTGAAATAGCAACATCTTACCACCTGTTTGTCTTTTTGGCCTTAAATTGACCCGGGCTCGCAACAGCTCCCTGTTGAACCCTCAACAAAATCATAGAAGGGCTACGGAAAAACAGAATCTCGAAACCTCGACGTGATCGGCTTCGAGAGGAGAAGTCCGAAGACTGTCTCCGCCGTTGATGATCCAATCTTCTCTCAATTTTCGACGGTTCAAAATCCAAAGGCAGCATTCTTCAAAAAGTAACTCACTGAATGGAATTTTCTAATCTGGAGAGTCATGGACATGTACTATGATCAGATCCATCTCAAACCGACCATACGTATCGACATCTTTCTGAGATTGAACTCAGATTGTTTGTTTAATAGCCGTTCGCGAAGAGTAATCCCAATTATTTCCAGAAGAAAAGAAACGGATCAAGGGAAATTTCAGTTTTGGTGAATTGTCCCAAGTCCGGTTCAAAGAGTCTGGAAAGGACAGATCACCTGAAGGGTAGATGGGATTTGCGTTACTTAATTATGTCCATTCGATGGATTTGTTGGCTGGGACCATTCGCTTTCGATAGTCAGTGCAACCTGCAATTGCTCTGCGTGACCCATTCACTGTCCTCCAAGAGCATAATTCCATTCAACATCTCTGCATATCTGCAAAAGGGGCTGTAAGTAAGCTCATAAACCTGCACTTCGCGTGAGATTGAAGTCCCCGACAAATTCGCACGAAAAAGCCACACCAAAAGCATATACACCCCTTCCGACAAGACACATCACAGCGGAACAGAGACATAAAGATATAGCAACCCAAATAAAATTCCCTACCTATCAATTTGAATCCATCCACATAACAAAACGAGGACTATGCATATCTCATAATCTTGTTGCACAAACTCTGCTAATCCGCCTCCTCCTCCAAGAACAACAACACCTCCCCTCCCCCGCCAAGCACATCCATCTGTGGCTCACAAAAACCCCAACAACACACAATTAACTGTGAAAACGCGCATGCACATCCTTGGAGAACCACACAATCTCAACGACGCAGAACAAAACCAATAAAACTTGTCATCCACACACAAACACACCGTCTGTCCGTCCGGGACCACATCGCTCGCTCGGGAAAGGTAACACTAAGGAGAGGGAGTGAGGAGGCCGGACAGGGGTTGTGTTGCAGGTGAGATGACATGACGACGACCAAAGACAAAAGAAGAAAGAAAAGAAATGATAAGCTAAACTGGGAGCGCGAGGCTGGTGCAGTGGTGTAGTTTCGCTAGATGTGCACGTGCGAGGTCACTAGATTGCATATTTGCCTGTCTGTAAGCAAAGTCCATCGACGATTAAAGGAGAGGGAAAAAAAGCAAGTGAATAAGATTGGACGACGGGATGCAGGGATAGCGGGAAAGGGAGGGAGGGGTCTTACGGGTCCATTCCCTTGCGGAGGCTTCGTATCGCGCCCTGTCAGTTTTATAGACATGCGCGATTTCGGGGACAAGTGGGTCATCGGGATTAGGATCTGTGAGCATCGAACAAATAGAGAGGAGGACTATCCGCGGTCAGCAACGTTCTTATCAAAGCCGATGGATCCAGCGGGACGGGTACATACCTTTGGAGATCGTAAGAGCAGGGGACCACTGATCACGGAGGATGTCAAGACAAATACTGCCGTTGGAGTTGATATTTGGATGATAGATTCGTGTCGTGAAGTTTACCTGCCAACGTCAGAACGGTGTCATACGTAACGGGGCTGGAAAGGGGGGTACCTTTGGTGGTTTGAAGGGGTAGTCTGTGGGAAAGTGAATCGCGAGGAAAAACACACCGCCGGAATATGGACTGTCGCTCTGGAAAGGACATGTCAGTATATGGCCCATGAAAGAAGGGGAGAATGGAAGGGGAAGGTACCGGTCCCATGATCGTTGCTTGCCAGTGGAACTAGCGATGCGGTTAGTGACATCACGAAAGACGGGTGAGAAGGAACAACATACCAAATCATCTCCTATGGGTCCCGCACTGCAACTTGAAGGTGGATCCTACGACCTGGTCAGCACACATTCAAAAGCGGAACAACAAAGGATTCGAAGCATAAACTGAGGGAATGCGAGAAAAGCGAAGAGACAGGGAGAGAAAGGAGAGAGGGAGAGATACCCTTCCGAGATCGGAGAGTTCTTTGTTGATTCGTTTGAGAGCCATGAGTTATATATATCTATGACCGAGCGTATGAGAGAAGGATTGCGATTCGAAGCGCGGTGGGATAAACGACGTTGGTTGCTGTTGTTTGTTGTTGTGGGTGTGGTTGGTTGATGGTGGTGGTGGTGGTCTTCGGATAACGGAGAGGTGAAAGGTTGGCTGGCGGCGGTATGGTTTTGGTTTTGGTTTTATGTGGTGTGGGTGATTAATACAGGCAAAAGGCGATGAAGGCTGGCTGGTTGGTTGGCCCATGGCCCGATGGCCCAGAAAGCCCGCTGGAAAACGAAGGAAATTGTGTGTGTAAAAATAATCGTTATAACGTGCCAGCAATCGCTTAGCGCCAGTATATGTAAAAATTTTAAATTTGGCGTGGGTCCTTGCTTACATACGGAAATTCTTTTCATGACTGGACGCTCCTCGAAACTCGACATCTGTATTTACGTACGAGTGTTCCCCTGGAAATCCATGGAAGGGGGGGATGTAAGGACGGCACGGAAGCATGGAGACGCGAGGCACAATCCCACCGGCGGGGCGTGGACGATACGTCACAAGACCCTTTCTTAGGTCCCGGTCCTGAGAGCATCAAGCCTTTATCGCTGGAAAAGTGGTGATTCCGCATGGTTAGGGATCCGGGACGAGAGAGGCGCGGGTCCGCGGGACACCAACGCGGGTGGCGTGATTATCGTCAAACACGTTTTTCGGGTCTCCATTCGATTACCACGATGTTGATGACTCTGTCAAACTGCTTTGGTGGTCTCCCTGTTCAGATGGCTATTTTCGAACGAGCGAGCTCTTTCCCAAGAACGCTTGATATACGTCCCAGGTGAAACGATACGATATACCTCTCCTCCGAGATCGATGCACGTTCGGGCTATAGGACCCCCCTCGGAGCTTGGGATTTAGCGTGAATTGGGCTGCTTGCATATTCGGCTATCTCGCATTTGTGCGACAATGTGATCAGATACGGAACGCTCGATTTTGTCAGTCAATCATACATCTTGGGTATATCCAAGCGAGCAAGCCGCATTTGAGATATCTCAACTAAACGAAGAGGTCGTCTTATTCCATTCGAAACGTCCCCCCATGGTGTCACCTTGGAACAACTCGCACTAGGGAATGTCTGCTGGGATGTTATATTTCGAGGGATCCGGAATCATTAGAGCGATTTCATATCTTTCAGATACTCCTCAATTCAAAAACCACCTCGTATATATATCTCCACCAGTAACTTCTGACTAAAGACAAGTCCACATAACCTCTTCTGCTCCCCGAGTTCAATCTGAATGCTCCCCGTGGCCACGGTAACCAGGATCTCAATTCGGAGATACGTCACCCCACGCATGGGCGAATCGAAGAAGAAGGTTTACCAAACGAACCTTTCTGCCAGCCAACCTTTTATCGGTGCAAATCACTGAACTATTACCTCTTTGTACGGAAGCACTCTTTACCATACTAGTTCGATGCTCTATGTATATATAACGAGGTAGGTTCATAACTGCAAATCATGTTAGTTTAGTAAATGCTATTTATATCCCTTAACAGTTCAAGAGTCTGGTATGATTAAATATATATTCATATTAAGATACATTCCATGCTATCTTGAAACTATCCTGGTATGTGCTCTTTTTTACAAGTATTTCAATGTATCGATTGGCGTTGTAGTGGTGGATGAAGGTATCAAAGTGAGGTAAGCTGGGTTAGAGGTCAGACATAACGCGTGCGGGTGTCAAAAATAAGTAATCTCAGACACGTCGGGAAGTTTTCCGCTGGAGGCTTCAGTGGTCTTGCTTGTCGTCATCTGTTTTGTCCTATCGTTGAGGGCACTGATGTGACTTCTGTGGAGTGAAGAAAGTTATCAGGCTTCCATGGAAAGGGTATGGGTATCAGCAGGGGAGCGGCAAAGACGTCTGCGGACGACTGTGGTGAATGGGGAGATGTACCAATCTCTGTAGTGACATACCTTGAGGGCAATAATAGGATCGGTACTTTTTGCTTGGAATACTCAAGGACGTGCACGTGCGTGGTGTCGTTCTTCGAAGGGATGCGTCTCTGGGAGTTTTGGGTCCACTGACGTTGACATCGTGACGCGAGAATAGAAGCAGAAGCCAATCGTGGAGACAGAGTAGCTTGTGGGCTTGTGCCATTGCTATCCCCTTCGATGAATCCCAGATAAGTGATGAACAGTGTATGAAAGCAGAAGGCGGGAAGTGACTTGCTTTTTCTCGGTGGCCTGGTATTTACGATCTACAGACAACAGCGAGGGCAAGCTATGATGTCGCCGTTTCCTCAGATGCCAAATCCTAATATGCCTCCGCCGCCTGTCCCAGTCTACTATCTCCAATAACCTTCTCTGCAAGGATATCAGGATAACAGGACCATCTGTGGAACAGAGGTTGCTTCTCGCGTCCATCCAACGCAACGAATCGGTTTCAGAAATAAACTGACATCAGATCCACATTCATACATCGTCAAAACAGAGCAACGATCCTGCATCGAGAAAGTAAAAGAGCATGCGAAAAATACAGTAATTGAAATTGCCGTGCATGATTCAAACCTCGCTAATTAGAAAATAACGTCTTCATCGTGTGTATCAAGTATATCTTCTCCCTTCGGTTCCTCGCTCTTTACAGTCACATCGGTTTCCCCGGCCGCAGCAGCTCTCTTCTTGACATCCGCCTCTGCTATAGCCGCATCTCGTTTCTTCTTCCCCTGAACCTTCTTTAGCCGGTAAAACTCCTCCCGGTCAAGCTCGTCCAATTCACTGTTGATGTATTTTATGGTATTCTCCGTGCGAGGGATCAAGATATGTTCGAGAGCATTGACTCGTCGGTTGGTGACTTTGATGACCTCGTCGAGAATGACAAAGGCTGTCTATCCACGTTAGTAGATGACAACCCAGCCAGGAAATACCTGAAGAGACGCCAATTCGACGAGGGTTTCAACGGCTTTGGTATACACTTCAATTGCCCTACACGTCAGTCCACATCCGCAGATAGCATACTGTTGAACTTGTTGTCCGCCCCTTCCCAGCCCCGTCAGCCCAAAATCACTCCCACCCTCCTTGACACTCTCGAAAGTAGGCAAATACACTCCGCTATCATCAGTCCCTCTCCACGTGCTGTGTTCAACATACCTCACATTCTCCTGGCGCGCCCTGACCTTGAACCTCGCCGTCTTGACACTCTCCTGAACATGATATCCAACATCTCCCGCCGCATAAGTCACCTCTGCCAAACTGAACCGCGCAATCTGCATCACCCGGCCCATCTTCCGTTTCGCAGTGTCGATGCGCCGCGTGATTTCCCGGAATCGTTTTGTCAGGGCCTCGGATTTGCGTTTTAGCAGCGAGTGGCCGGTGTTGGCCCCCTTCAGCTTTGTTTTCATTAGTGTGAGGTTCATTCGGGTAGGGAAGACGGCTTCCCTGTTGCCTTGGCCCGACATGCTGATGGTGGTCCGGTCCTTGTTGATAGATATCTAGACTCTAAATGCTATTATTATCCAGACTAGAGACAGATAGACTGAAATATTTAATGCTGGATCCTGAACATGCACGGGATTTTTGTAGGGTCGAAATTTTAGCCTGGGCAGTCCGCAGTCCCTGACGATGCACTGCTAACCGATCCACAGCAAGCTTATACGTTGCAAGGACAATCCTACATTCGGTCCAAATCTTTGCAAAGGCTCTTAGGTCGGCTGTACCTAGGCCGGACGAGCGCAAACGGATTGACCTGAGTCGACATGCGTTCCAATCGATGTTGTCGGCTGCATCGAGCAAAACTTTTCCCATCGGAAGCAACGATTCTACATCCCAAACACTACCGCTTAATATCCACTACCGCACCCTCGAGCAATGCTTCCGCCGCTATCCCTCCTGAACCAACTCCTGTGGCCTCTCCAATCCCTCTTCAATCCCACGGCAGCCACGAGCGGCAGGCAATCCGCACCACAGGCCCCAAGGGATCCCCGGACTACATCCCCCGGAAACGAGGCTATGCTCCCAACCTGCCTATCCCGGCACGCAAATTCAGGCTCCCCAAAGCCAAGCTGCCTGCCTGGAAGAGGGGCGTGCCGACACCGACTGTCCCTGCTGAAGCGCCAAGGACAATCAAGAACGTCGGGATACTGTATGACAGACAATTACAGGCCATGAGGAGAGGGTACATTGAATGGCGATTGACGCAGCATCGCGAGAGACTTATTAAGAAGAAGGAAGCGATGGAGAAGCCACAGCCACCTCGCCCGAAAGCTTTCGAGCCTACTTTTGCCGAACGGATGACGACTCCCTCGAACAGTGATCAAAAACAACTGGAACAACTGCTCTTTGGACAGACTACACAAAGGAAGGTCAGAGGAGAGGGATGGCATTCGCCCCATCATCAGAAGCTGGTGGAAAAGGAGCGGTACGAGTTGATTACGAATTATTTATCCCTGTATGCTGTTACCGACGAGATGATCACGACCTACGAGCAACTCGATCAGGCAATCAACGAGGCCTTTGAGGATGGATACACTTCTGCTTATATGGTTGAACATCCTCCGACGTATGAGGAATTGGTGGAGGAGATCGAGGGTGGACAAGTAGGCACACTGCGAGGAGGGTATATGAGCAGACGGAACCAGGATCTGGAGAATGAAGTCTTTAATGCGATGTTGGGGACTGTAGGAAATGGTCATCCTGGATTCGAGGAGGTAATGGAGGTTATTCAGGAGCAGATGGAGGGGGAGGAGAAGCAAGAAGTAGGGGCAGAAAAACGGGTTGCAGCAAATTTGGAGGAAAAGGTTGCGGAGGAGGTGATACCTATTGAGGGTGAGGCGGCTGTGAGTCCGGAGATTCCAGTCATTGGGAGCGAGCCGGCGGTCACCGAGGCCAGTGAAAGTCATGTCATCGATGGAGATCGCCTGACTTTTGCTCCAAGACAAGTTGATGATGTCGCCCATCCCACCGGAATCGAATCCTCTTCAACTCCAAATACACCAGAAACCACGGCCGAACCCTCAACTGTCGAGTCCATTGACGTTGTCGACAGCGGAACTGTCCCCGCTTCAGCAGCAACATATCCAACACCCTCAGATCTAGAATACGAGAAAGAACTCCTTCGTGAAAGGTATTTGTCTCCGAAATTGACCGCTAACAATAGCTACCGCAGAGGCTTCATAAAACCAGTCCGTCGCCGTCTCCCCGCCTCTTCAACTTTGCAACCGGAAGACCCCTCAGATTTGGCCTACCCCTCTGCTATCGAGGAAGAACTGTCCCACAACGCACCGCCTCCACAACGTCGCTCCATAGCCGACATCGCCGAAGCCGATAACGTGCCGAAATTTAAATCCCAGACGGATATCTTGGGTACATCTCACAGAGAGGAATGTGCTGATTTAGAAACGGCCAAACAAACTGCTAAGGCATGGAATGTTTCTGATCCGTTCCCGGAGTTGAAGTCTTTGGATTTGGATGATGCCGAGTCTCTGGATTATCTTGCTCAGAGGGAGTACTTTGAGCGAGAGTTCCCGTCGGCGAAAGCCAAGCAGCCTGTCAACAAAGAGGAGTGGGCTAAGCCGACGAGTAGGAATAAGTCATTTACTTCTGAGACGAGGGAAGGTGTTCCCGAGGCATCTACTGGTGGACTTGAGAGTGCTCCGGTCGAGGATGAAGTGGATGGAAATGGTATCGACGAGCAAATACTGTCTACCGAAGCAAGCGAACCAAGAAAGTCAATTTTGGATGATCTTGAGTTAGATCCGTTGGACAGGAAGGCATTGGAAGAGATCCGTGCACAAAGAGAACGTAGAAGTGGACCCTCAGATAAATAAACGGGATAGATCAGAAACTCCTCAATTGACACAATCCAAGTAAGATCTTATCTTGTTCAGCCTCTCGCGTAACTCGCATAATTTTGCTCGTAGCGGGTTCGAGACAAGTTGTCTGAAAGTCAATTTAAAATTGTCCATGATACTTTCAAGCTGACAGATGCAATTAAAACTATTACCTGTATCATATACTCTTCCCAATGCAATCTACGCAATCTGACCCTGCGATTCCATAATCTCTATCAGCTCCTTCAAAGGTTCAACATCAGTCGCATCAAGCAGATCAAATTCCTGTCCAAATCAGCTAGATCCCAGAAGAGATATACCTTTGCAAATGAGATGAAATGGGCGAAGAATGAGTTCCAATGTGCTTCTAGCCGGAGGTGTATGATTGTCTGTAGATAACGTTAGTTCGCAGACTCGAGTTCGTAGTTACCTCGAAATGAGCCCAGTAGACATGGGCAAACACTCTGAACATTTGCTTGTGCAGAGGCTTTACGATGGTTGTATGGAAATTGGAGGGAAAGGATGAATTATGCTTTGTGGGGAAGAACTTCTCGTTTGAGATTCGATTCGATATATTCGTCATGATGAAATCTGGTATGGTCAGTGATACAGCAGAGACGTAAAGTACCCGTATATTGGGGAGCAGGTAGTCGAACTTGCTTCTTTTGGTTGTCAATCCACATGTAGTCCATTCTAGGCAGTAGTCAGCACGAAAAGTGGACAGCAGTGCAGTACCCCGGTCCAGCAGTCATACTACCGGTCAGTTTTGACTAAAGTGGTGGAAAATACCTTGGACAATTTCTGTTTGTACAAACCTCGGCAATCACACCATAAAACTGATTTAAATGCTGGAAAAACTCGAATTCTTCAGATTAGAGGAATGCCGCATACAGAAGCTAAAAGGGCAGGAACTGACCATTCAATGCAAGCCATTCATTTGCGTCTACGTATTTTGGCTGGAGGACTATTGTTTTTATTGAGCCCTTCACAAGTTGGGAGTTGACATAGGGTTCGGACAGAAATAATGGTCTATATCAGGTTAGAATATGACCCATGTGAGGACAAGCATACCTTTGATACTGGGAGCTGGCGGTGGTGGGCGTGGCAGGGGGATATGTCGGGGACGTGGGTGTTGTGGGCGACCTTCGAGGGCGACTGGAGCGCTGTCGCCAGTTTTGAAAGAGGTTGCTCATGGTCTACGATGTCTTCACCGTCGAATTCTGTGCAGACGGGGCGATTTGGCGGGCAGCGACCCCGTGAATGTGCGAACAAGCTCTTGAGGCGAAGGAAAGGGGTTGAAAGCGGTGCGTGTCTGCTCAACTAACAAAGTCCAAATTAGGCGGCACGTTATTTACTGTCTTAGTAATCCTAGTCTCGAAACCAGACCCTAAATTTATCCTATAGGAGCGTCGACAAGTCTGACCAATGAGCGACGAGGGTCTGGCCTCGAGACTATAGACATAATCCGAATTTCGCTGAGACACTCCCAGATTTTCGATCGACGAACTTTGTTTCGACCCGAGGCGACAGACCGTCCCCGTCACTCCTATCGCTGCATCAACCAGCACATTCTCCGGCCTCAATTCCCTGCATAACATGTCCTCTCGTATGTCGCTTCGGATATGTCTGTTGTGCGACCTGAATCCGCCTCAATTCCTCGGTCGCCGACCCGCTAAATTCATCCTTACACAAAGATTACCCCAACGATGCCGAAATCAGTCGACCTGGGCGGATACAGTGTCCTCAGCATCAAGACTGGTAGAAGATCCGACTGCTGTCGCGAGTTCCAAGTTACCCAGCAATTTCCCGTTTCCAAGCATCGTCAATCCATTGAAATTGGTGGCTCCGGAAATGACGAGCTTGACTGGGAATATAAGAATGTTACTTGGCAGTGGACATCCTACCCTTGCTAAGGTGGCAAAGTACTATATTTCAAGTGAGGGAGGGAAACACATTCGGCCTTTGATTGTGTTATTGGTGTCGAAGGCATTGAGTAATAATATACCGAATAGGCAAGAGACACTGGATCAGGATGTCCCTCTTTCGCCGGCGGAGGTGTTGAATGACCACAATCCAGATCAATTACTCGAGCAGACAGTGGAGAGAAGCGGCGGTATCACGGCTTCGCAGAGACGACTAGCGGAGATTACAGAGATGATTCATGCGGCAAGCTTATTACACGACGACGTAATAGACGCTTCCCTAACACGGCGAAACAATCCCTCCTGCGTTTCTGTATTCGGTAATAAAATGTCTATCCTCGGGGGAGACTTTCTTCTTGGCCGGGCATCAGTCGCTCTAGCCCGTCTACGAAATGCCGAGGTCATTGAACTTCTCGCCACCGTTATCGCCAACTTAGTGGAAGGAGAATTCATGCAATTGAAGAATATACAGAAGGATGGAAGTAATGAACAGGAGAGTGCAATTGATTATTATTTGAGGAAGACGTATTTGAAGACGGCGAGTTTGATTAGTAAGAGTTGTCGTGCTGCGGCGATTCTGGGTGGAGCTTCTACGGAGGCAACGGATGCGGCATACTCTTTCGGGCGGAATCTGGGACTTGCGTTTCAGGTATCTCACTCCCGCGGTGTGGGAATAATGGTAGTTGGTGGATGACATGTTGGATTATACTGCTCCGTCAACGATACTGGGAAAACCCACCAACGCAGATCTAGCCTTGGGTCTAGCGACTGCACCCGTGTTATTTGCGTGGCATGACTATCCGGAATTGGGTCCCATGATTAAACGCAAGTTCGAGAGTCCAGGAGATGTAAAGCGGGTATTTCTCCTGTCATAAAGAGAGATTAATAGTAGGCGAGGGAATTGGTTGCTGTGTCGGATGGATTGGAGAAGACGAGAGATCTGGCGAGTCAGTATAGTTCAAAAGCACTAGATGCATTACGGTTATTTCCTGAATGTGATGAACGAATTGCATTGGAGAAGATTACACGGGATGTATTGACGAGGAAGAAATAGATTTAATAGCTCAGCTCATTTGCAAAACATAGCGGTATGGTAGATTATGGCTGTAATATATAAGCATACCCATGATATCACTCCCTGAAAATATACACGTATCCCGCGAAGTACATAAAGCACCGCTTTAGAGCGCAGAGAAATTTGCCCTTGTGCAGATCCTTCCTCACC
>Ga0302325_10019912_pt1 | contig 14089 bp, 14 predicted proteins | sample Palsa_T0_2_FD_201948 | JGI IMG/M metagenome (GOLD analysis project Ga0302325, IMG submission 201948) | Peat permafrost microbial communities from Stordalen Mire near Abisko, Sweden - Palsa_T0_2 | ecosystem: Environmental > Terrestrial > Soil > Palsa > Peat permafrost | place: Sweden: Abisko... | reverse complement strand
CCTAGATACGATCGTCACCGACCCTCTATCGACGGTAAAGGCCGGTGGCTCTAAATCCTTCATCCGTAATAGCGAAAGAGTCGAAGCCGTATGGGGAGAGCACCGCCCTGAGTTTGTCAGTGAGGGAAGTTCCGCTAGCGCGGGCGATCGCGTAGGGGGGTGCAGACGAGTAAACGCCGTGATGCATAATCAATCGTGTCAAATTCGGCGATGAATGCCTCCTCGGGAGAAGCCCCCTTCCCAGTAAATATTGTGATCCCAGGAAATTTGGCCATTGGATATGAATGAAAGTCCCGAGAAGTCTGACCCCGCTCTATGGTGTGACTCCGGCTGGACACCACAACGCCCGACGAACAGATGACAACTTGATTACATTCCGCTGACAATCGCTCCCCTTGGTGGGTTCAACCTCCTTGTTGAAGGGAGGCAGCTATATATGGAAGAAATAAGCAACATCATGAAACAACAGTGACAAAGGTGTCAGTGACTTTTCCAGACCTGAATTCTCCGCCGTTTGGGGGTCCGGAATTTCAAACAAATCTGATCATGCCTGAGCCGTGCTCATTCAAAAGCCGCAAGCTGGCACGGTTGCTCGATCATCCGTCCACTGAAACCAAGAGGATTGCCATGAATGTGGTCAATTTCCTGACGGCAATGGGATTCTTCATCGGTCAATCGCCGGCGTTCTTCGCCTTTGCGCGGGCTGGCTCTGACGCGATATGGCGTGCCAGCTTCTGCCCGCTCAGTGCTGAATCGCATCTACTATCGGAACAGTCAAACGGCCAGTTAAAGTAATTAGTTTCCGGGACCATGATCATTAACTCCGGCGAGGTAGAACTCTGGCGACGGGGATCGGTCTACTACTTCGTACAATTCGACAGCAATGGCGACTCTCATTGCGAGAGGTCGAGGAACGCAGTCTTCGTATCGCTCGGGAACGGGGCGATACGTCTTTTCAGGTCTCCGCCAGTTGGCTTGACCGCCTGGAGCGCAATGAACACGAATTGACGGTCAATAAGCTCATATCTTTGGCGCAAATTTATAGCATCCCCACAGACCAACTGATACGCTCCGTTTATTCGGAAACCGCACGGACCCAGATCCTTGATCAGCTTTCCAGCCCGCACCTAACCATATTGCTGACCGAAGGCGTACAGGAATTCCAGGCTCAACGTTTCCGCCTGGATACACCAGTTTATGATCAATCGTCCGATGAGACCACGCTGCTCCCGACAGAGAATGAACCGTTCCCCGAGCAATATAGATGGGGTATCATCGGCAAGCTCGACCTGTTCCTTGATCCCATGGTCCCGACGGGCTCCATCGTGAAAATCGATACAAGGAAGCGCGAAATCTCCTGGAAGAAAGACTGGACCCATGAATTCCAGCGGCCAATCTATTTCCTCACAACCCGAGAGGGGTATGTCTGCGGCTGGTGCGAATTGGATAAGACCTCGGAATGGCTGACCCTGATCCCGCACCCCCTATCGCCAGTCTCCAGCCGGAGATGGAAGTACCATGAAGAAATAGAAAGCGTGGGGCGCGTTGTGGCTGTCGCTATTCGAGAGTGAGAATGAATTTAGCTGGTTGACGAAATTCATGGAACACCAGGGTCCGGCCAAGGAATTTCCCCTTCAATTCAACCTGATTCGCTGTGGCTCGACACGGCGTGGGCGCTTCTAGGTTTTGATCGTTATGCTTGAAGATCGATTCAACCTACGATCAGGGAACTTTACGGCGAACCGACATGGACGCTACATCAAACTTTGGAGCGGCTAAAGTCCTCTGCGTCGAACTTGACGTGGCTCTTCTTGAAAGCCATTGCGCCGTTCTGAAATGTTGCAGGCTACGACGCTGCGTCGGCATCGCCCAAAGTAGCTAAAATTCTGCTCCTAAGCCAAAAATTCGACTTGATAGTCCCCTCAATTCTGAGCGATTTTGATCTGCACCGAATCATTAACTTGGCCGACGGTGCGGACGTACTGGTCCTTGAGGGGCTTACCTTGCCGTCGGAATTGCTCTCTTTGGTGGCACAACGACTGAACCACCGTCAGCCGAGAGCCTAACCCGCGCGGCCTGCGGCGCAATGGGTGATCCGCTCAAGTGGCCGATGTTGCCCCTGGACTCATTACGCAAAGCTAAACTGGGCTGTCGCGATCGATGTGCGCCACAAGCATCATAATAGTGGTGAACGCCTTTAGCCCTGCTGGATCGATTTGTAACGTTGATGGCTTCAGGCTGGTTGCAAGATCGGGATATCCCTACGGGGTAGGTGACAGCAAGCGAGGCACCGCCCGAGGTGGAAGCGCAAATCGTTTTTGGACTGACTTTCCTGCGCCTGGTTGGGAAAGGCTCACCACGCTTCAACGTGCCGTATGGCCGGTCAGCAGAACTCATAGCCATTCTAAGTGAGCGATATCCTCATCTAAATCTTGCACCATGGCGTCGGAAGTCCATTGGTTGGAACGATCCTACTCTGACGCTACTATGTCCTTTGCCTTGAGGTAGCAGCAGTTCACGATAGTCGAACCGGAGAGGCGCTGGCAGAGCGGAAAGAAGTCGCCCCCGTTACCCTTCGGCCTCGCTGCCACTGTCGTACCGCACCTGTACGGCTGCATCTACTTTGGGGTACGTGGATCTGTCCTCGGCATTGAAGTCGTGCCAGTTGCTCAGGTACTCCATGCGTCAGTCTACTCCCGGTGGCACACCGAAACTGGCAGCGAAGGCGGATGCACCTACCGAGCGAGAGAGGGTCTTCCACCTTAGAACCTTGCCTTTTGGAAGATCGACTCCGAGTTGCTGCTCTACAGGAGAGGTCACGGCAATGGCTTCTAAAGCGGCTACCGCAGCTTCTAAAGCGGCTTCCGCAGCTTCACGAAGCTGCTCTGAGGTGAGGTACTTCTGCCGCTCTAACCAAACCATACGGGCCATGGCTTCCAGTTCAGCCTCCCCATTCTCCTTGCCAATTAAGAGTTTTGTGCAAATCTCTTCTCTCAGGTCTTCCCAGGTATCAGCGCTCATAATTTGGATTCCTTCGACTTATTAGGCCTCAGATCAGTGAGAGGTTATGTGCCATATTGCACACGTGAAGCTAATTTAATTTTTGAAGTAATCCTCGTTTGTTGCTGGGACCGGCTCACGAAGTTTGATGAACCGACCATGCACCAAGGAAATCTCGCTGAACTTAATCACGCATCGGGGGCTACTATTTCGTTGTTCAAGGGGCGAACCCGACCGACCAAAGCCTATCGGGGGGTTGTGTGTATGCCTACCTCACTTACTCGGCGGCGTTTTGCCAGGCAACAGACCCGTTGGACGCGGCGAAGGTCGCGAAGTAAGCCCCGCAAAAGCTACGGCCATCGCCTTGGAACGATGGCCGAAACCTTAACCTAAGGAGACGTTTGTGGTTGCAGACGTTTGTGGTTATACCTTGCTTATCGGCAGTGACCGGCAAAACCTTACCGGGAGCGATGCCAACCACGGAACTGCTTGCAACATGGGGCCCGGTGCGGGCTAGCTGATCGACGTTAGGGTGCTCGCCCACGCGGTCGTCACAATCACCACTGGGATACGACGCCGGTCGTGGCGGGGCTCACTGGATGATGTCTCCCCCGGTCACCGTTCGTGGTTGTGGTCGAATCAAGCGCATCTTTCATCAACACCTATCTGGGTGCGGTCGCCGCGCGAAGCAGCACGGGTTCGAGCACCAGCGTTGCCGTTTATCGACCAGCTCGCCGGGCAACCAAAGAGAGGCGGCCAGGTTCCTTCCGCGGCGCAACTCGCCATGAGTCCGCAGTGCGGTTTTGCGTTTACGATAGGGGGCAACTTACCATTCGAGGAAGAACGGTGGGCCAAGCTGCTTATGGGCCCCAGGCCTGCTCTCACCCTGGCTTCATAGATGAGGTCCTTGCCACGGTAGAACCCCACCACCAGGGAATCGACCCCCAGGTGGCTGGGAACGTACCCGCCAACCACAAATTCCTGTCCCAAGTTGACCCGATACTTGCTCCAGACCCCCGTTCGCTGGCCAGGCTGGTAGACGCTGTCTGAGCACTTTGCAACCGCGCCCTCCAGCCCATGGTCCTTGATGAATTTCAGCATTTCCGCTGCTGATTGGTCCGATACGTGAGAAAGGGCACATCTCAACAGGTATCTGGGCTTAGTCGCCGCGCGGCAGCGTCGTCTGCATGAACCGCAATTTAATTCGGCCCCGTGCGTTGGTTTAATCGATTCCCCCTAGTCTGTTGATAACAAGCGTGAGCCATGAGAAAACACAATGTGGCGTTGATGGTCGGGCCGGCCTTGCTCACTATCGCCGCCGCGGGTCAAAGTCTCCTCCAGGCTGGACCCGCTTCTCCAGGTTCGCCTGTCACGATCGAGGGCTCCAATCTGCCTTTTCAACCGATTGGGGCCTCCGATCTCGTTCGCTTGGGAGTCTCCGCTTCGCCAGAACTTTCTCAAGTTTTCCGCGTTGACCTTCGGGGGAACCTAAACCTGCCACTGCTACGGGCACCTATATCGGCCAAGGGTTTGATGCCGAACGTACTGGGCGATGAAATCGCGGCCTCATTGCGAGCGCAGCATCTGCTTGTAAATCCCATCGTGGTCGTCTCGGTGGTCGAATATGCCGGCCGAGGCTTTACCGTATCCGGCGCGGTCAGGACGCCGATCACAGTTCAGGACTTGGGCAACCTCCGGGTATTGGCTGCGCTGGCCCAGGCTGGCGGGCTGTTACCCGGAGCGGGTCCTGAAATCATTGTCGAGCAGGCAAACGGGACGACGCAGCGGCTGTCGGTGCGCAAGCTCTTCGATGGACTCCGCCCGAGTTGAACATCCCCATCGGGATTGGTTCCCAGATAATGGTGCCGGAATGTGAACGGGTGTTTGTTGTTGGGGACGTGAAGCGACAGGGTGCCTTCCCCTTCCTTAGTGTTGACGAGCAGGGCTTTCCCCGCCTCTGCCGGCATCGGCTGGTTGCTCTGGCCGAACCTGCTGAACATGGACGGGCCACCCATGTGTATATCAATCCTGACCAGTCTCCCAGCGCTGTCGCGTCTCATGATCGCCTGCCGGACCGGGTTTTGCTTCGCATCCTCAAAGACCTGTTTGACCGGCAGGTCATTTGGTCATCGGTAGTCACCACCCTGGCGGCGCCGGGTGCGCCCAAACTCATGTCCGTCCCTTCGATCGAGTAGGAGACATTTCCTGCCCGAGAACCGAGGACCGACACCTTGGTGCGCCAGCCTTCGGCATCGTAGCTGCTGGTCTCCACGTCTGTTTCGGCGAATTCTAGGCTCACTGCGAAGGTTCTCACATGCCGGCCGGCGGCATCGTATAGATACAAAGACCTGTGCGGGGTGTCGTCATTCATCCACGAGTGGCTCTCCATCATCCGCCCGGACTCGTCATAGATCCATCGCGAGTGAGCCACGGACCCGTCCGGATTGTAGCTATCCGTGCTGCTGATGGTGCCGTCACGACGGAACGCGGCGACGGTAAAGTGCGCAGCAGGCTTCCAGTATTCGGAATGCGAATCCCACTCCGCCGACTCGGTCTTCAGGCTGGCCACTGGTCCATTGCTAGTGTTCGTACTGGACATCCCATTTTGCAAGATCAGCCACGATGATGGAATGTTAGCCGCTTTGATCGATTTGCGCCAAGTAGGGTGGACAGTGCATTTGCTACACGACCTTTATACGGTCCTATGGTCCTTTCCCGCCCTTCGCTTCGCTCTCGTGGCCACGTTCCTCGTCGCCCCTATCGGGGTGGTCCATGCCGCCACCATCTCAATACCTTCCGGGTCGTCGCAACAGTCAGATACGAACCTATATCAACTCCGCTACCTCGACCAACAACGTGATCCAGTTCATCGCTGGCACTTACGCGGTCGGGTCAGGCTCTGTTGCGCTGCCTTGCGTCTCGGGCGGGCGAGCTTCGAGACCCATACATCACGGGTTGAAAAGGTGACCGTAACGCCGAGAAATGTGCTCGCGGCTGATGCCGATCATCGACGCCACCGCTTATCTTCAGCGAGACTTGTTTTCTTGGGAGCATGTCCTACGAGCGACCGACGCGGAACGGATGGGCCGGTTCATAACGTCTGCGATCACTGCCTGGTAGTCTGCGACGGCATCTACCGCGTGGGCGAAAAATGGTTTATGCGCGGCGTGCAATTCTCCCAGGGCTCTCGCCTCTCTGGTGGGTTGAGCACTATGAGACGAGAACGGGTCTGGCGGGGTCACCAAGGTGCTCGCCGCTACCATCGAGGCAGCGCAGCGTCGAATAGCCTGGCGGGCAACACCATCATTGCGTTTGGTATTCCCGTCGCTGGTCCGGTACGAAAACATTGGCTGGCGGGAGACCCATCCTGCGCTTGGTAATTCATTATCGCTACAAAGAGATGCTTACTTTGCTCCTTAGGTGAAGCCCCAGCAGCGGGCCGGTCGCGCGCGTCGCACATTCTAGGAGTTCTGAGCGGGCGCGGTTGGCGCCAATCGCGGTTGCAACACGAGCATTCGCACGCACCTTGACCTCTACCACTCGCCCGTCCATCGGGGTGGGTGTTGCGGCAAAAGTCGGGGGGGTGACTGAAGGACTATCCCGACAACCTTGTGCTGTTCGGTAGCCAGACAATAACGACCTGGCTCGGGATGTGTGATGCGAGCATGGAGGAGCGAGAGGGCCAAGGACGTACTGCGTGCTCATCATCCCGGGGTCCAAGCGCTAATTCCCTCTAATCCTTACCTGCAAGACCGTCGCATCGATGTCGCCCTCGACTTCGGACCTGATCAAAGCTTCAATCATAACTTTGAGGGAATCGACATCGAGGGAATGATTCCCGGCGTACTCCCATTGCGAAAGGCGGTTGTCTTCATCTTGGTCTTCGGGCGATACACCTGGCCTCCAGGGGAAAAAACCAAGGATTTCCATCACCTCATCCAGGCGAGAGTGGCGAGGGATGGGAGTAATTCCTTTCAGGTGCACGTTTACAACATAGGTCGGCATGGCGGCCTCCCGAGATCCGATGTGGGTGTTATCGGCGGCGAGGGGTTATCAATCACAATCACACCGCTGAAGGTGGCCCCCAGCCACTCCCCGCCCAATACCTTGCTCCCATCGCCAGCTTCTCGAACCTAAGCGGAGTGAGGCTGAGATTCTCCGCGAGGACGCACCGACAGACGTGGCCTGCAGTTCCAATGGGTGATCGGCTCAACGCGGTGCACCCTTCCACTGGGATTGCGCAGGCTACGAGGTAACTGTTACACGCGAGGATGCGCTATTCGTGTCGTCGTCGGCAGATGTGCGGAATGGCGAGAAGATTCCCGGCTTGTTGGCAAATGTTAAAGGTGGGAAATCACGTGCTTGTTCTAAAAATTGAAAAGACCGTACTATGTTGCCTTCTCAACGTCGGAGAGGTCCTACTGTAACGATTTCTTCGATCATGGCTGCAGTTTCTTCATCAGATGCACAAGCGCTGAGAAAAACTTAATCCTGTTCTGCGCGTTCGTTTAATACCGTTACGGTAGTTTGTTAGATAACGAGCGTGTGCCTTGAGAAAGCGTAATGCTTCATTAGTGGTTTGCTCCGGTCTTGATCTCCTTCGCCCGGCGCGGCGCACGCTTGTCCACACTCGGAAACCGGGCTGGCTTTCGGAGGTAGCGACGAACAAACCCGGAACGCGCGGCCGACTGTTACAGACCGCAAAGCCGATGGTAACCGCTCCATTGCTCCGGACACTTGCCGATAGCGACCTCTCGGTCTCTCCCTGTCCGAGTTTGGGTTTGGGAGGGTGTTACCTCGACCCGTTCGAATCGTCTATTCAACATTTGGAGCGAATATGAAAGTGCTCACCTTCCTGCCCCGGTGTGACCTGCAAAGACGCGTTGCAAAGGCGCTCAGTGAACCTTCGTTTTTCGTGGAGACGTCGGTATCTGCGAAGGAGTGCCTCCAGTTTGCCCAGTTCACCCGCTATGAGGCAGTTCTCGTCGATTCAGATTCTCTTATTTTTGCCGATGCGCTGGCCCTAATAAGGCTGTTGCGCCAGGAAAACTCCGATGCATCGCTCTTCGTTTTTGCCCGCTACCTCGATCTGGAGCAACGTTTGCTTCTGTTCGAAGCTGGGATCGATGACTACGTGCGTGAGCCATTTTTCGCCTCGGAGCTGGCCATGCGTCTGGGCCTTTCGATAAGGCTGCGTAAGGCAGCATCGGATGCGGGGGCGTCCAGTAGGGTGACTGTGCTTCGCTCCGGCGATCTGGAACTGGATCTGGTGCGGCGAACAGCGACACGACTGGGAAGGTCGATCGATCTCCGGACTAAAGAATTTCTCCTGCTTGAATACCTTGTACGGAACGTAAACCGTCCGGTGACGCGCACCATGATCCTTGAGCATGTGTGGAACTCCTCGTTCGAGGGTTTGACCAACGTGGTAGATGTGTACATCAGCGCTCTACGCAACAAGGTAGATCGGGACTTTCCTCAAAAGTTGATTCAGACCAACCGTGGCATCGGCTATACCTTTACTTGCATGAACGACTTTCCTACAACGTCAAAGGTCCCTGCCGGTTTACCGCTCCGGTGTGGCGATGATAACTTAGCAAGCTAGGTAAAGCCTGATGCCGACAGTGGTGGGGCTTGCAGCATACTGCCGCTACGAAGGTGACCGCAGCCTCAGATGACATTGGATTAGATGGCGATTCCTGCCCAGACCAACTTCTCTTTTTCAGAAATCTGGCCTTGGACCGGCGTACTCCTATTGCGAAAAAGGGGTCGTCTTCATCTTGGCCTTCCGTTCCACCGCAAGCTGTTCAGCGGAACAGTGAGCGATGAAATCAAGCTCGGGCCAGGATCTCATCGGGGTGAGCGTGCAAAATGGCTGTCAGTTCCTGGTGTTCTCCGCATCTCGCAGAGCTATCTCAACCATGGCGATGATGTCATTGGCGTCTGCGGCGAGCCCCCCTGCGAGCGCAATTCTGTAAGAATCCCGCAATCGCACTAATACATTTGCCAGATCAATGTTGCTCTGCACTAAACCCGCGATCCAGTTCACAAGCTGAACCTCAATGCTGTTGTGGTTTTTGGGTCTAATAAGCATGAGAACCCTCCTCCGAATTTCAGTGACCTGCTGAGTAGCGTGACATCCGTGCTTTGGAGTAATGTTGCTGCGTCACTCAATAGCCACTGAGCCGAGATCATGCGCCCGCGTTCATGGATGATTCGGGCGACGGAAAGACAACGACTGCGCGATCTTGCAGCTCTTCTCGCTCTTTGGTGGCGTGAAGCCTGCAGGAGGTCAAGCAGAGGGAACACAGTATGTCAAGAGATAAGTTATCCACATCCGATAATTTATTCCTGAAGTTGCCATTAAATAGGCTTTATGTTCCTGTGAGTGGTTGCTTTATGTTCCTGTGAGTGGTTGCTAGATTGCCTTCAGAGCGCCTCAAGTTCTCGGGAGCCGACTGCCATGAGAGGAAGATAATCTGTCGATTTCGAACCAATGATCCATGGTCTCTTAGTGGGTTGGAGTCGGACCTGAACCGACACGGATTACGGCGGGGCATAAGATCACCTAAAGTGCGGGGATCCCTTGGTCGAGCCGCAGCCCCCGGCATACACTTGCGGGTATGGTTGAATAGGCCTACCTCGTTACGCTTAAGCCGCCCAGGCGAGCCATTGGCAGATAGGTTGAACGCCGATGTGGATCACAGAGAGGAAAACCTGGCATCGCCGACATACTTCATGGACGTTCGTCGAGTATGTCGGAGCAATGAGGAGTTTTGATAGGGACGCAATCGTCCGGCGCAACTGCAGGGCAGTCTCAGCAAAGCTTTCTGGGCTCTGACCTTTCCGATGTTCCTGCCAAATGCGTTCGACCTCGTCGGTTGTAACCAACTCAATGAGTCGCAGGAAATCTCGGGCGTATTTCGGAGCGACGGGTCTGCCTCCCATCACGTCCCAGCTGAGGCGAGCGTGTCTGGCGACCAGATCCTGAAGCGATACCGTTTTGAAGGGAAGCGCGGTGCACTCGATTTGGGATGTGCGCTCCATCTCCATACCATAGGCGCGAAAAACATCCACGCGTACTCCCGTTTCCGGATCGACGCCCTGCAACATCATCTTGCTGGGAGGATCCTCTGGATGGATATGGCGCAGTAACAGCTCATTGCCTATAGTGTCGGGGATGGAGCCGAAGGTAGCAGCTACAAAATCGAGGTCATTCAAACGCCGAATGATTGCCTTGCCCCCGAGGCGGAGGATGTGTAGCTCAATGGCAACGCCGCCGGTTAATGTGTCGTGACGAACCAGGTTGAGGAGCGTCCGTGCCACGCGGCAGAATTGGCGGCATCGAGAAACGAGTCGATTTCCATAAGTTTTCGGAGGTCCGGGTCTATTTCGACCCTCAAGCAAGACACTACCCCATGTCAGACGATCTTTGTGACAGACGCGTTCAGCGATTGCAGACGATTCGGCGTACTTGGGCAGGCAAGGACAGCAAACTTAGAAATTATTAATGTTTCGACTTGAAGACTCTTAAACTCAGTCTGCTAAATTTCGTAAATCATGCCCCACTCACAAGGAAGCACTCGCATCTCTCATTTACGGAATTGAGTCAGTGCAGACCGAGCTCAGCAGTCAGCCGATTCAGTGGGTGAAGTTCTGGTTTCGCCACGGGAGACCCTGGTCGGTATTGCGTCGAAAGTTTGGCAGTTGCACCCCCGAAATACTACAACAGATTCATGAGCTAATCCTTCGCTGAGCAATCCTGACCACATCGAGACTGGTCAGAAAATTCGCCTCCCGGTGGCTGCCCATGGCTGGTTTCGGGCGATCAGGCCCCCGTCGGGCCGAGAGCCTTGAATCACAGCAGATGCCCGTGCACTGTGGATCAATCGAAAGTGCCCAAACATCTTGTGGGAGAAATTGGTCTAACTTTTGCTTAACGCTATCGCTCTACGCTGATAGAAGCACGCCGTCCACAACCTAAAGAAACGGAGCCAATTACATGCCCGAGAAGATTGCAGGACATAAACCGTACCTCGGGCTGACTGATCCCGCCGTATTGCTGCGTCCACTCATCTTTTTTACAGAGATCGTGCGCATGCATTTGGCTATGATCGGGTTGTTCAGCACCTTGCTCACCGCTTTGGTATTACTCGGCTGTGCGCTGCTGCCCCCCATCTACAACGCAACCGCTGTGATCGTTGTAGATTGGCGAGCAGCCCCCGAGACGATGCAAGTCCGCCAGCTGTTAGGCAAGGACGAGGACGAGTTCATGGCGACTCAGGTAACGTTATTGCAGGCCGAAACGATCCTGCGTCCGATAGCTGAGCGCTACAGGCTGTTGGAGAGGGAGCGACAGCTACGACACTACTGGTTTTGGCATTACTCAGCAACAAAGGAACGAGCGATCAGAAACGGAGCCGTAAAGCTGAAACATCTCAGGATCGAACGTGATCCCAGGACATATCTATTGACAATCACCTATTGGGACCGTGATCCCCAAATCGCAGCGGATGTCGCCAATGCCGTCGCTGACTCATACTTGCGCAACATTTCTGAAGCGCGCATTAAGGAAGTCGGAGCCCTCAACTCCTCGGTAGAACAGCAGCTCAGCGAACTGAAGGAACATTTGGAGTCGATAGACCTCGCGCTGGTTTCGCCCCCAGAGGAGAGGAGTAATGTGCCGCTCTCCACCCCGCAGCTACCGCAGACACCAATCAGGGCCGCCGAAGGGAATCGGGGCCTCAACAAGGCGGTTTATCAGAAAGCAAACTACGGCTCTCTGCCTCAGCATGGGAACTCAGATCGATGGCGTGATCTCATCGGGAACGCGAAGGTGCCGCTAGACAAGGCCAACAAGGCCACGGCAGACGAACCCAAGGAGGACGTAAGGGCGGCTCAGGCTGACAGTTCCGATGCCGTCCGCGAAACCAGACAGCGAGTCGATGATCGTAACCCGCACCCGTTTGACTATCTGAAGCTGAAGCACGAATCGGATGCGGCAGAAGGTGTTTCCGGGAATCTTTTCGCACAGATTAAGCTGGTCGGAATTAGGTCCGACCTGCACAACTTTATTCGGCTGGCCGATTCCGCCCGTCCTGCCGCCAAGCCGATTTTTCCCAACTGGCCGGCGATTGTCGCGTGCTCCCTGGGCTTTTTTGCTCTTTCGTGTTCCGCGTACACGATCTGGAACGAATTAACGGACGGGACCGCGACGGGAGCCCAGGCCGTGGAAGAGGCACTTGGGATACCCGTGGTCTGCGCGTTGCCTCGGGTTAAGGATCTGTATTGTCGGCTGGCTCTTGGACCTGACGGCATGCGCCTTGCAGGGAACCGATGGCGCAGCGTGCAATGCGGCTTCTTCGATGAGGGCGTACGCCACCTGCGTGGTTATCTGATGCTCTCTGCGCGGGCAGGTAAGCCTCGAAGCGTATTGGTAACCAGCGCCTTCCCTGGAGAAGGAAAATCGACGCTTGCCCTCGCGTTAGCGATGGCCAACGCGGAACAAGGCAAACGCACACTGTTGATCGATACCGACCTGCGCAAACCGGCAATTGAAACGCTCGTACGCCTGTCTCCCGGTTCCGGGTTGGCGGCGGTGCTCGGGCAGAGCGTTCAATGGAGCACAGCAACACGTGAGGTGCCCTCCCACCCAAACCTCTTCGTCCTTGGCTCCGGACGGCCGTCGCTTCGGGTGTTGGGCCTGATCGGACCACAGACACGCGGAATTCTTGCCGAGGCTACCAAGGAATTCGACCTGGTCGTTCTGGATTCGCCCCCGCTTCTGGGTTGTGCTGAAACTCTGGAGCTGGCCCACGCCGCTGAAGTGACGGTGCTGGCTGTCCGCAGCGGATGCACGCCGATGAAGGCCATCGGAGCGGTGGTAGAAACGCTTCGCAGGGTTGAAGCTCCTATCGCCGGAATCGTGCTGAATGAGTCGGCTGCTACGACCGATGCGCTCAAAGCTTATGGCAGCTACTACACGGCGCTGAGCGGCGCTTAGATGAAACCGCCACAGCTTAGAAGTGAGCAAAACTCCGAAATCGAGCCACCTCCACACAGGTATTTGGCCTTCATCGATTGATCGAGAGCGAAACCCGGAGTTCAAACGCCGGCCCCTCTAATTCTTACTTTCAGGGCCGTCACATCGACCGCGCCCTGGAGTTCAGACTTGATCCGACCTTCAATCATGTATTCGAGGGAATCCGCACCGTGGGAATGATTGCCAGGTACTCCAATTGCGAAATGAGGTTGTCTTCATCTTGATCTTCGGGCGGCACACCTGGGCCTCCACGGGAGAAAGCAGAGGCTCCTCATCAACTCATCCAGGCAAAAGTGGCGTGCTACGGGAGCTGTGCCCTTGAGGCCACGTTGACAGCGCAAATCGGCATAGCGAACTCTCAATGCTTCTTCGGTCGGGAACCTCTCATCGCTGGATGTCAAACGCTGCCACTGACATGACCACCGGCAAAGCGTCCGCAGGGTTGCTGTTGTAGTTGCTGGCAAATGGCCCGATCTGGGCTGGAGGATCCTCGTCCGTGAAACTCGTCACCTGCGTCCAATTCTGTCCGTCAGTCGCATAGAAAGCCATGTAGGCACTCCCGGTTCTGACGATCCGCAAACAGATCGAATTGTGGTACTGGCTGAAGTCACTAAGGTCGAGTAACGTGGTTGCGACTCCTGCAGCCACTCTCTGGGCAGTGAGGGCAATATTACTTCCGTCAGCTCTCAACGCGAACGTGATAAAGTTGCCGTTCTCGGAAAGCACCATAAGACCCTCGCTTGTACCGTTATTCGTAGGCGAGATCGGAGAGGAGATTTTCATAGACACGTCGAACGTTTCATCACTTATGTCTTGCATCGCTCGTACCGACTGGTTCGACGGAAGCAGATCGTGGTTGCTGCCACCCGGGATGAACAGGGAAAGATGCCCATCCGCCATGGTGGCCGAGCCGCCTGCCGGGTTCACCAATTGCCACAAAGATCCAAGATATTGGCCTCCAACCAGCGGCAGCGCGGCTTCTGGCATGGCTTCCGGGAGCGAGGAGTTTACACTAGCCGCAACACGAGTCGCGGTGGGGACCGTCAC
>Ga0302325_10019910_pt1 | contig 14090 bp, 12 predicted proteins | sample Palsa_T0_2_FD_201948 | JGI IMG/M metagenome (GOLD analysis project Ga0302325, IMG submission 201948) | Peat permafrost microbial communities from Stordalen Mire near Abisko, Sweden - Palsa_T0_2 | ecosystem: Environmental > Terrestrial > Soil > Palsa > Peat permafrost | place: Sweden: Abisko... | reverse complement strand
GGACGGATTGATCCCAGTGGCGGCCGGGGCTGGCGGCCACGCCGGCCGATTGTCGCCGTTCGCCATGATCCAGGAGCTGCGTGAGTGGTTCGATGGCCCGATCGCCCTTTCCGGCGCGATCGCCAATGGCGCGGCAATCCTCGGGGCCCAGGCCATGGGGGCCGACCTCGCCTACATCGGCTCGGCTTTCATCGCCACTCAGGAAGCGCGGGCCGGCCAGGGCTACAAGGAGATGATCGTCGAGTGCGGCGGTGAGGATATCCTCTACACCGACCTCTTCACCGGCGTTCATGGCAACTACCTGCGTCCCAGCATCGTGCGCGCCGGCCTCGATCCCGACAATCTGCCCTCGGCCGATCCCTCGAAGATGAACTTCGGTTCTGGCGGCAACCAGGAGGCCAAGGCCTGGCGCGATATCTGGGGCTGCGGCCAGGGGATCGGCGCGGTCAAATCGATACCCAGCGCCGCCGAACTGATCGCCCGATTGGCGGGCGAATACGAGGACGCCAAACAGGCTCTCGCCGCCAAGACCGGTTTCACCGCCGGCAAGACTCTCGCTCTGGCCGCGGAATAGATCGTGCTCCCAGCGTCGGGGCGGGTTTGACAATCAGCAAGCCGCCCCCTAGGGCGCCGCATGGCCAGGTACCCGAGGTACGCAACTACAGTCATCGGCGCGCATAGCGTCCCCGACTGGTTCGAGGCCCTCGATCGGCTGATGGCGGTCGGTCAGCTCTCGATGTCTTCGATGAGCGATGCCCAGTTCCGCTCGACCCAGGCGGCGATCCTCGATCAGGAGTTGGCGGGGATCGACGTCCTCACCAGCGGCGAGATGCATCGGCGCACGCACAACCGCCATTCGCCGCCCAACGCCATGCTCAACCACTTCTGGCAGAAGATTCCGGCGTTCCAGGGCGCGACGCGGCCCATGCCGATCACCCAGCACGATCCCAACGTCTTCCATCCTGCCGCGACCTGCCGGGCGCGCGTCGCCGACAACATCGATCTTGGCCTCGTCGATGAATTCAAGGTCGCCTCGGCGCTCACCGCCAAGCCGGTCAAGATCACCATGACCGGCCCGCATATGCTCTCGAAGGTCGTCTACGACGAATTCTATGGCGACATCGGCAAGATGATGATCGATGTGGCCAAGCTGCTGCGCCACAATTTCATGATGCTGGCCCAGGCCGGCTGCAAGTTCATTCAGATCGACGAACCGCTGTTCACCATGTCGGACGACGACGAGGTCGCCGCAGCGGTGGAAGCCAGCAATCTCGCCATCGCCGACATTCCCGCCGACGTACACGTCTCGACCCACGTCTGTCAGGGAAACTACGCCGTGGGCAAGGAATATGACGCCCAGATCGGCCACCGCTACTTCGATATCGGCCGCTACAAGGCCGATCTGATCTGCAAGATCAGGTGCGCCTCGTACATGGTCGAATACGACATGGCCGGACACTTCGAGGGCCACCTTGGCGACCAGCAACTGGGCGTCGGCGCCGTCGACGTTCAGGATCCGCGGGCCGAAACGGCGGAGACCGTCGCCGAGCGCATCGCAGCCTGCCGATGGCTGGCGCCCGAGCAGACGGTCATCACCAGTTCGTGCGGATTCAATCATCTTCCGCGGGCGACGGCGTTCGCGAAGATGAAGGCCATGGCTGGGGCCAAGATCATCCTCGGCGGCTGATCGCCGATGACCGAAACTCGCCCTGCGAACACCACCTCCGCCGCTACCGCGGACCTTCTCGACCTCGCTCTCGAGGCCGGACGCGTCGGCATCTTCGAGTGGCACGTGGCCGAGGGCGCGGTCAGCCTGTCGCCGAAGTTCCTCAGCCTTTTCGGCCTGGACACCTTCGACGGGCGCTATGAGACCTGGTTCGGCTGTATTTTTCGCGAGGACCAGCCACGCGTCGCCCATCTGATCGCCGACACGTTCGCCGAACGCTCGGGCGAGATGCAGATGGAGTTCCGCATCGTCGCCGCCGGCGTGCAGCCACTCAGGTGGATGGAGGCCCGCCACCTCGTCTTCTATGATCGGTCCGGCCGGCCCTCGCGTGTCGTCGGCGTCACTGTCGACATCACCGACCGCAAGCGCGCCCTGATGGAGCTGCGCGCCTTCACCGAGACGCTGGAGGAGGCGGTCAAAGCGCGCACGCGCGAGCTCGAGGCGGAGAACGAGGCGCGGCGCAAGGCCGAGGAATCGTTGAGGCAGGCGCAGAAGATGGAGGCCGTGGGCCAGCTTACCGGCGGCATCGCCCACGACTTCAACAACCTGCTCACCATTGTCGTCGGCGGCCTGGAAATCATTAGCCGGCAGGTCGAAGAGCTGCCTGCCTCCCCAGCCGCCTCGCGCATCGCCCGCGCCGCAGACATGGCCGCTCAGGGGGCGCAGAGAGCAATCACCGTCACCAGCCGGCTCCTGGCCTTCTCGCGGCAGCAGCCGCTGGCGCCCAGGCCCCTGGACGTGAACCAGCTCGTTGCCGGCGCATGCGAGTTTCTCGGCCGCTCGCTTGGCGAAACCGTGGAACTCGAGACCGTGCTGGCGGCCGGCCTGTGGCGTGCCCATGCCGACGCCAATGAACTCGAGAACGCCTTGATCAACCTGGCGCTGAACGCCCGCGACGCCATGCCCAGCGGGGGAAGGCTCACCATCGAGACGGCCAACTGCTTCCTGGACGAGGCCTATGTTGCCGCGATCGCCGAGCCGGTGCAGAGCGGCCAGTACGTTCTCATCGCCGTCACCGACTGTGGCGCGGGGATGGACAACGCCACCCTCGAGCGGGCTTTCGATCCCTTCTTCACCACCAAGGAGGTCGGCAAAGGGACGGGCCTGGGCCTCAGCCAAGTCTACGGCTTCGTTCGCCAGTCGTCCGGCCATGTGCGGGTCTATAGCGAGGTTGGCGAAGGCACGACGGTGAAGATCTACCTGCCCCGAGACGCCGCCGAGGAGGCGCGAGACGACGATCGCACGACCATCTTCCGCAAGGAACACGCCCTGGGCGCGGAGACCATCCTGGTGGTGGAAGACGATGAGGCCTTGCGCGCTCTGTCGGTCGAAACCCTGACTGAATTGGGCTATCGCACCCTTCAGGCCGGTGACGGACCCGCGGCCCTCGAAGTGCTGCGAGGGGAGGAGAACGTCGACCTGATGTTCAGCGACGTGGTCATGCCTGGAGGCCTCAACGGGCGCCAGCTGGCCGCCGAGGCGGTACGGATAAGGCCCAACCTCAAGGTGTTGTTCACCACCGGCTACACCCGCAACGCCATCGTTCACCACGGCCGGCTGGACGCTGGGGTCGAACTGATCGGCAAGCCATTCTCGCTCGGGGGTCTGGGCCGGAAGATCCGCGATGTTCTCGACAAGCCGCCCGCCGATCCCGCCAAGGATGAGGTTTGATAGAGAGGAGCCAGTCGCCCCATGGTCGCGCCAGTTGTGTTCTTCGATATCGCCGGTCCCGATGCCAGGACGCAGGCGGACTTCTACTTCGAGGTGTTCGACTGGAAGATCGGGACGGACGGCCGCTTCAACGTTCCGACCAGCGGCAATCTACAAGGCGCCCTTCGCCAGGATCCGGCTGAGAAGGTCATCTACCTCGGCGTCGCGGACGTGACCGCTTGCCTGGCCAAGGTGGAAGCGCAGGGCGGCATCGTCATTCAGCCCCGCTTCGAAGTCCCTGGGGTCGTCATCCTGGGTCTTTTCGCCGATCCGGCCGGCAATCGAATCGGTTTGGTGGAGATGGACGGCGCGGAGGTGAAGGCGCCGTGAGCGATGCGCCGACCTTCGGCTACTCGGGCAGGACCCTGGCCCAGAAGCTCGGCATCAAGGCCGGCGATGTCGTCTGCGCGATCGATCCGCCAGATCACTACCTCGGCCTGCTGGGAGAGCTGCCGCCCGGCGCGAGCGTCGCCTCCTCGGTCCAAGATCCCGCGATCGTCCATGCCTTCGTCCGCCGAGCCGGCGAACTCGCGGCCATCGCCGAGCGGCTCGTCGCCCTGCCGCGCGCCGGGGGATCGGTGTGGATTTCCTGGCCGAAGAAAGCTTCGCCGCTGTTCGTCGACCTCACCGAGGGAGGGGTGCGCGAGGTTATGCTCCCCACCGGCTGGGTGGACGTGAAGGTGTGCGCGGTGGACGCCGATTGGTCGGGACTGAAATTTCTGCGTCGCCGTTCCTGATCCGCGGCCCGCCTCGCGGCGACACGGCTCTGCTTGGAAAGAAAGACGCCTCCCGCGCGTTTGATGCATCCATCGGCCGTCCATGCGCGCCGGAATCGAACCAGGAGGTCCTCATGGACAAATCCCTTCTCTTCGCCGTCGCGACAGTCGCGAGCGCGATCACCCTCGTCTGGGCGCCGGCCCTGGCCCAGAGCGGCGGTGCGGGTGGAGGCGCGGGCGGCGCCGCCGGGGCGGCTGGCGGCTCGGCGAGCGGCAGTGCGAGCGGCGTGGCAGGCCCGACAGCTGGGACCACCACCGGCGCGGTGAACCCCGGCGCAGCCAATCCGGGCGGCTTATCGGGGCAGACGTCCGCCAACACCGGCCAGACGCAATCGCAAACCAAGAGCACGAGGTCGACCGCCAATCAGGCCGCCCGTTCGGCGACCAGTCAGGCAAATCAGAGCGCCTTGTCCGCCGCCCAGCAGGCAAGTTCGGCGGCCGCCAACGCCGCCGCGGCCGGACAGGGGACCGGATCGGGCCTGGCGCCGAGCGGCGCGGCCGGCGCCAACGGAGCGGTCGCGGCCCCGAACGCCACAAACCCTGGGGGCGTGAATGCGTCGGGAAGCGTGAGCGGCTCAGGCATGACCAATGGGGCGGCCGGGACCGGCGCCAACGGCGGGGCTTCGACGACGTCCGGCGCCTCGAATCCGGGCGGCGCGAACGCTTCGTCGAGCGGCAGATCGACGCCTCCCCGATAGAGATTCGGAGTTACTTCAGCGTCTCGTCGAGCAGGCGGAGCAGTTCTCGCCAGTGCCTCTCGGAGGCTTCATGGTTGAAGACCGGCATGTCGGGCGGAGCGTAGCCATGGCGGGCGCCGGCGTAGATCTCGACGGTGTTGGCGACTCCTGCAGCGGTGAGCGCGTCCCGTAAGCGATCGGCCTGCTCGGGGGGAAAGCCGGCGTCCTCGTCGGCCCCGCCGACGTAGACTTTGGCCCTGATCTTCGGCGCCAGGAGATGGGGACTGTCCTGCGCGTCTGTCGCCAGCCGACCGCCATGAAAGGCGGCGGCGGCGGCGACCCTGTGCGGAAAGGCGCCGGCGGCGCGCAGGGCCAGGCCCCCGCCCATGCAATAGCCGGTAACCCCAACCTTCTCGCCCTTCACCTGCGGCTGCTTTGCCAGCCAGTCGAGGAAGGCTCCGGTGTCGCGCGTCGAGCGCTCCGGATCGGTCGAGCTCATGAACTTGCCGAAGATCGTCCGCCGCGCCTCCTCGTCCTTGAAGGCTTCGGCGAGATTGATCGGCTCGTACGGACCTACGCGCCAGAACATGTCGGGCAGGAGCACGAAATAACCGTGGCTGGCGAGCCGTTCGCACATCGAGAACAGCGCCGGCCGGATGGCCGGAGCGTCCATGAAGAAGATCACCGCAGGCCAGGGGCCCTCCCCCTCGGGGTGAAACACATACGCCCGAGCCTCGCCGTCGGGCGTGGGGATCGCGACTTCCTTCCTCATGATCGCCGGCTCCTTCTCCAAGGCTCCTACCGCCCCTTGAGATAGACCACAGGCAGCACCAGCGCCGAGGGGTGGTCGCGGTCGAAATAGACGGTGTTGAGCGCCACCCGCGGCTTGAGGTGCTCGCCGGGCGCCTCGCCGTTGTTGTCGTTGACCTCGAACCGAGGCGAATTGCTCGAGGTGATGTGCAGGGCGATGCGATGGCCCTTCTCGAAGGTCAGGGCGGTGTTCCATAAATCGATGGTGAGCTTCTCCGGCGCGCCGGGCGTCATCATCGCCACCTCGTCGGCCATCCGCCCATGGCGGTAGCGGGCGCGGATGGGAGCGTCGAGCACCAGAGCTTCGTAGCCATCGGGATAGACATCGACGAGCTTGGCCTCGAAGTCGGTGTCCGCTCCGTCGGTGGCCCCGTATATTTCGACGCTGATCGGGCCGGCTATGGCGACATCACGGTCGAGGACGGGTGTCTGGAACCGCAGATAGTCCCGCCGACCCTTGATCGGCCGCTGGTCCATCGGGCCGCGATCGAAGGTGAGATTGGCGCCGCCGATCGTCGGGACCGGATCGGCGGGGTCAAAATGGTAGGAGACTTTGGCGTCCGCCGTCGTCGGCGCCTTCGTGGTCAGCCCCAGGTCGGGCGTCAGATAGTAGCGGGTCTCGCGGTAGTCGATCGGCCAGTTGGCCGCCTTTATCCACCGGTTCGTCGGCGATGGAGCGCCTTTTTCGGCGCTCGCCATCATGTAGAAATCGACCGGAGGCTCGTCCATGACGCCATTGTCGGCCCCCTTTAGCCAATGGTCGAACCAGCGGATGTCCTCGTCTCCGATCACCTTCAGCCGATCCTCGCCCGGGTAAGCGAGGTTTCCAGACAGCGGTCCGTGGCCGAACGGGCCCATGGTCAGCCGCTGGTTTCCCCGCGCGCCGGCCGCGCCCTCATTCTGCAGGTACTCGAAGTTGGCCACGGTGCCGGTGTTGAAGATGTCGTACCAGCCGCCGACGTTCCAGATCGGAATACGCACATATTTCAGCTCGACGCCGGGCCCCATGCGGTCGGTGAACACGCTGCGCACCTGGCCGGAAGTGGACCTGGCGATCACCTCGGCGCTCACCCCTTGGCCCTTGAGCCAGCCGACCGTGTCCTTCTCTTTGGGAACGCCGCCCAGATACGAGGTGGTGAAGGTCTCATTGGGGGCGACGATGACGTAGGCGGCCTTCAGGTGCGGCGGGGCGGCGATGGCGGCGAGGTTGGAGGTGATGCCCATGGCCGAGGCGCCGGTGATGCCGATCTGTCCGTTGCTCCACCGCTGGGCGGCCAGGGCCTCGATGGTGTCGTAGCCGTCGGCGATGTCGTCGACGAAGGCCTGATAGAAGCCCTGCGAGTGGCCCTTGCCGCGCACGTCCTGGACCACAAAGGCATAGCCGGCGTCGGTGTAGTGGGCGGCGGCGGCGCCGCCATAGAAGCGGCCGTCCTTCAGGTAGGGCGTGCGGGTGACGATCACCGGCCAGGGCCCCTTGCCCGCCGGCAGGTAGGCATTGGCGGCGAGTTTCACCCCATCGCGCATGGTGATGAAGATCTCCGCCGGCTGCGGAGCAGCGGACGCGGGAGGGGCCGTGGTCGCCGTCGCGGCCGGCGGATTTTGCGCTCGAGCCGAGCTCGAACTTGCCAGGCACGCCGCCAAGACCAGGGCGGAGAGGGTGAAGAGACGATCGTTCACGACACGCGACCTCTTGATCGGGCGCCCTTTCAAGGGGCCTTTGGCGCTCACTTACGGAAGGCGGCGCGCCGAGGTCAAATGCGGCGAGACCTTCCTTAGCGAGAGGACAGGATGATGCGGGTTCTGGCGCTGGAGGATGCCTATGGCATCGACCATCTGAAGATCGCCGAGCGGCCCTCGCCGAAGCCGGCCCCTGGCCAGATCGTCGTCAAGATGCGCGCCGCCTCGCTGAACTATCGCGATCTGGCGACCGTGGAGGCAAGCTTCGCCCAGGGCCGGCTGCCCTTCGTGCCGCTTTCCGACGGCTGCGGCGTCGTCGCCGAAATCGGACCGGGCGTCTCCAGGGTGAAGGCGGGCGACCGGGTAACGCCGCTGTTCTTCCAGGATTGGCTGGCCGGCGCGCCGACCAGGCGAGCCCTGTCGACCGCGCTCGGCGGCGCGCTCGACGGCGTCGCCCAGGAAGAGATGCTGCTCGACGAAGACGGCGTCACGCCGGCGCCGGCCAATCTTTCCGACGAGGAGGCCGCCTGCCTGCCATGCGCGGCGCTGACCGCCTGGCGGGCGCTGATGGTCGAGGGCGCCGTCAAGCCCGGCGACGTGGTCCTGACCCAGGGGACCGGGGGAGTGTCAATCTTCGCCCTTCAGTTCGCCAAGGCGGCCGGCGCCAGGGTGATCATCACCTCGTCCTCCGACGACAAGCTCGAGCGGGCGCGCTCGCTGGGCGCCGATCACACCATCAACTATCGGACGACGCCCGACTGGGCCAAGGCGGCGCGCGACCTGACCGGCGGCCAAGGCGCCGACCACGTGATCGAGGTCGGCGGCGCCCAGACCTTCGCCCAATCGTTGCAGGCGGTCCGTCTGGGAGGCCGCATCGCCGTCATCGGCGTGCTGACGGGCATGGCCCAGAACATCAACGTCGCGGCGATGTTCGCCGCCAACGCCCGAATCCATGGGATCACCGTCGGCAGCCGGGAGATGTTCGAGGACATGACCCGCGCCATCGAGTCCCTGGATATCCGCCCGGTCGTCGACCGGCGCTTCCCGCTGGAACAGGCGCCGGCCGCCTTCAGGGCGATGAAGGCCGGCGAACACTTCGGCAAGATCGTCCTTACCTTCTAGCGCCGCGAAAGGGCGGGCTCAGGCGTCCCCGCTGGTGGGTATCGGGGTCGCCGATGGCGCCAGGGCGTCGATCGCCTGGGCGACGGTCGGGAAGACATGATCGCCGCCGATCAGATCTCGCAGTCCCAGTCGGGTCAGGGCATTCTGGGCGTCGGCGGCCTCCAGACGGGCGATGGCGAGACCGCACCCGGCCTCCCGGCAAAGCCGGATCACATCCTTGAAGACCTCGGCGGCGGTGAAGTCGATGTCGATGATTCCCGTCGCCTCCAGCACGATCAGTCGAGGCGTCGGGTCGGCCGCGAGAGCGGCGGCGAACTGGCCGCGAAATTCGTAAGCATTGATGAACGAAAGCGGCGCCTGGAAGCCCAGCACGCTCACGCCGGCGAGCGTTTCGCCAGGGGTTTCCGGGGTCTTCGGCCACCATACGGTGGTGCCCGAAATGCGCTCCATGGTGAACATCTTGGCCCGGGCGCTCGACCACATGCCCAGAGCCAGGGAAAGCCCGATCCCCACCGCGACGCCCGAGGCAATGGGCAGGGCGATGATCGCGCCGGCGGTGATGAGGATCAGCAGCGCCTCGGCTGGACTGCTCCTGGCGATCACGGCGATTTGACCAAACCTGATGATGCGCAGGGCGATGAAGAACAGCACCCCGCTCAGCGCCGCCTGCGGGATTCGCTCCAGAAGCGAGGTTCCGGCCACCAGGATGAGGACGACCGCGGCCATGCCGAAGGCGCCGGCGAGCCGCGAACGGCCGCCGCTCTCGGCCACGGCGGCGGTCGACGGCGGGCTGGCGTCTACCGGAAACGCGCCGACCAGCGCCGCCAGGACGTTCCCCGCGCCCACCCCGATGTAGTCGCGGCTGAGATCGGGCGACTTGTCGGGATCGGAGGGAAAGCCGCGGCTGGTGGCCGCCGTCTGGACCATGACGATGAGGGCGATCATCAGGGCCAGGGGCGTCAGTCCGAGCCACGTATCGGCGGTCAGGAAAGGCGCCGAGAGTCGCGGTAAACCGCCCTGGACGTGGCCGAGCACCGCGACGCCCCGATGATCCAGGTCGAAGAAGACGACCGCCAAGGTGGAAGCGACAATCGCGATAAGGGGGCCCGGGAGACGAACGCTCAGTCGATGGGCGCCGGCGGTGATGGCCAGAACGCCGCCGGCGATGGCGAGGTCATAGGAGTTGAGGCGCGGCGCGGCCAGAATGAGGCTTCTCAGATGGGCGCCCATGTCGCCGCTGCCGGCGGGCAGTCCAAGCGCCCCCGGGAGCTGAGAGACGATGATGTGGACCGAGATCCCAGCGAGAAATCCGATGGTCACCGGGACCGAGAGCAGATCAGCGATCCACCCCATCCGAAAGAGACCGGCCAGGATGACGATGGCGCCCACCATCAACGCCAGCCCCTGGGCGAGGGCCACGCCGTTGTGCGGGGCGCCAACGGCCAGCAGGCCCAGCGCGCCGGCGAAGATCGGCGTGATCGTCGAGTCGGCGCCCACCGAGACGAAGCGGCTGGAGCCCAGCAGGCAAAAGCCGAAGGTCGCGGCGATGAAGGCGAAGAAGCCGATCTGGGGGGCGAAGCCGCCCAACTTCGCCGTCGCCATCTGCGCCGGAACCGCGATGGCCGCCAGGGTCAAACCCGCGATCGCGTCGCGCGCAAGATCGCCGGCGCCGTAGCTTCTGGGGGCCGGGCCAGCGACCCAGGGCCTTACGGAGGTCACACTCAAGGTCGGGCGCTTTCGGGTGGCGCGTTCGGCGGCGATGTTCACCCCTGGCGCGGGCCTTGGAAAGGGGGGTGTTCGGACGAAGTCGCGAAGATCCACTAGAGCGGTGAAGGCTTGCGCAACGGCCGGGGGAGGGTAAGCGTCTGTCGTCGTCCGAGGAGACCTGTCGCTATGAACCGTCGCCAACTCGCGATCGCGCTGTCCGTCCTGCCGCTCGCCGGGGTGGCGCGCGGCGCATCGCTGCAGGGCGCCGGCACCCTGAGGGCGGTGATCGACGGTCCCCAGCGTTCGGCCGCCAATCGCGCCCGCGATCCCTTCCGCCATCCCTACGAGACGCTTTCCTTCTGGGGCGTCGCGCCGGCCATGACCGTGATCGAGATCGATCCCTCGGGCGGTTACTGGACCGAGATCCTCGCGCCGTTGCTGACCTCGACCGGCGGCCGCTATATCGCCGCCGTCGGCGGTAACGAGGAGGCCTTCCGGGCCAAGTTCTCCGATGCGGCCACCTGGGGCCAGATCCAGATCGTCCCGTTCAGCGCCACGTCCGGCCCCCTCGCCCCGACCGGCTCGGCCGACATGGTGATCACCGCCCGCAACATCCACGACTGGATGTGGACGCCGGGGATGGTCGAAAAGGTCTTCGCCGACTTCCACGCCGCCCTGAAACCCGGAGGCATCCTCGCTGTCGAGGAGCACCGCGCCGACCCTCGGCCGATGAATCCGGAAGCCCACGACGGCTACGTCGCCACCGCCTTTGTGACAACGACAGCGCAGAAGGCGGGATTTCGCCTGGCGGGCGCCTCGGAGATCAACGCCAACCCCAAGGATACCAAGGACTACCCCTTCGGCGTCTGGACCTTGCCGCCGACCCGCCGCACCCACGCCAAGGACCAGCCGACGCCGCCGGGTTTCGATCCGGCCAAATACGAGGCCATCGGCGAAAGCGACCGCATGACCCTGCGTTTCGTCAAGGTCTGAACCGTCAGAGCTCCAGGCGGTAGAAGTTGGTGGCGGAGCCGCTGAAGAGGGCGGTCTTGTCGGCGGGGGAGGCGGCGGCGGCGATGATCTTGAAGGCGTTCCACAAGACCTCGTAGTCGCAGCTGCCGATGTCGACCGGAAAGTTGCTCTCGAACATGCATCGCCCCGACCCGAAGGCCTCGATGCAGGTCTCGATGTAGGGTCGCCATTCCTCGGCGAGCTGGCCGGAGGAGGCCGGCGGATCGGACATGAAGGAGGCAAAACCGGGGAACACCATCGCCAGGCCCCCGAGCTTGACGAACACCTTGGGCGATTTGGCGAGCTCGCGGATGTTGTCGCGCCAGACCCCGAAGCGCTCGTCCCTCCTGCCCTCGTAACTGGCGATACCGAGCGGCGTGCCTAAGTGGTCGAGGACGATCGGAGTCTCGGGGAAGGCGCGGGCGAGATCGATGAGATCGGGAAGCTGGGGCTCCAGGAGCCAGGCGTCGAACGACAGGCCGAGCGGAGCGAGCCGGGCGAAGCCGGCGCGGAAATCGTCGCGAAGGTAGAGGCCAGCCTCGCCGCGCGCCAGGGGGCCAAGAACGTTCGGGTCGGGGTCGAACGAGCAGCTCTGGCGGATGCCGCGAAAGCGGCCGCCGCCGGCGGCGATCTGCGCCTCCAGGACTGGGGCGGCCAGGTCGCCGCGCCGAAGATCGCAGGTCCCGACGATGCCGGCGCAGGCGCGGACATCGCCGTAGGTCCCGCTGGCGGTCATGGCCGCCACGCCGTTGACGAACTCGGTTTCGCCCACGCAGCGAAGCTCGGGCGGCCCGCCGGCGCGATACATCGACCCGCACTCCAGGAACACCGTCGCCTTGACGTTGTGACCGCTGGCAAGATCGGCGAGCAGCTCGTCGAGCAGGTAGCGCGGCACGCGGCGGATGACATGCTCGAAGCCGTGCCTGGGCGGGGGCAGCGCGGCCATCAGCGCCGCCGGCCGGTCCCACAGGTGATGGTGCGGATCGACGATCGGCAGATCGGGTTCGAGGATCGTCTCGAGTGGTCGCCTGGCCTCGCTCATCCGACGGTCTCTCCCTTTGGCTTCAGGCGGTCACCCGCGCCAGAAACGCCTCGATCGCCGGGTTCACCACGTCCGGGTGAGTAAGGTTGGCGGCGTGACCGGCCCCCTCGACCACCACCAGCTCGGCGCTTGGCAGATCTCTGGCGAGGATGTGCGCGTGGTCGAGGGTGATGGCCGCGTCGGCGTCGCCGTGGATCACCAGGCACGGGACGCGGATACCATGGAGCTTGCCGGTTATGTCGTCGCGGCCCGCCAGGCAAGCCATGCACGCCACGACGTTGTGGGGAGCGATGGCCCTCCACTTGGCCTTCCAGGCCGGGGCGCCGTCCCATCCTTCCCCCAGGATCGTCGCTTCGATGAAGTCGGCGGTGGCGTCGGAGAGGCCGGCGGTCACCCAGCCGTCCACTAGTTGCAGGTAGCCCGCCATGCGCGCCGGATCCTCGATGCCGGCCTCGGTGTCGATCAGGATCAGGGCCCGGACGACTTCAGGGTGAATCAGCGCAACCCGGAGCGACAGGAAACCGCCCTGTGACATGCCGGCGAGGACGGCGCGGCCAATCCCCAGATGTCCCAGCAGAGCGACGAGGTCGTCGGCAGAGTCGTAGTAGGAAAAGGGGTCCAGGCTCGCGCCGGCGGTGCCGCCGTGGCCGCGTTCGTCCCAGGTGATCACCCGGTAGCGGCCCTTGAGCGCCGCGACCTGGGGGGCGAACATCTCGTGGTCCATGAAGAGGCCATGGGAGAAGATCACCGGCGGCCCGGCTCCGCCGGTGTCCTGGTAATGGATCCGCTGTCCGTTGACCTGGGCGATGGGCATGCGCAGTTCCCAGTTTCGCGGCTCTCCGCGCCGGCCATACTCTGACCAGCGGCTCCGGCCTTGTCAAAGCGACTGGCCGGCCGGAAAAGTGGCCCCAATCAGGGGAGAAGATCATGGTCGCTTGCAACCAGACCGACACCAGGAGCCCGACAACGGGCGCCGAAGGGACCGTCAGTCGCCGCCACCTCATCAAGGCTTCCAGCGTCCTGGTCGCCGCCGCGACCACCGCCGTCGCCGCATCCGCCCAGGCCCAGACGCCGCCGACCGCGCCATCGTCCCCGCCCGCGGGCCTGGGCGGCGGAGCCACCGGGCCGATCTTCCACACCGTCGAGACTCGCTGGGGCAAGGTCCAGGGCATCGACAACGCCGGCGTCAAGGAATTCAAGGGCATCCCCTACGGCGGACCGACCGGCGGGCGGGGCCGCTTCATGCCGCCGACCACGCCCCAGCCATGGGTTGGGGTGCGCGAGTGCATCGGCTATCGCGAGATCTCCCCCCAGACCCCGGCCGATCTGCGCAGCGACTACGCCATGCTGATCATGTGGGACCGCCACGTGGGCTGCGGCGGCATGGGCGAGGATATGCTCTCCCTCAACGTGTGGACGCCGGGGGTGGGCGATGGCGCCAAGCGGCCGGTCATGGTCTGCTTCCACGGCGGCGGCTGGGCGACCGGATCGGGAAATTTCCCCGGCTATGACGGCGCCCAGCTCGCCCGTTTCGGCGACGTGGTGGTGGTGACCGTCAACCACCGCCTCTCGGCCTTCGGCTACCTGAACCTCGTCGACCTGGGCGCGCCGAGCGATTTCGCCGCCGCCGGCGTCTGCGGGGTGATGGACATGGTCGCCTCCCTGAAATGGGTGCGGGACAACATCGCCCTCTTCGGCGGCGATCCCGCCAGGGTGATGATCTTTGGTCAGTCGGGCGGCGGGGCCAAGACCAGCTGCCTGATGGGAACTCCGGCCGCGGCCGGCCTCTTCCATCGCGCCGCCGTCCAGTCCGGATCGATGAACCGCTTGCA
>Ga0302325_10019908_pt1 | contig 14090 bp, 15 predicted proteins | sample Palsa_T0_2_FD_201948 | JGI IMG/M metagenome (GOLD analysis project Ga0302325, IMG submission 201948) | Peat permafrost microbial communities from Stordalen Mire near Abisko, Sweden - Palsa_T0_2 | ecosystem: Environmental > Terrestrial > Soil > Palsa > Peat permafrost | place: Sweden: Abisko... | reverse complement strand
TGACTGGCTGGAGCGTGCCCCGTAGCCGTTCCGGGCACAATCTCAGCTGTCAGCAGTCTTCGGCAGGAGCGGTCTGTTGCATATGACAGCGCGAAGGGCCTCCTCGCTGGCCCCGGCGCGGTCCTGGCGCGGCTCCCGCCAGGGTCAGAGAGGGCGAAGTCCGCCCAGGCCCAGCGCTAACCCTGCCTGAACTGCAAGAACGCCGGAAGGCAGGAGGATCTGCACGAGCTGGCTCGCTTGCTGGATACGCAAGCGATCGACGTAGGAACTCAAGGCAGCCGTGACCTGCGCAGATACCGTGACCACTCCCCCGGGCCAGGCCCCCATGAATCCTGGCCGCACATACGGGGCCGACGTCGACAAGGCTCTGACCTGGGAAAACTCGGGGCAAGTGGAGCTACGGAGACTCGAACTCCGGACCTCTTGCATGCCATACGACCCTGACACGGGCCTGGACGAGCCTGAGCGAGGTCCGGATGGCCGTTCACCTGGGCGAACCCGGGCTGCAGGAGTCTGGGCGGTGCCAGGCGTGCCCGCACGGTGGCTACCAGAACTGTCCCCAGACCAGCCCGTGATCAGCTCACGTCCGGCAGCCCGAACACCTGAGCGACATGTCCCTTTTCCCGCGCGCACAGGCAACGCCTGCCAGCGCCAGCGGGCGTGAACAGAAGGCATGCCCGCCTCCCCGGCACCGTGATCACCCGCCCCGCACTCCCCCGCGCGATACAGCGGACAGCACGCATCCACCCGCTCGCCGCCCTGGCCGGACCGCTCCCGCGGCGCGCGCCCGCGCAGACATTCGAGCGGCCTGCACTCCAGGACTACCCGTCTGGCTGTCGTCGGGAAGCTCTAGGCAGCGTTCTCACACTGCTGGCAATGTAAGCGGAAAGGGCTGGCGACTTTAAGCGCAGGGCAGGTGCTGAGTTCGCCGAGGGAGCGTGCCGTGGACGAGATCGATGAAGCCGAGCTCATCAGCAGTTACCAGAACGGGGCCGTAGTTGATGGATCGCTTGGTGGCAGAAAGCGGGCCGTCCAGGCCGATCTGCTGCGGGGGTGTTGTCGTGAGTTCAAGGATCAGATCGATCCCCGCGGGTTGCGGCTGAACAACGCTGTCGTTGTCGGGTGCCTGGATCTGGCCGGGCTGGCGGTACCCTTCCCGCTCCGCTTCGAGGAATGCGAATTCGATTCCGCGCCCGTGCTAGAGGGTGCTGAGATCTTCGAGTTGTCGCTGACCGGGTGCCCGCGCCTGCCAGGCTTGCTGGGCAACGGACTACGGCTGCGCCGTGACCTTAATCTGTCACGCTCCCGGGTGGCTGGCGCGCACTGGACGAGCGCGAGCACGTCGAAGCCGTCTGCGATCTGGCTATGCGAAGCAGAGATCGGCGGCCGGCTGCTCTGCGTCAATGCCAGTATCGACGGCCTGGGCTATCGCTCGATCCAGGCAGACCGGATTCGCGTGGGCGGTGCCGTCCGGTTGATTGACGGGTTCAAGTCACTGGGAGAAGTCAGGCTGCACGGCGCGCGCATAGCAGGCTCACTCGACCTGAACGGCGCGCAGATCGAGTCATCGAATGGGCCCGCCATAGACCTTGAAAACGCGACCATCCAGAGCAGTGTGTTCCTTATCGAAGACTCATCCGGGCGGCAGCCGAATATCCGCGGGCGCATCACAATGGCAAGCGCCCGCATTTCCGCACGATTCCTTATCCGTAATGCGACCATTGGGGCCCATGTAAACGTGCAGAAAGGCAGCATCTACGAGAGACCCGCCTCAGTGGGTACAGCGATCAACGCCCCCCGGCTGTCGGTCGGTGCTGAGGTGACGCTAGCGGAACGGTGCGACGTAACGGGCTGCATCAACATGTCGATGGGCGACATGAGCAGTTTCTCTATCGGCGAGAACTGTGTCCTGCGAGCGCCAGGCCGCACGGCGCTCGACCTCACCAACACTGAGATCCGCGCCCTTGTCAGACTCGACGAGAGCGCATCCGTCGAAGGAACCGTTCGGCTCGCCGGCGCAGCCATTCACGGAACACTCGCGCTACACGGCCGGATGAGCCAACCTGAGCACCGCTCCCTGGTCGGCGGGGGCGCGATGACCGTCGACGGCGATGTCGACCTTGATGGCCTGCGGACGAACGGCGGAGTAGTCAACCTCAGCAGCTCCAGGCTGGGCAGCCTCAGCGCCGGCCGCGCGCAACTGCACAACCCCGGCGGGTACTCGCTCAGTCTTAGCCAAGCCGTCGTCAGGGGACCCGTCCGGCTGATCGACGGTTTCACCTCAGCCGGACTGGTTGCCTTCAACCGAAGCACCATCGAGGGCCGCCTGCACTTCACCGGCGGCTCGTTCGACTGCCCCGGTCCATCCCCGAGCAACGAGCACGGGCACGCGATCGAGGCGATATCCGCGACGGTGCACGGCAGCATGGACCTGGGCTGGAAGAGGGTCACGCCGAGCGTGGACTTCACCGACGCGACCACCACATTCATCGCCGACGATCCGGCGACGTGGCCAGAGCGCTTCACCATCGCGGGCCTGACCTACGACCGCTTTGAGAGACCCCAGGGCGCCCAGCCCGGGCCGGTCTGGGATCAGGCCGCGAGGTGCGCATGGCTGAGCCGCCAGGCAGCGTTTGACTCTGGCCCATACGAGCAAGCAGCGAGAGTGTTCCGGCGACACGGATATACCAGCGAGGCCGAGCAGATCCTCATAGCCCAGCGCGGACGTGCCCGGCAAGTCGGCCGGTCCAGCGCGACATGGCCACGACGCTTTCTGGAGGCTGCCTACGCGACCATCGGCTACGGGTACCGGCCCGCACGTGTGCTGTGGCTGCTGGCAGCACTTCTCGTTCTCGTTACCGCCTCACTCGAATTGCCTGCGAGCCAGGCAACCCTGCGGGCGACCAACGGCAACGGAGACGTCTACACTACGAGCGGCCTCCTGACCTCCGCCCACTCCACGCCATCAGGACGCAGCGCTCACAGCATCGCACCGGGCACCGATGCATGCGGCGACGGCGAAGTGCGCTGCTTCAGCCCGGTCCTGTACGCGATCGACACCGTGATCCCGCTGATATCACTCGATCAGCGCTCGACGTGGTACCCGGATCCGCATGTGGGTGGCGGCACGTTCATGCTCTGGTGGCTCAATCTCGCGACGCTGCTCGGCTGGTTGCTGTCATCGATCTTCGCCCTTTCGCTCGCCCGGCTATCCCGAAGCCCCTGACCGGCCAGGAATGCTGCAGAGTCGCGTACCCGCTCACCGGCCCCGATCGACGGACAATCCGCTCGTCGGCACGAATGGGCGCGCGCAGATGAACGTCAGGCTCGCTGGAATTCGAGCCCTTGGGGAATGCGACCCGAGCCACCTTGTCATAGCCCTTGAGCCAGCCGAGAGTTGATGCTTCCGACCATGACATCTGTGCGTCACCCGGCAGCTCTGCGATCGCTTGTCCGGAGAACTTCAAGATCGCTCCTGTTCATTCATTTTCAGGGCATCCTCGGGCAATCCCAAGTCAGATCACGCCAGGTTATCTTGTTATCGCTGACGCAAACCCAAGTCGAGGAAATATGCGATGCCCGCGGGCGGGCGGTGTCGCAACTGCAGGTGGCCGCCACCAGCGCAGGGTATGAGCAGATGCTGGCCTGGGTCCGGTCGGCCGCCGGGGACCGCCAGGTCGTCTGGGCGGTGGAAGGGACCCGGCATTACGGCCTGGGCCTGGCCCGTCACCTGGCCAGCGCGGGCGAGCAGGTATCCGAGATCGACTGCAGCCGTCACGCCGGCAAGCGCCGGGCGGGCAAGAGCGACCCGATCGACGCCGTCCGCGCCGCCCGCGAGCTGCTGGCCCGCCCGCACCCTGCGCAGATGCGCGCCGACGGGGACCACGAAGCACTGCGGCCGCTGATGACCGGCCGGGACAACGCCGTCCAGTCCGCCAAGACCGCCCGCACCGCGCTGGCCGCCGTCCTGGTCACCGCCCCCGCCCCGCTGCGCGAACGGCTCCGGCCTCTCCCCGGCAGCGGCGGGCCCGCGAATGCGCCGCGCTAACCTGCCCGCCTGGCGCCGGCCGGCAGACCCGGGTCCTGCACCAGACCCTGATCCGGCTAGGCCAGCGGATCGCCGCCCTCGCCGCGACCGCCGCCGGGCTCGAAACGCAGATCGCCGAGATCGCCGGGGAAATGACCCCGGGCCTGGTCGCCGCCGAACCCGGCCTCGGCGCCCTGTCCGCCGCGCAGATCCTGCTGTCCTGGTCGCACGCCGGCCGGATCCACAGCGAGGCTGCCTTCGGCATGCTCTCGGGCACCGCGCCAGTCCCGGTGTCCTCCGGCCGGACCGACCGCCATCGCCTCAACCGCCTCGGCAACCGCCAGCTCAACCGCGCCATCCACGTCATCGCCGTCAACAAGATGCGCTGCCACCCGCCCACCATCGCCTACGCCCAGCGCCGCCGCACCGAAGGCAAAACCGACAGGGAAATCCGCCGCTGCCTCAAGCGCTACCTCGCCCGCCATCTCTACCGCACCCTCAGCAAAGCTTGACAAACATAGAAGCGTCATGAATCGCTAACCGGTTCCTGACCATGGCATATGCAGCCTGAACAGGCCAGACGCTAGCCCACGCGAGCTGCAACTGGCCCAGGCAAGCACTCGCTAGCGTCATTCTGCCCCTCAAACTGCCCCTCGAAATGACCTCCCAGCGGCCACCCGAACTACCCGATCTCACGGTCATCGGACCCTACATCCGAAGGCCCGGGCAACCAGACGATCGCACCGGCACAGCAGCCATAGTCCCGCGCAGCGACGCCAGCAAAGCCTTTGATGCCTCTCCCCTACCGCAACCCCAGCGCCGATTCTGCCGCTACGCACGTGAGAGCGCCCCAGGATCCCTGATCTCCGGGCCGCGAAACAGATCGCTGACGTAATGCGCGTTGTGGGGTGCGCCCGGATCAACAGGATCTGTGCTCGGGCGGGCTGGCCGCGGTTGGCAGTCTCTGCCGCGCGGGCCTAATGGGCAGTAAATAAAGGACCGCATATATTAATCCGGTCTCGCGTCGACGGAACGGCTTCGCCGGGCAGCGCGCCCTGCCTCACCGGGATAGCAGTCACAGTCCCTGATACGGGCAGGTCACGTTGGCCGACGCGGCCAAGGACGAGTAATCTCCTGTCACCAGGCGCCACAGCGTTACGGCATCCAGGAAATGTGAGGAGAGATGGCCGGGAGTCGGACGCCTCTCGCAAACGATCTGCTTCTTCACTGCGGCGTCCGGGACATGGATGAGTCGGTGCTCTTCCCCCAGGCCGGTGCTCAGCATCGCGATCCAGCCGTTGCCCTCCGACAGGACGTAACCAACGGCGTTAGTTCTCCCGTATGCGAGGGTGCCGGGCCGGAAGGTCACGATCTCGTGCGGCACCCACACCGTGTACAAGCTAAGTATCACGGCCGCCACCGAGATGGACACGACCACCGTGTAGGCCGCTCTGGCGGCCAGCTCAGGCACTCGCTCCGTTTGCATCAGTCCGATCACCAGGCCGAATAGGGCGGCAAGCGCCAGGTAAGTCCACGGGGTGAACACGGCGGCCAGCACAAACGCGCCCAGCGTCACCCAGGCCAGCGGCCGGGTGAAGGTCGGCGGCTTCGGCTCCTGGATGCGCGATGCCCCGGAGTCCCTGGCAATGAGGGACAAGGTCACTTGGCTGACGGTATAGGCCAGCATCGCTGCGGTCAGGATGGGCAGGCTGGACAACAGGCCAGCGGTCACGACGGTGCCTAGCCCTGCGTACTGCAGAATTCCCAACGCCGTGGCAAGGTCGCCCCTGGCGATGACGTACCCCTTCACGACCAGGAACGCCACCCCGAGCACAGTGCCGGCAACTGCGTTGGCCTTGTACCAGTCGAAGATTCTGGGGAGAGGTTGCAAGGCATCTCGCCACTGCTCGCGCTTGTCCGCTTTCTGGGCTGCTCTTGTCATGCCGGCTGGCAGCTTTTCCTGGATCTGGTCTACCAGCGCCTGCAGTTCGCCAGTCTTGTCCGGGTCCTCCTTTAGCAGGTCCGCCAGCTGAGTCCGCCAGATCGCCTCTTCGACGCGGACCTGCTCCCGCTCACGCCATCCCGTGGCCTTGAGCTGGTCGTGCGTCTGGCCCAGCCGCAGCTCCACTAGCACCCGCCGCTTCGGGTCACCCCGGCCGAGCAGTCGCGCGACCTCGCGCTTCGCCGTCCCCCACGCATCCGTGGAGGCGGCAGCAACCACAGTCCGCGCGGCCAAGGCTGACAAAGCGGTCGGATCCGATGACATGCAGCACCCCTCCCGCCATTCACGCGAACCTTGACCATCGCACGACGCTGCCTAGTCTGCACTGATCCGGGTCCGCGATTTCGCTTCGTTCCACTTTCACCAGTCGCCAGTAAAGCCTGTGGGCAAGCAAACTAGCCAAAACCATATTCACCCCGCAACTCGACGCCGATAACGGTCGTTGACCAGCACCTCGCAAGCGCCGTTCCCAGCCGAACCCGGGCTTCTTTATTCGCGATGAGAGGCGACCTGCTGCGCAGATCCGCCGGAAGCGGCCGCAGATCCTTGAACGCGCTCCAGGCCTCCAGATGGCGCGCGTATCTACTCGCCATCCTGCGTGACCCCCGGATCGGTTCGTAGACCGACCGTCCAGCCGCGACTAGGGTCGCCTGGCGCCGGAGCCAAGCGGGTTCGCTGAACCTCTCCTGACGATCTGCGGCCTGAATGACATCCGCTCCGCTCCGTATCCCGTCGCCTTGCCTTCGAGCCCGCGAGCGTGATCTTGCGGCAGTCACAGTCACAGTCAGTTCCGGTGCCGGTCAGAATCCGAGTTGCCAGCGGATGCTGAGTCGCTCGCGCTCCCCGAAGGAACTATTCCTCTCCTGCGGGGGCCTGCGTTTGCCAGGTGTCAGCGAGACGCCGGGGAGATCCTCGACGGGGGTGGCGTCCATCAGGTCGTTCAGGAGTTTGATGATGGCGGGGAGCAGCCGTTCGAGCAGGGTGGCCGGGTCGGCGTGCAGCCTCCCGGGTATCAGCTCCTGCAGGCCCCATTCCATGGGGCCGCCGTTGCGGCTTGCCGTGGCGAGGATCTGGTCCTTGTCGGCGCCCGGCAGGCTGGCGAGCGTCGCCTCGCGCCGTGGCGGCAGGCCGACTGCCAGCGCGGTAAGGCCCGCTTCGTGCACGGTGTTCCGGAGCAGCCTGAGAATCGTGAGCGCATCAGCTCCTGCCGTGCCGTCCGCCACGACCGCGGCCAGCAGCGGCGCCCGGGCTGCGACGCTCGCCAGCCATCTGGGATTATGCCATTTAGCCTGGTGAATCCCGGTGGCCGGCATATCCAGGACGCTGTGCGCCACGCGGGCCGCGGCGTCGACCGCGCCCATGAGAAATACCAGGCAGGTATCGAGGGCGATAAGGGCATCCTCGGCGACGTCGTTATCCTGCCTGCGGTTCACGGCACGCAGCAAGTCGTCCCTGGCCTGAAGGACACGCGTGACGCGCTGGAAGACGGCGCCGCCGAGGCTGACGAGCTCGCCCGAGCCCTGTGCCGGGTCCGGCGGATCGGAATGATCGACGCATGCCGAGAACCACCGCCAGCCAGCCGGTAGCAGCTCACGCGCACCGACCCAGTAGAAAAGGCCCTTGTTAAAGGATGCCGAGCTGGCGCTGCCAGAGTCTTTCCATACCAGAAACTCGCCCTGTCCCCGCAGGTACAGGCTTACCAGCGCCAGGGCTCCGCCGGGCCGGCAGTACGTGACGCCGCGGCCAAGCGGCCAGGTGACCCTGTGCAGGTACTCCCGGCTGGTGACGAACAGGTCTGCCTTGAGCTGCTGCGCGACGCATGCCGCCAGAGCGTCCGCGGACCGCCGGGCGCCGGCCTCAGCAGACTCAAGCGACTCGTAGGCCCCTGATCTGGTATCGAGCGACGCGCCCAGGACAGACTCATCAGAAATCATGGTCCGGCCGACTGAGTCGCCAGATCCGTAGACCACAGAGTGCGTGGCGAAGCTTCCCGACGGCTCCGCGGTCACCACTGCCCAGCCTGGCGTTCCCCGGAAGCCAGTAGGCGAGGTCACCCGCCGGGTCCCGAGCGGCGGACCGCCGTCACGGTACTTCCAGCACTCGACATCCTCATGGGAAAGGAACCCGGCCAGCAGGGACTCAACCGTCCACGCGGCCGCATCGCCGTCCAGCAGCTCCGCATCGACCAGAACACGGAGCTTGCGGTAGACGCGCGCAGCCTTAAACAGCTCGGACCAGGAACGGTCCTGGTGGCTAAGACGCAAGCGCGGCATCACCGGCCCAGCCTACGAGTAGCCGCCGAGGACCCAGCACTCGTTCGCCAGCCTGCGCTGCCGGCCGCCGGTGGCATGATCCTGCCGGACCTGGCGCGCGCGGTATGCGGCAGAACCGGATGTTCGGCGGGACTGTCCTTCCTGCGCTGACCGGCTGTTGGCCTGTCGGCTGCCCGGCGATGAGCCCGGTGGGCTGAGTCTCGGTTTTCGGGGACCGTGAGCGTAGTTGTGACTATTTGCCCTGGTCTGGCTTTCCGTGCCGCCGCATCAGCTCGGTCAGCGCAGTGAGCTCTGCGGCGAGCGCGGCGCGGCCTGGGCTGGTGATGCGTACCCAGGTCCGCGGGCGCCGCCCCTGATAGCCCTTCTCTACCTGGACCATGCCGGCTTCCTCCAGAACGGTGAGGTGCTTGGACAGATTGCCGGGAGTCAGTCCGAGGGCCTCGCGCAGGTAGCCGAAGTCGGCGCGCTGTGCTTCAGCGGTGATGGTGAGGATGCCGAGCCTGTGCCGCTGGTGCACCGTGTCGTCGATCCCGTTGGTCGGGTGCCCGCCGCCTGGATCCGGCTCGGTCTCTTCCGCGGCGCTCATCTGGCCGTTCGGTGTGGCCGCTGCACTGCGAAGGCGGATACGCCGGCTACCAGAAGCACGAGCGCGGGCAGCAGCACGCCGGGAAGGCTAGTCAGGCGCCACTGACTGGGATTCCAGCCGAGCCGGAACAGGACGTTCTCGACGTTGTACAGGCTCGCCAGCAGCGCGGCTGCGGTGTAGATCAGTGCGATGACGGCCAGCGCCCGGCTCGGTTCGGCCCGGGCGAGCACGCAGAGGCCGGCGGCGATGATGAGGAACGGGAACGTGCCCCGGATGACCAGGTCGCCTGGCCAGAGCACCTGCAGCCAGCGCAGCCAGCGCACCTGCGACAGCGGCGGCAGCAGGAACGCCAGGACGGTGAGGACCGCGCTGGTGATGATGTAACCGCGGGCCGGAGTCGCCAGGCCGACCTGGCGCGCATGCCGCCGGTACCACAGCAGCGTCAGAAAGAGCCCGGCGAACAGCGCGGTCAGCCAGTAGTACCCGAGGTACCTGCCGACGAGAAAGCCAGAGAATCCGCCGAGCAACGGCATCGAAGGCCCGGTCACTGCGGCAACCTGCCCGGACCCGGCGGGCACGCCGGGCTGGATGTAGAACGGGGCGGATGCGCAGATGAGCACGCCGAACAGCACCAGCGGGAACCAGTAGGCGTGGCGCGCCACTCTCGTGCGGCGGCGGAGCAGCCGCAGCTCTCCGAGCAGCTCGGCCGGCTCAGGGGCGGCAGCGGGTCCGTGGCCCGGCGCGGGTTCCTGCATCCCCTCCACCGGTTGCCTCCCCCCGCCGGAGCCCGACGACTACGGCGTGTGCCTCGTACACGAGAACTCCTACTACTGCCAATAGCTTTGCATAGCCAACCAAATTTGGCAAGGACGCCCCGGCGCAGCCTTGCGCCGCGAACCGGCGGGTCGCCGGCCTCTGCCCCGGCTCCACACGACGGGCTTAGCCTCGCGGGTCCCACCCGAAGGCCGGGATCAACCAAGACGTACTCAATTCGGCATCTCACGATCACCCCCATATCAAGCAGATCCGGATCACCGGCATATCCCAGATGAGAGCGCGCTCATCGGCATGACCGGTCGTCGGCATGACCGGGGACCGGGCAGCCGTGTCGCCTGGGCGGGATGAGCGCGCGCCGGTGATCTGCTCGGCGCGGACTGACGGCATGCCGGTATTTCGCTGACGACGAGTGGGCGTGCCGGGCGAGTCTGCGGCTGTGGCGCGCCACAGTCTGGTTGCTGGCGGCCGGCGTCATGGTGATCACAGCGGCGGTGCTGATCCGCCGCGGGGTGAGCCTGGGACGCAGAGGACGGTCATCGCCCCGGCCGTCCCGCGGGTCTTCCGGCCATAAGACCGATCTGGCTCGCCTGCTTCCCTCACGAACCCCGTCGGCGAGTGCTGGCTGAACCCGGTGCACGCTCCCGGCAACCTCGCCGGCCATCGGCGATCCGTCCCGGGCTGGCCGGGGACCAGCGAGCAGCTGCTGTCGGGGTACCTGATCGTGCACGTATTCCTGAGGTTGCCGCAGTCCGCGATGGGGGTGTCGCCAGCCCGCGGTGTGCCGCAGGCCTGCCGGCAGCGATCGTGGCCTGCCCGGCCCGGGCCCGCCGGGTACCCCTGGCATGGCGGCCGTCGCGGAAATCAGGGCAACTGTCCGCCCGTCACCTCGCCGTGAGGTCCTGCCGTAGCACTGCGCTGCTCGCCTTCCGCCGGGATCCTTCGTCCGTCCGCCGCGTCGCGGAATCCACGATGCCCACAACCATCGCGACGACGGAACTGAGGCCTTCGCGGTGCGGCAGGGCACCTGTCCGATGCCGGGCGGCACGCACGCCGGGCGCGGTCGCGCGCCGTGCATCTTGACGCGGTGGCTACCAAAGTTGATCACTTCAAGATCGCAACATGCCTCTGACCTGTGGAGCTATGGGGATTCGAACCCCAGACCTCTTGCATGCCATGCTTGGCGGTTCCGTCCGCCACCGCGGTTCTGAGTCTGATACCGGCAGGTCAGGCAGGGCCGGGCTGTCTGGCTCCGTCGGGCCCAGTCTGGTGCTGCATGAGGCCGTTGTCACTTGGCTAGTCACTGCCGGCACCGAGGCCAGAGCATCCGTCCGGGCCGTGGCAGGGGCGCCTGCTCACCATGCGTCAGGCGACCTTCACGGCCCAGTCACCAAACCCCGGGCCATGAAATCGACGGTCCCGCCGAGCGCCTCGATATAAGCGCGGACCGTGGCCAGCTCGATGATCCTGCCTTGCTCGATCTGGGAAACCCGCGCCTACGAGACGGTAATCGACACCGCGACCCGCGCCTGGGTCAGGCCCGCGTTCTTGCGCAGCTGCGCCAGCTGATACCCGCGCTGCTCCACCCGCGGCTCCTCCCGGCCGCGCTCACGCGCCACCACCCGGTCCGGGGCATCCCAGTCCGGGTCGATCTCCCGGACCCGGCGCTTGGTGTCCTCCCACCGCACCGCCTTCATGACTCCTCCTGCTCCCCACGGGGTAAGCAGCGTAACGCCGCCCGGCCAGCCGAATCGCCTCGCAGTACCGGCAATGCCACGTCCCAGCCTTATGTAGCTTGCTAGCGTGATCTCTCGCAGACCAAGGCGTCCGGGCCGCCCGGACATTCCCGCAAGCGGGTCGCCAGGCTGATACGGCAAGCGCGCTCCCAGAACCACGGCAGCAAGATTTCCTTCGTGGCAGACTGGACCTGTGACCATCATGCCTGGAGAAGAACAACTGTTCCGCGACACCCAACACCAACGTTCTCAAGATCTCTCCGACCGCGAGATCGATGAAAGATATGGCAGCGGAGAAGTAAGAATCGTCACTGAGCAAGCTCGCTATCCATTGCCAGCAATTCCTGAAATGGTTGACAGCGACGACTACGACCTCAACCCTGACTTTCAACGTCGGCACAGATGGTCTGACGAACGCCGATCGCGTCTGATTGAATCTTTTATTATCAATGTACCAATTCCACCAATTTTTCTTTATGAAGATAGCTATGGGCACTACGAGGTAATGGATGGCCTACAGCGCCTAAGTGCTATCAGAGATTTCTATCGCGGAAACTTTGCGTTGCAAGGACTCGAGGAGTGGCCTTCTCTTAATGGTCGTAGGTATTCTCAACTCCCAGAGCAGCTAAGGCGTGGAGTAGATCGCCGATATTTGTCGTCCATAATTCTTCTCCAGGAGACCGCGAAGAGCGCCGAGGAAGCTGGACGCCTTAAGCAGCTAGTCTTCGAACGAATAAACAGTGGCGGCGAGAAACTCACAGCACAAGAGAGTCGCAATGCGGTGTATGCGGGCCCTCTTAATAGGGCATGCATAAAACTATCCAGAGACATTCATCTATGTGAAACGTGGGGTATACCGAGGCCAACTCCCTACGAGTTGGCTCATGATTCTCCTGCTCCGGACGATCCAGTACTCAAAGATGCACGATACCGGCGGATGGAGGACGTAGAACTCGTTCTTAGATTCTTTGCATATCGGCAACAGCTCGCATATCAGGCAGGCAGACCATTGAAGGTTTTTCTAGACGACTACCTTCAACGTGGCAATAAGATGCCCGGGAAACTGCTCGACGAGCTCTCAAGACTATTCAGAGATACAATCGAACTGGTGCACAAGGTGCTCGGCCACGAAGCCTTTATGCTTTGGAGACCAGATTCGCACGGGCACTTTCGCTTTGAGAGACGCCCAACTCTCGCGGCCTATGATCCAATTATGTGGGCTTTTGGTCAGCACATTAGTGACGCCGAACTTCTGCGACGGTCGGCCGCAACCACACGCGCAGCGTTGAAGGAATATTACGAAGCGAACGTCGAGTCCTTTAGTGGTCGAACGGCAAATCCAGCGGACATGCGTAGGCGCAATGTCGACCTAACAAACCTGCTCGGCAGGATTATTGCCCAATGACGCGGGACTCCTTAAAGCGCTTGAGTCAGGCGTTAAAGGATCTCCGTGATTACCTAAAAGCAAATGAGTCTCTGTCGCAGATAAGCCGCATTGATGCGAAGACCCTGGACGGCGACGCGGCAAGTATCATCGAGAGCGTCCGGAACGCCATGTTGAGCCCCGCAAAGGCAGCTCAATTTTTGTACTCATCAGTTATCATCGAACTCTATGGCTGCCTTGAGGCATACGTAGAAGATCTGATTGAGGATTATGTTCGTGAGCTAAATAGGCTAGTTTCTAGATATGCCGATCTGCCTAAGGGGCTAAAGGCTAATCATCGTCGGCTCTCAGGACTATTTGCTGATCGTATTGAGAGCAAAGCTAATCCTGGCCTCGTAACGGTGGCCGACGTAATCGCTAATCTGCATAGCTGTCTATCTGGAGCGAACGGATTCGTGATCAACGCCGAGGCGTTTGCCTATCATACTGCCAATGTGCGTGTGCCGATTGTCGAAAAGATGTTTGTAGATGCAGGCTCCGCAAGCATAATGACAACAATTGGTTCAGATCCTAGATTTAGATCCGTGAAAGATGCGATTGATCCAGATACGGCTGATCTATTTTTTCGAATTAACGACTTGGCTGATAGACGAAACGAGGTGGCCCATGGGGCACCAAGCGAACTACTGTCGGTGGCACTTCTTGCCCAATATATTGAAGTAATGGATGCATTCGCGAATGCGCTGTTCAATGCAACTGCAATATCGTTGATGCCTTACGCTCGTTCCACCATCGCAGTAAATATCGGATCTCCTTATCAGATACTCAGGGCTGGTCGCGTCGCGCTCTTCGACCTGCAGCCAGGTAACAGTGTTCACGTCAACGACACTATTGTTGCGTATAGCGGCGATATGCCTATCCGGGCGGGAGCGATTAGCTCTCTTCAAGTCGACAACGCGAACCAGATCAGCGTGACACCGGCAGTTCCCCTGAAGGTTGGTTTCGGCATAGACTTTAGATGTAAGAAGAGATGGGAATACTGGATCTTGCCGGGATAACTATTTCGAGAAATGATGGAACTTAATATTCGAGTGCTAGGAACTGTTTTGCTGTGTCGACGCCAGGCACCATCCTGGCCTAGCAACGACGGTGCCCGAATACCGCGGGGACGGCTACCGATATGATGCAGAGCCAACTGGTCGTGCTGGGCACTGCCTGGTCAATTAGGTCTTGGGTCCCCGGCGAACCGGTATCACTCGTCCTCAAGACTGAGCAGCCGAACGACTCGCTCAGCTGCCAGTGCATCAG
>Ga0302325_10019907_pt1 | contig 14090 bp, 11 predicted proteins | sample Palsa_T0_2_FD_201948 | JGI IMG/M metagenome (GOLD analysis project Ga0302325, IMG submission 201948) | Peat permafrost microbial communities from Stordalen Mire near Abisko, Sweden - Palsa_T0_2 | ecosystem: Environmental > Terrestrial > Soil > Palsa > Peat permafrost | place: Sweden: Abisko... | reverse complement strand
TCGGAACCGCCGCTTCCACTTTGAGCTTGAGCAAGTGCTGTTGCCAATCGCGCATTTTTCTCTGCCGAATCGGCTTGCGCGCCGGCAATTTGCTGATTGAGCGCGGAAAGTTCCGCCTCCGTCAGGGAGGTGCCGTTGGCGCCAAGAAGATTGTTTTGCGCTTCGTATGCTTCTACACGCGATTCGGTCAGCAAGGCCTGGTCCCGAAGGCCGCCCAACGTCGCGCCCAGATTGCGATTGGCGCGGGCCACTTGGTCGAGTTTTTCGTCCAGCTTCCGGGACATGTAAGCATCGACGATGCCGTCAGCTATCTGCTTTGCCTTCGCAGTCGTGCTCGCGAGGAACCCGACCTGGACGACATAGGTGAGACCGATGCGCCGGATCCTGCTGTTGGCTTCGACGGCCGATACCACACGCCGAATCACCTCATCCGTGGGAGTCGTCGATGGGGTGCCGCCGAACTCGGCGTCCTTGTACAGGGCGAGCTTTCGTACGGAGGCTTCGGCGATCGACGCCGAGCGGATGAGCTCGACTTCGGTATCTATTGCGCTCGTGTCTGGCGGGAGTGTCGACTGTGAACTCTCCGGCTGCGCCAGATTGCCGCCGACAGGGTGGATGATCAGAGTGGCTTCGGCAAATTGCTGCCGGGGAACAAGCAACCATATCCCAGCCACTACAACAAAAGTTATGGCTGCTACGAGGACCGCCAACCGCCATTTGCTGAGAACGACGCCAACCCTTTGGCGCATCGTCGCAATGCCACGCTCGCGCTGCTGCAACTGCCCATGCTCAAACGGATGGATACCCGAGCCCGATAGGACAAGTTCATTCATTACACAGAGCTCCGCACGCATACGCCATTCGAGAACACGCTTTTGTTAAGGGTGGAGCATCGCGGCGAGCCCAATCAGGCTGCCGTAATCGCGCACGAACCGCCTGGTGCCCGATACATCGACCACAATGACGTCGCGCGCGTGTACGAAGGGATCGACGGCTTTGCCGTCCCGGATGTCCTCGAGATCGAAAACTGTCGTCTGCTGTCCTTCGGCAGTGACCCTGATGATCGTGACGTGGTGGGTGTCCGCCACCGTGTCGGGACCTTTGGCCAACGCGACTGCCTGCATCAATGTGGTGTGCGGTTCGATTTCATAGACGCCCGGCAGTATAACCGAGCCGTCAACCGTGACTTTCTGGCTGGCGGGATCCTTCACGATCACGGTAACGATAGGGTTTTTCAGATATTTCTTTTGCAGTTCGGCCGCGATGTCCTGCGAAAGCTGATTTGGTGAGCGCCCGCTCGCCGGAACTTGTCCAATCAGGGGGAATACGACAAACCCCGAATTGTCTACTTGGACCGTTCGGCTCAAATCCGGAACGTCGAACACATCAATCTGCAGCGTGTCGAGCGGGCCAATTGAATAGTCAACCGCCAGGGTCCCCTCAGGTTGGGGTGATGCAACTGCGATAGGCGAATTGGGACTCGACGCAAATTCCTGCGCCCGCACTGGTGCAGACAAACAGATCGCCATCGTCGCAAGCGGCAGGAGCCAACGCTTCATGATTAATACCTTTACGCGCTAGTGAGCGCGTCCGTGGTCCGGTTACCAACGTTAGCTACTCCTGTTGGTTCCTGCGACCGCAGCAGTGAGGCATTTCGGGTATCTCGGACCGAGATGATTTGTGTTCTACAATGACCACAATTGTGAATGCGTGTTACGCACATTGTAAAATCGTGAATGATGCAATGTTGTGTGCGTTATTGATCACCAAAACTGCAGAATGTGTATAACATCGACCACAGAACTGCCACGCCATTAACCGGCAACTCTGAACCACAGCGCGAGTGCGGAACGATGCGAGTTCGGTGACGTTAACGAACTCGAAGGATGCGCGTCTTTGCAGACGCCAACGTTTCAATGATTTCTATTACTCACCCAGGGCAACGAACACGACGCAGCCTGCCTGCGGTTCGCAAACGGGATATCGATAAGCCGATTATTCGGAGCCTCGATATCACGATCGCCATTGTGGCGCTCATATTCATTTCGCCACTCCTCATGGTCGTCATTGTCGTTCTTGCGTTTGAAGGCGGCCCGGTTATTTTTGCTCATCGGCGCATCGGACTTGGCGGCAAGAGCTTCTACTGCCTCAAATTTCGATCCATGGTGGTCGACGCTGAAGAGCGGCTTTCTCGCCTGCTGCGCGACGACCCGGAAGCGCAGCAGGAATGGCTGCGAGACCACAAGTTGCGCAACGATCCGCGGATAACGCGATTTGGCCAGTTCCTTCGCCGCTCGAGCGTCGACGAACTGCCTCAATTGCTAAACGTTCTGCGCGGAGAGATGAGCATCGTTGGTCCACGCCCGATCGTCGACGCCGAGTTGCCGCGTTACGGCCGGCGCATCTCCAGCTACTATGCCGTGAAGCCGGGCATAACGGGAATCTGGCAGGTCAGCGGCCGCAACGATGTTGAATACCGCACGCGCGTCGCCATGGATTGCGTGTTCGCCAAATCCATACGACCCTCGCTGTATCTATATCTGGTCGTCGCGACAGTTCCGGCGGTCCTTGCTCGGCGCGGCTCCTACTAACTGAACTACAGTCGATAGTGACCAATCCGCGCCGCTTAGCGTCGGTTCAAGCAATGTGCATCGAACCGAACTACATGTTTGTTTGGCTTAGTGCTTCTGAGATGCGGCTCTCAAGTCGGTAAAGCCTTCGAAATGCGACCCTTGGTCGGCGTGCGGTGAACTTCCGTTGGTTGGATATGCCGCGGGCAGGTTCGCGGGCCGCATCTTCTTAAGTGTATCCACGAAAAGGGCTGTGACTTCCGCAAACGTGGATTCCGACATCACCACGCGTGCCGTTTCGATGTTTTGCACTTGACCATTGGCGATATCCCCGGCCGGGCTCTCGATCGACACAAGGACCGTACCGCGGCCTCTTCCGACATTGACATGGGTGACATAGATTGGGAATCCCATCGGCAAGCCTACCTTCAAATTCACGGGAGTACGGATTAACGGCTTGATCGCGTGTAAGTTCCCCATTCATTCCCGTCTGCGACCATTTTCCCGCAGCGTTCAATACATTCTGATCTCCCCAATGCCGCTTAGCCTCGCGACAACACCGCAGTGTAACGCCGCGCGAATGAGATATCGGCTCCTTCGACTGGCGTTTGTTAAATTGACCGCAGCCCCGAGAGTGCAAACGCCAGCCTTTGCCACTGCCAGGAATATGTTGGCGAGCACCCGGCGCTGGCGCCTTAGTCGAGAGCCATGCGATTGCCCCGCTCGAAAGTTACGACGCAGAAGCCATGTAAAATCGGCTCGTCGCAGTTCCACATGCTCATACGCAACAGCTTCGGGCGCGAATCCGATGCGACCGCCGGCGTCGTAAAATCGGTAGAAGAAATCTTCGTCTTCCCCACCCGTTTTTCCCAGTTCGGCGCGGAACTGCAGCTGAAATTGTTCCGCAAGCTCCCGGCGGAAAATCACGTTCCCGGTATAAGCCGTCTCGATTCTACCCTCGTTCCATACTGGACGAGTAGAATGAAAGTCCCCTCGACTGAGCCATGGCGGAACTCCATCGGGATATATGGCGATTACAGGTCCCAGAACCGCATCCCAGCATCCGCGCTCGACCTCTTCGAGCAACGCTGCGAGCCAGTTCGGCGCAGGGGTTTCGTCGTCGTCGAGAAAAGCGATCCATCGGCCTCTGGCTGCATCGAGACAGGCATTTCGTGCGACCGATATGTTGTCTGCCGGAGCGTGCACGTAATGCAACTCGAGTTGGAGCTCGCGCGCCGCACGGAGAATTAGCTCCCGGCTTTCGCCAAGCAGAGTGTTGTCTGCTACGACGACACGAAAGCGGCCGGAGTGACTTCCGACTTGCAGCGACAGGGCTGCTAACGTTTCGGCGATTTCAGGCCGCCGATAACTGCATATACAAACGTCTATGTCCGGCACTTTCGACTCGCCTGCCATCTGACTCTATCCTCGTGAATGCATCGTTCGGCGATTCGAAAACTGCAAAGATTTGCTCCCGCCACCTGAAAACGATCGATCGCCCCGCGTGCGGAACTTCTCCTTACTGCAAGGCGCCTTAGGAACGACGCGTCAAACCATCCGTTGGCTACTTGCAAGCCGAGTAGCAGGACATGACGTATTACAACTATTTAGACCAGCCGATGCCGGAAAGCGCAAATCCGACATCGTTTGTCACGGGCAACGATCCTCAAGGAGGAGAGGTTTGGACCGCACCTCCGGGCCCTTCGTCCGTTTCGGGCGATGGCGGTGGCGACACGCTTGTCGGCAGCGACGGCGACAATATTTTTTACATCACCAATCCAAACGACATCATTGACGTTGCCGACGACCAGCCGGGCATTAAGACCGCAGTGGCTTATACGTCTTATACGCTGCCCGCCAATGTTCAGAATCTCGATGTCTATAACGATTTCAACTTCGCGATCGGCAACAATCTCAGCAATCTGATCGAAGTAAGCGGTAGACAATGGGTCGATGGTGAGGGCGGAAACAATGTATTGGTTGGGGGAAGCGGCGATGCAACATTTGTTGAGCAGGTTCATCAGGGCAGCGATGTCATTTATGATTGGCATCCGGGCGATCGCGTTCAACTTCTGGGTACGTCTCTGGCGACATTTGCCGAAATCCAGTCCGCGATGGTTCAAACCGGCAACGATGTCGTGTTGGATATGACGTCGAACGAAACGCTGACATTCCGCGACACCACGATCTCCGATTTCACACCCGACGAATTCCTGTTGCCGCTCGATATGTCGCAGCTCGGCGCGATAACCTTTAACGGCACGTTCAAAACACTGAATTTGTACGATCCATCCACCAATACAGGCGTGTGGCAGACGAATTTTGGCGGCAACTTGCAGGACGCCTGGGCGTACCAGCTGGTGTCGAACGGGGAACTTCAAGCCTATGTGACCCCCAATTTCGTCGGCTCCGGCGATCAGCCGCTTGGTATCGATCCCTTTTCCGTCAGTAAAGGCATTCTCACAATCACTGCGGCGCCTCTTCCTCCGGCCGACCAACAAGCCGCGTATTTCGCGCAATATTCCTCCGGCATGATCAACACGCTGGGCACATTCTCGCAGAAATACGGCTATTTCGTAATGGACGCGAAATTGCCCGACGCCACCACGGGTGCATGGCCTGCCTTCTGGATGGAACAGGATCCGTGGGTTCCAGACAGCGAAGCCGACATCATGGAAAGTCTGGGAATCACGCCTACGGTCGACTATGTGCGCGCCGATGGCGGCAACCAATCGCTTTATGACAACGTCCTGAAGACCAATCCTGGCGGCTGGAACACCTATGGGTTGCTGTGGACGCCCACGACAGTCACGTTCTATCTCGACGGTGTTGCAGTATTATCGGGAACGACACCGAGTTCCTGGGATCAACCGATGTCGTTGATCGCCAATCTGGCGGTCGGAGGATGGGGCGGTACTCCGAATTCGAACGAATTCCCGGCGCAGATGGAGATCGCTTACATCCGCGCCTACGCATTGGCGGACGGCGATTCGGTTGTGGTGCATTCGAAACCGACACCGCCGGCGGCGACCATCAGGTCGGATGGATCGCCCATCGCAGCCACAGCCCGGGCGGCGCAGATTCAGTCCGTTACATTCCATGATGGCGCACCCGTCACCTCCGACGGGATTAGCTTCCTGCAGTCGGCGCCCGATCCCAACGCCCTTCCTCAGGGAACGAACATGCTCGTGTGGGAAAATTCGGGCGCGGTGTTTGCGGCAGAGTCAAATGGGGCCACCCTGGCGCCCGCCACGACCCTCCTGGCGGGAGCGATCGATCAGTTCGTCGGCGGCACCTGGCTGACCGACGGCAATGTCGCGCTCGTCTACACCGAGACCGACAACGGCGTCGAGGATTTATGGGCACTCGTATTCAACTCCAAGACGTCGAGCATATCCAAACAGGAACTGGGTCCGGGCACCAACGATGTACACGTCGTCGCAACCAGCCAGGGTGGATTTACAGTTAGTTGGAGTTTTGGTTCCGCAATCGATAGCCGCGCTTATAGTGCTCATGCCTATAGCGGCGATGGGTGGTATGGGCCGTTGAGGACCTTGTCAGGGGACCTGCTTGGGACCAACAGTTCGGGCAAACTTGTCGCCGCGGTCGCGGGCGATCCATCGGAGGACCAGCTCTATAAAGTCGATAACGCTGCCGCCGTTACGCCCGCGTTGGTATCCATCACGCCCACGACTCTTTCCGAGACTGTAGGCGCGTCCGGCCTCACGCCGTTCGACTTCACACTGACACGATCCTACGATCTCACCGGCACGTCGCAGATCAGTTGGATGGTCCAAGGCGATGGAGCCCAACCGGCGGGCACTCAGGATTTCCAAAACGACGTCTTGCCGACCGGGACAGTGACTTTCGCACCGGGGGTTTCTCAAGAGACTGTCGTCATCTACGTCCAGGACGCCAGCATCGTTGAGAATGACGACACATTTACGCTTACGTTGACGCAGGCAACCGGAGCCAGCTTGGGGGCGGCCGTGGCCACCGCAACAATCCTTACCGGAGCCGGGTCTGATTCGTCCGGCACCGCCGAGACCAGCGCAACCAATTTCACATTGCCCAATGGACTCCATGACCTCATTCTCACCGGCTCGGCAGCGCAGACGGTGATCGGAAATAACCTCGCCGACGTCATTCGAGCAAACAACTATGACTCGACACTGATCGCGGGGAGTGGAACCGATACGCTGATAGCCGGCTACAACGCCGACATACTCACCGGTGAGTCGGGCAAAGACACATTTGCGTTCCCCGTACTCCCCTGGAATGCAGGCCACATCACGAATTTCGCGTCGGGAAAAGATACGCTCGATCTCAGCCACCTTTTCGCGGCGGGCCATTACACGGGATCCAATCCAATAGCGGATGGCTGGTTGAGTTTCGTCACGGACGGGTTGGGCGGAACGGACGTCTATTTCGACCAGGGCGGCAAGACCGGCAATTCGATCCCGATTCTCATCACCGATCTCGATCACGTCTCTCCCCAAAGTATTACGGCGACTGACTGGCTCTTTCACTGAGCGAGACGTTCCGCGGGCGCTCGATGACGTTCGTGAATAACGTAGCCATACTATCGCAATCGGATTGGTCGGCAATGAATGCCGAGCGGGGGGCGCGGCGCGCCGCGTTCTTCAGGGAATGGAAATCGCCGGGCGCGAGACTGTCGAGGAATGTTTCGAGTTCCGAAGCCGGATCGTCCAACAAGACGCCCAAGTCCATCTCTTTCAGCCAGCGGCCGGTTTCGGTACGGCGCAGCGCGAACGGCACAACATTGTAATTCCCACCTTCGTAAAGTCGGTTGGGAAGCAGCCATTCCGAATTGGCGTTTTCCTCAAAATAATCGATGGCCCAATTGAAATGCACGCTTTCGTAAAGTTGCTTTAATTCCGAGGGCGCATAGGCCCCTCCAAAGTTCAATGCAGGAACTCCACGAATATGATCGTCAAAATCCCCGAAAACGCGTCGTGTCGGACGACCGAAGATTTCAATCTTCACGAGGTCGGGCCTTTTTCGGGCAAGGTTACGAAGAATTTTGAGGCTGCGGGAGCATCGGATCATTCCGAACCACCCGATACGCCATGGAGGCCCTGGTGCAAGTGCCGCTTCCGGCGCTGCCACGCTGCCGGATTGTAACTGAAGCAGCTTGTTTTCGATCACGGCTGTTGGAAGTCGTCGATCCGGAAATTGTACGGGCTCGAAATAAGCCCGCAGATACGCAGGCGAACTTGTGATCAGAAAATCCGCTTTGCGCATAAGTGCGCGCTCGATCAGTCTCAGATTTCTCCCCGCGATGCTTGGCGAGAGAAGCAAACGATGGATGTCGAGAATCTCGTAAATGACTGCCAATGGGACGGCGGCATGTCGTTTGGCGGCCACAGCCACCGCGAGCATTTCGAGGCTGCGCGCGAGGAATAAGTCTGCCGGGCCGAGCTCTCGCATCAACCCCCGCGACGTTAGCGCATGGTACGCGGCCGCTGCCCCCCGATGTACCAGGCGCGAATCGAAAGTGCGACTTAGTGGAACTGTTTTGGCGCCGGCGATTTCCAGTGGTGGTTTCGCACCGCGCCAGAAGCCGGTTACGACCGCTTCGAAGCCTGCAGCGCGAAGCATAAGCAATCGTTTCTCGACCGCCGCATCGTTCAGATCGTGAACAAAATAGACAATACGCAAGCGGGTACCTGTTGAAAGCCGAGGCTTCAGCGATTGTCTTGGGGACCGAATCATCGAACGCGCGGACACCAGGAAAGTTCCCGGCATACCAGCCCCCTTAGCTTTTGCTGTCGTTGCTATTGCGCAGATTTATCCAAACTTTTCGCCTGGGCGTGCGTTACCGGTTGGCCTATGCGAGACGGGGAAATTCATTGAATTCGTTTGATCGGGTTTTGCCCACAGGGTTCGCTGCCAAAAATGCCGGTCAAGAGCGCAAATTTTCGCGCTTGCTCGCCGAACGTCTCGGTTTTTCAGCCCTGGATCGCATAATCATCATCAATTGCGACGATCTGGGCTCAAGCCGCTCGGCCAATCTGGCGGTTGAGCGCGCGCTTCGTTCCGGCATCGCCAGCAGCGCGACATTGATGGTCCCCTGCCCTTGGGCCCAAGCGGCGGCAGAAACCTGCCATGACCTCGATATTGGAATTCATCTTACCCTCACTTCGGAATATTCGGTTTACAGGTGGCCCTCCCTCACCGGTGGTCGATCATTGCACGACAAGAGTGGTTACCTTCCGAAGACGATACAGGAAGTGTGGGCCAGGGCCGATCTTCCGGAGATCGAACAGGAGTGCCGGGCTCAAATAGATCAAGCGCTTCGGTGGGGCGTTGATGTAACCCATCTGGATTGTCACATGGACACCCTGCAGCTCGACCGGCATTATTTCGAAGTATACATGCGGCTGGCGAAGGATTATCGGTTGCCGTTGCGTCTTCGCCGACCCTCCTTTCAGTTGCCGCTTTCGTATATTTCAGGCGCAACTCTTGAGCGCGAAGGAATCGTTACGACGGATCGCTTTGTCGCGCCGCCATGGGGTGAACCTGGTCGGGCTGCTTTGACCGGGTTTATCCGAAGCCCTCGAAGAGGTGTCACGGAAATCGTCCTGCATCCCGTGGATGACGGTGAAGAGTTAAGAGCCTATGACACGGAGTACGCAGACCTTCGGGTGGCCGATGCTCAGTGCCTCACGGACCCGGCCTTGCGCGCGCTCATCGCCTCTCAAAACATTAAGCAAATCAGTTATCGGCCGCTTCGCGAAGCAATGAGAGTCGCGACCTAGCACTTCTTGCGATTCTCCAAATTCTGGCTGGGCGTGGGACATATTCCCAAAATAAAAGGGCGGCATAAGCCGCCCAAGTTGGACCACTGGGGGGCTTAGTGGCCGGGGCTGTGTTCCTTGGCGCGCCGGATCGTGGGGCTGGCATCCGTTTCGTTCGCGGTCAAGACACGCCGCTCGCCGGACCAAACCTCCGTACTGGCGCACGAAGGTGGCCGGAATTGCGTCATTCTCAGCATTGCCATCTCATCATCGGCGCATTTCATACTGACGATGGTGACCAACGCGCCTTCTTTATTCAGATAATAGAATGAATAGTTCTCCGCCATGGCATTGCTCCTTTTCCCATTCAGGGAGCACGGACGTTTTCCAAGGCGTCCTTGATGTCTCTCAATTGCCGGCACCGGACTTGCTCAACTGGCAACGCTGATACGATAACCCAAAGAGAACGGCCCAACTGCTCAATATTGACCACTATTTAGGCGACGTTTGACCGAGCGAGTTGTCCGTTCGCGCGTTGCATACGGTCCGAGCGATGCCGCAAACCTCGTAGCCGCTCGCAACAAGCGCCTCTTCGAGAAGGTCGGCGATCATCAACTCGTCTTCTGCAATAAATCTCACGGTCCACTGCTTTGAACGGCTCGTCCGCCCAATCGCCTCCGCTGCCTTTGGTCCAATCGGTGCGGTTCATGGGGGTGATCTCAGCCTCCAGTTGGAGTGCCACCTCAGCGGAATCGCGACCGAGAACTCAACGACGGCCATATCCCAAACCGCGTGCAGATTGTTGCGCCGGTCACACAGAATAACGATGAACAACAATTGGCCGCGAAGCGGTGCCCGAAAAAAAAGCGGCCGGGAGCCGCCTAAGTTGGACCACCTGGGGCCGGGGGGGCCGCGTCAGTGGCCGGGACGATCTTCTTCATTATAAAGTTCGCAGACTTGTCGGTCGTCGGACCACATTTCGGCGTCAACGCAAGCGTCCGGCCTGAACTGCGACAACTTGAGCGAAGCAGCCTGATCGTCGGCACACATGATGCCCACAACTTTTATAATACCGCCTTCGCTGTTCAGATAATTGAAGGTGTAACTCGCCGACATAGCATTTCTCCATTACCCGGACGATGGAGCGCGGATGTTTCGATGGCGTCTCTAATGTCTATCAATTGCCGTCGCCCGACTCGCCCTACTGGCAACCCTCAAATGATGGCCTAACCTGAATACAATAGATGTTCGCTTTTGACCACTTCTGAGACGTTACGAACATTTAGAATGCGCGCGCGACCGGGCATTGATCAGAGTCGCAATAGCACCTCGACTCTTTCTCAATCTGGATTGATAAAGGGCGGGGCGTTCGCGACCTCCCCGCAGCCGAGATACCAACTGGTGCATTGGGTAGCGCCGCAGCCGCTCCGGCGCCCTATCTACCTCTGGATCACGAGCGCTGGTGCCGTTGATTGCCTAAGAATGAGGCTCTGGGATGCGACCGTTCTCGAGCGCCAAAAATACAAATAGAACGGCCAGTCTAAAGTGCCGAAGGGCCAACAACCGCATCGGGGCTTCCACTCAATCCTCAACTCAATCACGATCGCGGTATGTTCGCGGAAGCTACCCGCAGGAATGTTGTAAAGATTTTGCTGCCTGCACGCAGCGTCCCACGGAAAGATCCGGCCACCTTCGACTTTCCTCCGGCGCGGCAGCGATAGGGCAGCGGGACCTCCAAGATGCGCAACTCCTGTTGTGCGGCGCGAATCTGCATTTCTATATTCCAACCATAGGTCATCTCGCGCATGTTGAGATCATTCAGCGCGCTCCGCTCTATAGCGCGAAAGGCGCACATGTCGCTGTATCTTACCCGGTAAAGCGCCCCCATGGCCAAACCGGCGCCGCGGCCGGCCAGCACCTGATGCCAAAGCATGGAGCCCGGTTCGCGCTCCCCGCGTGTACGCGATGCCAGAACGAAATCCTGAGCACCCTCGAGGATCGGTCCCGCGATTCTCGCCATCAGATCGCCGCGATCGGCACCATCTCCGTCCAGAAATGCAATGATACGACACGCAGAGTCGGCTGCAGCGGCACCGGCGGCACAGGCGCGCCCATAACCTTTCCCAGCATCGATGACTCGCGCGCCCGTGGCGCGAGCCTTCGCCTGTGTACCATCGGTGCTGCCACTGTCCGCAACGATGATATCGGCTGAGAACTCTCTCGGGATCTCACGGATAACATCCCCGATCGTCGAAGCTTCGTTCAGTGTCGGGATGACGACGGCTACAGGCTCCATCGCAGACCACAATTCTGGCAGGGAGCGGGCGGCGCGTCCGAGAGCAACGCTGAGCGAAAGTCACGATAAGCCGGGCTGTCCCATATTTCGCGCAAGGTCCGCTGTGTTGCGTCTCCCAATGTATAGTTGCTGTATCCACGCACCGAGAAGGGCGCGATGCAGCATGGCAGCGCGCGACCATGTGCCGTGAAATACATCAGCGACCAGGGCCGGCGGCATGTGGCCCATGGCTGCGCATCCGATTGTCGTTTCAAGCTAAGTCCCGGCTCCGTGGCGCCTGATGCGTCCAGCGTGACTCCCAGTTCCGCACCAATAGCTTGCGCCTCCGCGATGGTAGCCAGCTCCTCGGCCTGCGTACTCTCGAACAACGAGCTTTCGGCCCGGGCCATGCCGTACCCGGCTTCATCGAACACCAATCGCTGCAGATGCACTTCCTTGACGCCCATCTTGGCCGCCAGGCGCACAAACGCGGGCAGCTGGTCGACGGTCTCTTTCAGGCCTGTCAGCCATAGCGAGACGCGCGGGTTCGCAGCCCCCACCTCCTTCTGATAGGCAATGAACTTGCCGACATCCCGGACGATGCGATTGAAAAAATCTTTGCCGCGAACCTTTGCATAAGACTCTCGATCAGCAGCATCGAGCGACACGCGCATTTCGTCCAGGCCCGTGTCGATGATCTGCTGGAATTTCTTGGGCTGTAGAAGCGTCCCGTTGGTATTGAACAGAACGTAGGTCCCGCGATCCTTGAGGTAGCGCACCATGCGCGGCAGATCCTTGACAAGCATGGGCTCGCCGACGCCATGCAACACTACGCGAGCGATATTGGGCACCTGATCGACGATACGCGTAAAGAGCTCCCAGCTCATGTCTGCGGGCGGTTCGAGCTCTTCAAATGTCCTGGGACATGTTTCGCAGAGAAGATTGCAACGGTTCGTAACCTCCAGGTACAGGCAAACGGGCGGAGACAACGCCGCATCGGAGTTCTTTCTCTCCACCTCCTCAAAATAACGGCGAGGATCCTTCAACGTGACGGAAGCGGACATCGGCTTATTCCTTCAATGCAAACGAGGACGATGAAACTGGGGATATTGCAAGACTGGGATTTCTGCTCTGCCAAAGCTCGAGTCCCGCCAGCACAATCGCCGGCGCATAGACGAACGACCCCCAAAACGCGTGTTCGGTCCCAGGATCGAGATAGAGGATCGCCGGCGCAACCGAGAGCCAAATCACACTTCGCAGAGGCGCAACAACAGCCGGCAGAGCGAGCCATGCGAAATACCAGGGAAAATGGGGGCTGACGAGCACCATTGTGCAGGCTGCAAGTATTGCGGAATCGCCGCAGAGAACGACGACGTCGATTTCCCCGATTTTCAATCGGCGCCGTGCGATCCACACGCCCAACGCTGCCATCAACACGGCAGCGGCGATCAAATAATACTTGCCGAAGTCGTCCGGCAGATCGATCAGGTCGGTTTTGTCGTTTAGATAAGAGAGCGGATAAAGCAGCCAAATCCCGCTTCCGTTGGTCAAGCCCTCTTCGTCATTGTAGCCTGACATGAACCCGAAGACCTGAGTCCCGACCGAAGAATAGAGGGCATAGAGCAGGACGATTACCAAAGTACCGGCCAGCGCCGGACGCAAGAACTTTTCGCCGCGCACGAAAGCCGGCGCCACCACCACAGGAAAAAACTTCACAAGGGTTGCGCATGCGAGAACAGCGCCTGCCAACCCCATGCGATGTCGCGCCCGGTACAGCAATGCCAACGCCAGCAGGCCGATGGCGGCCGCATCGATATGTCCATCAAAGGCAAACGACCAAAGCACCAGCGGATTCCAGGCATAAATGAGAATCCGCTCCGCCGGCAGATTGGCGATATCCAACAGCTTCAGCATGCACCAGCATGCCAGCACTTCGAACGCCACCATCGCGAGCTTCATGCCGACAGCGCTGCCGGTGAATCCGCCGACTGCCGCGAAAATCACCTGAGCCGCAGGCGGGTAGATCGTGTGCGCGTAGTTGGCGCGATTTATGAGCGGGAAGACCTTCGTATCACGCAGCTTCTTCAATGCGGGGTCGGTCGGGACATAGCGATACGGGTTGATGCCGGCCGTCTGAACTTGACCGTCCCATACATAACGATAGATATCGCTGGACAAAACGGGATGATTGAAGACGAACGCCAGACGCATGGCAGCCGCGATGCCGATAACGATCAAGGTGGCGTGCCGCGACGTTGCGTGCCGCAAGACGACGAAGACGGCGACGAGATATGTCAGGCCCGCCACCAGCAGGAGCCCGACCGTCGTCTCTCGCTGTGTAGGCGTAAGCGCGATATCGACGCTCGGCAAATGCAGCATCAGTGCCGCGGCGGTGATCATCAGCAATATGCCGCCAAGCCCTGCAAGATACAGCGTCGTCTTGTTCATGCCCATCGGGCGGGCTTCGATTGGAAACGCGACGAG
>Ga0302325_10019905_pt1 | contig 14091 bp, 4 predicted proteins | sample Palsa_T0_2_FD_201948 | JGI IMG/M metagenome (GOLD analysis project Ga0302325, IMG submission 201948) | Peat permafrost microbial communities from Stordalen Mire near Abisko, Sweden - Palsa_T0_2 | ecosystem: Environmental > Terrestrial > Soil > Palsa > Peat permafrost | place: Sweden: Abisko... | reverse complement strand
CACGCTGGCGCCCGTCGCGGGGACGAGCACCGCCGTGGTCGGCGGAGTGTTGTTCACCGTGATCGTGATGCCTGCGCTGTACGTGGTGTTCCCGGCGCCGTCGGTGGCCAGGCTCTGCAGGGTGTAGGTCCCGTTCACCACGCCCGTCGTGTTCCAGGAGAGGTACCACCCGTAGGCGGTGGACGTCGCGGTGCCGATCACGGTCTTGTTGTACGACCCACCCGTGAGCACGAACCGCACGCTGGAGATCGGCACCCCGAACGACGCGCCGGCGGCGGCATCGAGCGTCGCGCTCGTGCCGCTGAGGTCCGCCCCCGTCGCGGGGACGAGCACGGAGGTGGTCGGCGGCGTGTTGTCCACCGTGACTATGACGGGACCGCTGTACCCCGTGCCTCCCTGCGCATCCGTGGCCAAGCTCTGGATCGTGTAGGTCCCGCTGGGCACGGTCGTGGTGTTCCAGGAGAGGTAGTACCCGTAGGCGGTGGAGGTGGCGGTGCCGATGATCGTCTTGTTGTACGCCCCGCCCGTGAGCACGAACTGGACCTGGCTGATCCCGACCGGCGAACTTGCCGTCGCGTCGAGTGTCGTGCTGGTCCCTCCGAGGTTGCCCCCGCCCGAGGGGACGAGCACCGAGGTCGACGGTGCCGGGTCCACGGTGAGCGTGAACAGCTGGGTGGCCGTGCTGCTGTTGGCGTCTGTCGCCCTGAAGGTGATCGGGTAGCTGCCGGCGGTGCCCGCAGCGGGCGACCCCGACAGGGTCCCGTTGGCGGCCAGGGAGACGCCCGAGGGCAGGGTGCCCGACTCGGTGAAGCTGATCGGGGTGTCGCCCGTCGCCGTGACGGCGAAGGTGCCTGCATTCGAAATCGTGAAGGTCGTCGAAGCCGCCGAGGTGATCGACGGCCCGGTTGCCGTCACCGTCAAGGTGAAGGACTGGGGCGTCGTGTTCGAGTTGGCGTCGGTCGCCGTGATGGTGATCGGGTAGCTGCCGGCGGTCCCGAAGGCCGGTGTGCCCGACAGGGTGCCGGAGGCGGCCAGGGTGACGCCCGTCGGCAACTTGCCGGACTCGGCGAAGGTGATCGGCGTGTCCCCGTTGGCTGTCACCGCGAAAGTCCCGGAGGCGCTCTCGGCGAAACTCGTCGAGGTAGCCGACGTGAACGCGGGTGCCGTCGCCGTCACCGTCAAGGTGAAGGACTGGAGCGCCGTGTTCGAGTTGATGTCGGTGGCTGTGATGGTGATCGGGTAGCTCCCCGCGGTCCCGTAGGCGGGCGTGCCGGCCAGGGTGCCGTTGGTGGCGAGAGAGACTCCCGAGGGTAGGGTCCCCGACTCGGTGAAGCTGATCGGGGTGTCACCCGTCGCCGTGACGGCGAACGTCCCGGCCGTGTTCTCGGCGAACGCGGTCGAGGACGCCGAGGTGATCGAAGGCCCGGTCGCCGTCACCGTCAGGGTGAAGGACTGGGTCGTAGAGTTCGAGTTGACGTCGGTCGCCGTGATCGTGATCGGGTAGCTTCCCGCGGTCCCGGAGGCCGGCGTGCCGGCCAGCGTGCCGTCGGTGCCCAAGGTGACGCCGGAGGGCAGATTCCCAGACTCTGAGAACGTGATGGGGGTGTCGCCCGTCGCCGTGACAGAGAAGGTCCCCGCTGTGGTTTCGGTGAAGGTCGCCGACGCGGCCGAGGTGAACACCGGCACAGATTCGGACACCGTCAGGGTGAAGGACTGGGTCGCCGTGTTCGAGTTGGCGTCGGTGGCCGTGATGGTGATCGGGTAGCTGCCGGCGGTGTCACCTGCTGGCGTGCCCGACAGGGTGCCGTCGCTGGCCAGGGAGACGCCAGTGGGGAGATCCCCGGACTCGGTGAACGTGATGGGGGTGTCGCCAACCGCCGCTACGGCGAAGGTGCCCCCGCTGTTCTCGGCGAACGAGATCGACGCGGCCGAGGTGAACACCGGAACACCCGCCGACACCGTCAGGGTGAACGACTGGGTCGCCGTGTTCGAGTTGATGTCGGTGGCCGTGATGGTGATCGGGTAGCTGCCCGCGGTCCCGAAGGCCGGCGTGCCGGCCAGCGTGCCGTTGGTTCCCAGGGAAACGCCCGAGGGCAGGGTCCCGACCTCACTGAAGCTGATCGGGGTGTCGCCCGTCGCCGTGACGGCGAAGGTGCCCACCGTGTTCTCGGCGAACGTGGTCGACGACGCCGACGTGATCGAAGGCCCGGTCGCCGTCACCGTCAAGGTGAAGGACTGGGTCGAGGTGTTGGCGTTGGCATCCGTGGCGGTGATGGTGATCGGATAGCTGGCGGCGCTGCCCGCAGCCGGCGACCCCGACAGGGTGCCGTTGGCGGCCAGGGACACGCCCGAGGGCAGAGCCCCGACCTCGCTGAAGCTGATCGGGGTGTCCCCCGTCGCCGTGACCGCGAAGGTGCCCGCGCTGTTCTCGGCGAAGCTCGTCGACGTCGCCGAGGTGATCACCGGTGCCGAGGCCGTCACTGTCAAGGTGAAGGACTGGGGCGAGGTGTTCGAGTTGATGTCGGTCGCCGTGATGGTGATCGGGTAGACCCCGGCGGTGCCGAAAGCCGGCGTACCGGCCAGCGTGCCACTGGCGCCCAAGGTGACGCCCGAGGGCAGAGTCCCGACCTCGCTGAAGCTGATCGGGGTGTCCCCCGTCGCCGTGACGGCGAAGGTGCCCGCCGTGTTCTCGGCGAACGTGGTCGACGAGGCCGAGGTGATGGAGGGCGCGGTCGCCGTCACCGTGAGCGTGAACGACTGCGTCGACGTGTTGTTGCTGGCGTCGGTCGCCGTGATGGTGATCGGGTAGCTGCCCGCGCTGGCGAGGGGGGGCGTTCCCGCCAGGGTGCCGTTGGAGGCCAGGGTGACCCCGGAGGGCAGGGGGCCGGTCTCGCCAAACGTGATGCCGGAGTTGCCGGTCGCGGTCACGCTGAAGTTCCCGACGGTGTTCTCGGCGAAGGTGGTGCTCGCGGCCGAGGTGAACACCGGCGACCCGGTCGCGGCCACGGTGTTCGACTTCGCCGACGCGGTCCCGGCGCCGTTGGCGTTGATCGCCTGCACGGTGAACGAGTAGGTGGAGCCGGCGGTGAGGCCGGTCACGGTCTCGGTGATGGCCGTGCTGCCAAACGTCTGCGCGGTCTGCGCGGTCGTGCCGATGTACGGGGTCACGACATAGCCGGTGAGAGGCGGCTGTGTCCCGGCCAGCGCGCTCGGAGCGGTCCACTTGACCGTCGCCGACTGGTTGCCGGCGTAGGTCGCCGTGCCGATGGTCGGTGCTCCGAACGTCGTCGACGGGAACGCCGCGGGCGAGGCCACCGAGGCCACGCTCTTGTAGGCGGTCCCGACGCTGTTCGTCGCCGTCACCGTGACGGTGTACGACGTGCCGTTGGTCAGACCGGTCAGCTGGCAGCCCAGGGTGGGCGTCGCCGGCGGGGTCGAGGTCGAGGTGCAGGTCTTCGAGCCCGTGGACGAGGTGGCGGTGTAGCTGTCGATGGTGCCGACACCACTCGAGGCGGGAGCCGACCAGGTGACGTTCAAGTCGCCGCTGGGCGCCGGGATTCCGCCCACCGCCACCACGTTCGTCGGTGCCGTCGGGGACCCGGTCACCACGCCGGTCGACGCCGATGAGGCAGCGGACGTGCCCGAGGCATTGGTCGCCTTGAGCGTGAAGGTGTAGCTGGTCCCCGCGGTCAGCCCGCCCACCGTGGTGGACGTGGCGGCCGGGTTACCCGAGACGGTCAGGCCTGTGCAGCCCGAGCAGGCGGGTGTCGGGGTCAGCGTGTACCCGCTGATCGGGCCCGAGGCCGAGGTGGGCGCCGTCCAGGACACCGAGTCCTGCCCCGCGGTGCTCGTGGACACGACGGACGGTGCGCTCGGTGTGGCCGGGATCCCGACGACTGCGGCGGTCGAGGCCGGCGACGCGGCGCTGTTGCCGTTGCCGTTGGTGGCGATCAGCGTGAACGTGTAACTGGTGCCGTTCGTCAGGCCGCCGACCGTGGTGGACGCGGTAGGCGGACTTCCCGTGACCACCAGGCCGGTGCAGCCTGAGCAGGCCGGCGTCGGAGTCAGCGTGTACTGGGTGAGGGTGGAGCCTTCGTTGTTCGGGGCGGTCCAGGTAATTGACGCCTGGCCGTTGAGCCCGACCACCGAGACGGTCGGGGCGTTCGGGGTCGCAGGAACCGCCGAGGGGATCACGCCTCCGACGGGGCCGGCGACAGAGGCCGCGCTGGTGCCGCCCGCGTTGGTGGCGGTCACCGTGAAGGTGTAGTTGGTCCCGTTGGTCAGACCGGTGACCAGGCAGGTGGTCGCCGGCGTCGCCGGCAGAGTGGACGTCGCGGTGCAGGTCTTCGAGCCGGTGGACGACGTGGCGGTGTACTTGGAGATACCGGCGCCGCCGTTGCTGGCCGGCGCGGTCCAGCTCACCTGCGCATCGCCGCTGCCCACGGACCCGCCGACGGTGGCCGTGACGTTCGTCGGTGCACCCGGAACCGTCGAGGGGGCGCCGGTGGTGGAGCCCGAGGCGGGACCGGTGCCGCTGACGTTGGTGGCTGTCACCGAAAAGCTGTAGGTATCACCGTTGTTGAGGCCGGTCACGGTGATGGGGCTGGCCGCGCCCGACGCCGTCACCACGGGGTTGGAGGGGTTGGTGGTATCGCTGGCGCTCACGGTGTAGCTCGTGATCGCGGCGCCACCGTTGCTGGCCGGAGCGGTGAAGCTGACCACCGACTGCCCATTCGCACCCGACGTCGCCGTCCCGATGGTGGGAGCACCTGGGACCGTCGAAGGGACGATCGGAGCCGACGCGGAGCTCGCGACACCCGTTCCCGCAGAGGTGGTGGAGGTGACGGCGAAGGTGTAGGTGTCCCCGTTGGTCAGCCCGGTGATGGTGCACTGGTCTACCGGGGCCCCGGCGTTGTAGTTCGGGCTGGCCGCCTCGTAGTAGATGCAGGTCGAGCCGTTCGTTGGGCTCGAAGCGTTGGAGGTATCGGTGGCGGTCGCCGTCTCGGAGAGCAGCGGGTCAGCGCCCGTGTTGGCCGGGTCGGTCCAGCTCACAGTCGACGTCGCGTTCTGCGCCGCCGTGGCGGAGACGCTCGTCGGTGCCGTCGGGGCGCCGATGAAGATGGCCGTCGTCGCGGGCGAGGGAACACTGCTGGCGAGCGCGTTGGTCGCCGTGACCTGGAAGGTGTACTGGTCCCCGTTGGTGAGGCCGGGGACGGTGCACGAGTCGGTGGGACCATCGGTGCCGACCACCGTGTAGGTGCACGTCTCGAGGCCCTGACCACCGTTGTTGGGGTCTTTCGACGGCGAGGACACATCGGTCGCGGTCACTGTGTACGACTGCGTGGGTGACCCCTCGTTGAACCCTGGGGTCCAACTCACCTCGGCCTGCCCGTTGTCAGACGTCGGCGACACGTTGATGGGGTAATCCGGAGCCCCGGCCGGGATATAGGTGAATTGGTCCGCCGGCTGGTTGACCGGAGAGGTCTGCCCGCCGTTGGTGACCTGGACGTCGACGGGACCGTCGCCGGTGGTGGAGGCAGGAGCGACTGCGGTGATGCTCGTGTTGGAGTTCACGGTGAAGCTGGTGGCCTGGTTGGACCCGAAGGTCACCTGCTCGCCCCCGGCGTTGGTGAACCCGGAGCCGGTGATCTGCACCGTCTGGCCGCCGGTGTCGGTACCGTCGTCGTTGCCGTTGGCGGTCGAGGTTCCGGTTACGGCCGGGGTGATCGTGACCGCGCTCACCGAGGTCGGAGCCGCGTAGGGCGGCAAGGTGGGCTCCGCCACCTGCCCGGTGCTCGGGTAGCCGTCGAAGGCGACATTGATGTTGAGGATGTCGGTCACGTTGGTGTCGACCAGGTACTCGGTGTCGTACTGGTTCTGCACCGAGCCCGAAGGGCCGCTGACGACGAACTGGGCGGTAATGGCCGGCAGCGTGTGCAGCTTTCCGCCGGCGGCCTCGTCCGCGGTCGTGGTGCCGAGCTGCTCTTCGATGTAGGGGTAGGTGGTCTTGTAGTTACCGGTCATCTGGGCGGTGCATCCGGTTCCCGCGGCCGTGCAGTACTTGGCCGTGGTGGCCCCCGAAGCCGAGGTGACGGCGTCGCCGCCAACCAGCGCGACCGAGCCCGGGACGTAGGTCAGCCCGGACGGAATCGGCATGATGTAGGTGTCACCGTCGATGTAGTTCACGGTGGCGCCGCTGCTGGTGGTGGGGACGGCACCGCCGGACGGGGCCTCGGTCAGCGTGATCGTCTTCCCCTGCGCGGCCGTGGTGGGTTCGAAGTAGGCCTGAGAATCGCCCTCGTAGATGTTCTCGGTCTCGATGATCTCGACGATCTGCTCGGCCATCTCCTGGCTGGCGGCCAACTTGTAGTTCTCGACGAACGTCGTGCAGTTCCCCGCGCTCGGGTAGGTGAACCCCGCGGCGCAGTAGGCCAGGGTGGCGCTGAACGTGCTGTCGACGGGGTTCAGTGCCTGGTACATGTTGACGATGCCGGTGGTGCTGGTGGTGCTGGTGGTGATGTAGCCGTCGGCCGCGGGGGGCTGGCTGACGACGGTGAGCGAGGAGGTGTTCACATTGGCTGCCCCGCCGGAGACCTGGGTGAGCACGTTGTTGACGTCGGGAGCGTTGAAGAAGAGGGTCGTTCCACTCAGCGCTGCGGTCGGCGCCTGCGAGAGGACCATGGTGGTGCTGCTCACGCTTACGACTGTCGTCTGGGGGGCGATGCCCGCTCCGTAGACCTCGAGGCCAGCCACTACGCCATAGTCGGCGAAGTTCCCGGTGTCGGTGACCGTGGTCGACAGAGTCGCGTCGGCGGCGTTCCCGATGGCCTGCGTGCCGGTGAAGGTTTCCGCGGCCGTCGCCGTGACTGCAGCGGACGGATCGGCCGAGAGGACCACGGTCGTGGCGGTCACCGACGTCACCGAGTTGGGCGTGGTGCTGTCGAGGTCGACGCCGTACGCACCCATCCCCACGGTGACACCGGCCGTGATCGGGCTGTTGGTGCACGTCAGGGTGGTCGAGGACGTGGTCCCGGTGCACCCGGTCAGGTTGACGACCGGACTGTCCGAGAATGCGCCGAATCCCCCGGCGACGGTGGGGGCACCAGCCGCGGACGCGGGCGCGGCGGCGACCACGGCGATCGCTCCGAGCCCCGTGAACGCGCTGACGACGAGAATGAGGCTGCCGACGAGACGGCGGACGCGTTGTCCCGTGCCCCTGGTTACAACCCCCGTGTAGGCCAGGTCTCGACCCTGCTCGGGCACCGACCGGCTACCCCACCCCTTACCCATGTTTCGACTCCCCCGTACCCCTAACCCCCCGATGCCACCGTTTGGCACCCGGCAACCGCCGTGTAGCCCCCTTCCGGACACACACAAACGGTCGTTGGGCGACTTTTTAGATGAAGTTTTGTCCGGAGTCAAGACAGTTATTCGAGGCGGGCACACTCAAGCCGGCCGGGGTGGTCACGAGGAAGTTCGAGGCTCAGGCGGGACCGACGCACTGAAAAGATTGCCACACGCAGGGCGACCTGCGTTGACGCTGGAGCTCTCGTTTACGTTGAGCTGACGCGCCGTCGCGATGACGACGTCGTGCCATCACTGCACAAACGCGGAACAATTTTATCCACATGCATCCCGGCCGTCTGGGCCGGCTGCGAGGCCTCGAGAGTTCGCTAGTCCACGAGGAGCAGCGTCAGTGCTTCAACGAGGATGGCGTGCGTCACGGCGAAGGAGAACACTCGGCGCTGCCGAAAATAGTCGAGGGAGTCGAATTGCAACAGCGAGTCGATGGCCGCAGTCCTCGACTCCCGCCGGGCGGATGGGAGCCGATCGAGCTCGGTCGCGAAGTGAAGCTCAATCTGCTTCCGGGCCAGGCGTTGTGCCTCGTCAAGATGTTTTCGCACCGAGGGTTGCTTGAACGCCAGAAAGTCGGCTGCCCGAGCGGTACCGCCCATGACCTCGTGAGCCTTGAGTCGCACCTGCACGAAATCGTCGATCCGCCGCTCCAGAGCACCCTCGCCGATGGCATGGATCTGGAACAATGAGAAGACCATCTCCATGTGACGTGCGGCCGCAGCCGCGATGAGGGAGTCGATGTCCTCGAAGTACCGGCTCACGGACTTCGGGGACAGACCGCACCGGAGTGCAACCTCGGTTGGAGTCGGCCGCAGGTTGCCCTCGGAAAAGAGTTCGACGGCAGCATCAATGACCGCCAGCCGGTTTCTGTCCCGGCGGGCGGAGCGGCCGTCGGGGCCCCCGCCCAAGTCGGCCGGATTCGGACGTCGGGTGCGGATCTTGACGTCGCTGCTCTGCGCCATCTGCGAAACTCCTGGTCCTCGGCCCTCCGTTGCCACCTCGGCCGAGGTCACGGGCCGCCGCCGAGGCCGCACCGACTTCGACATCCCGTCACGGACGAGGTGACACGGCCTCGCGAGCGAGCCGGCAAGCAAACGGGTATTTCCCGATAGCCGGCTCCGCTAAACCCGAGCTCCGGCGCTCGAACGCGGGGAGCTTCCGCTCCTGCCCGGGTGCTCTCCCGTCCTGCCACGCCACCACTCTGCTCGATCGGCCGATCAAAGTGGTGGACGCGGCCCTCGAAGTCGCTGGTCACGACCCACTAGAGCCCGTTGTGCCCGGAGACGACGATGGTGATCAGCTCCGAGATCATGCGGGCGGTGGCGCCCCAGATCAGCTCGCCCGAGACCTCGAAGAACCGCACGGCAAACGAGTTGTCCGGACTGCCGGGGATGATGCGCCCGGGGACCCGCCAGCGCTCCTCGTGGAAGACGGCGGGGTCGGCCAGCTCGGCGAGCGCCACGTCGAAGACCCGTTCCACCTCGCGCGGGCTGGCCACCAGGTGGGGCCGCCCGGGAAGGGCGCCGATCACCGGCACGATGAGCGCGGGCGAGGCCAGCGTCGTGACCGGGTGCAGCCAGCCCACCATGGTCACCATGGTCGGGTCGAGGTCGACCTCCTCGTGAGCCTCGCGCCGTGCCGCCGCCGCTGGGTCCTCCCCCTCGTCGACACGCCCACCCGGGAAGCTCACCTCCCCCTTGTGGGTGCGCAGGCGGGACGAACGCCGGGTCAGGATCAACCGGGCCTCGCCCTCCTCCTCGAAGAGCGCGGCCAGGACGCCCGCGTTCACGCGGCCGAGCGCCGGCACCTCGGACTCGTTGACGATGGTGGCCCCACCGACCAGTGCGTCTCCACCGACGTCGTCGGGCACGGGGCCCCGCTGGCCCAGGGCGTCGAGAGCACGGAGCACCCGTTGCATGTCGATGCCGGTCCGCTGCGCCGCGGGGGCGCCCGCCCACGGTGCCGGGGCCCCGGGCCGCCAGGTGGGCGGGCGCGGGATCACCTGGGGAGGCACCGGTCGGGACATCCCCAGCACGCTACCGGCGCCCTGCTCGACGGCCGCCGGTACGGTGCTTGCCGGCCGCTCCCGGTGCCTCGCTACGCTCTCGCACCGATGACCTCACCCGCAGACCTGCAGGCGCAGGCCGACGCGCTGCACTGGTACCACACCATCGACCTGGGTAACGGCGTCGTGACGAAAGGCGACAGCGCCCAGGACGAGGGGACCGGCATCCTCCCCGACGTCGCCGGCCGGAGCGTCCTCGACATCGGGGCCTGGGACGGCAAGTACTCGTTCCTGGCCGAGCGGTCCGGCGCCGCCCGGGTCGTCGCGCTCGACCACTACGCCTGGGGCGTCGACTTCGCCGCCCGCGGCGCCTACTGGGCCGAGTGCATCCAGCGCGGCGTGCTGCCGGACCAGTCCCGTGACGAAACGGACTTCTGGCAGCCCGACCTGCCGGGGCGGCGCGGGTTCGAACTGGCGAAGGCCGCACTGGGGTCGGCGGTCGAGTCGCTGGTGGCCGACTTCCAGACGGTGGACCTCGCCGGGGTGGGCCAGTTCGACGTCGTGCTCTACCTCGGCGTGTTGTACCACATGAAGGAGCCGCTGACCTGCCTCGAGCGCGTGCGCGCCGTCACCGGGGAGGTGGCCGTCATTGAGACCGAGGCGGTGCACCTGCACGGCCTCGACGACGAGGTGCTGCTGCAGTTCCATGCCGGCAGCTCGCTCCGGACCGACTTCGGGAATTGGTACGTACCGACGATCGACGCCTTGCACAACCTGTGCCGGGCGGCCGGTTTCTCCCAGGTGCGCACCGTCGTCGGTCCGCCGCCGGGCCCCGCGCCGGAAGCGCCGGCCGCGACTTCCGACGGGCTCCGGCAACGGCTGGCGCGACGGATCGGTGGCCCCCCGGCGCCCGTATCTCCCCGTCCGTCGGTACCGTCCGCGCCCAGCGCCAACTACCGGGCCGTCGTCCACGCCTTTCCCTGAACGGTCGGCGCTGAGCGAACCGCACCCCCGGACCGGGGCCGGCGCCCGCCCTACCCGGTGCAGTAATAGATCTTGAGCTTCGGGACGACAGACGCTCCCGTCCCCTGTTTCGGAGGCACGTGGAGGCAGGTTGCGGCGATATAGGCCGTCCCTCCCGTGGACCCCGGCTGCGCGATCAGCGCGAGATGGAAGAACCCGCCCGAGATCCGCGCCCTGAGCTGAGCGGCGGTCGGCGAGGGGATGATGCCGGTGTAGCCGCCCAAGGGGAGCACCTCGTCGCCCGTCGCATAAATGAACGGTGCGGCCACGGCCGACGTCTGCGCCGCCATCAGTGCGGGAGCACCGCGACGGACCTGTTCCAGATCGGCCAGCCCGGGCGGCGACGACTGGGGCGCGAAGACGGTGTGGAGGACCTCGCTCACCACCACCGGCTGGAACGGGGTATCGAACGGGCCCAGGCCCTTGGACACGACCGACGCGCAGGCGGTCGCCGGCACGAGCAGCACGGCGAGCCCGGCCAGCAGGCAGCCGGCCGCGGTGACGTCGAAATGGACGCTTGCATCGAACCGGTGGGTGTCTGCCCCGCCACTGCGTCGCAACGCGAGGGCGCGCCAGGCTGACCATGCGATCAGCGCAACCGCCACGAGCCCGAGCACCGCCACCGCCGGTGCCAGCCACGGGGGCACCCCAGTGCCCTCGGGCGGGAGCAGCCACGCGGCGTAGCCCACCGTCACCAGCACCACGCCGGCCGTCACTGCCAACGTCGCCGGGCTTCGCCGGCGTTCCCAGGCCAGAGCGCCCCCGATGCCGAGCAGCGCGGCGACCGCCGGTGAGAGCGCCCCGGCGTAATACGAGTTCATGGTCGTGCTGACAGTGAAGACGACGGCCAGCACGACCATCCAGGTCCCCCACAGGACCGCACCCGCACGCGGCAGGTCGGTGCGAGGCCTTCGTCGCCGGGCCACCAGGATGGCGGCAGCGGATAGGACGGCCCCCGGGAGGAGCCAGCCGGTGTCATGGCCGTAATCGGCGGTGAGCAGCCGGTTGGCCTCCGGTGGCGGCTCGGCCTGCGAGAAGAGCGGCGTGCCGAGGGTCCGCCCGAGCGTCGCGTTGGGCGAGGCCTGGCCGACGCGTGAGAAGCCGTTGTAGAAGAAGACCTGATGGAAGATGGAATTGGTGGTGCTTCCGTCCTCGTACGGTCGATGCGCTGCCGGCGTCAGGGTGACGAAGGTCATATACGACAACGAGACGATGGCCGCCGCCGCACCGAGCGCGACGATCCGCCCGAGCCGCGCTGCCGTGTTGCCGCGCCCGGCGACGAGGTAGGCGAGGCCCAGGGCGGGCAGCACCAGCCAGGCCTCGATCATCTTGGCCTGGAAGGCCAGCGCCACCCACACCCCGGCCAGCACCGCGCTCCGCCAGCGGCCGGTCAAGATGGCGCTGACCGTGGCGTCGGCCGCCAGGACCACGAGCAGGATCATCAGCGAGTCGGGGATATTGCCGCGGTCGAGCGTCATGGTGGCGGGACTGGCCGCGAGGACCAGTGCTGCCCCGAGGCCTGCGACCGGTCCCGCCACCCGCCGCACCGCGCGGAACAGGACCAGGACAGTCAGCGCCCCCTCGACGGCCTGGGGCAGCATGAGCGACCAGACGTGAAAACCGAACAGCCGCACGGAGAGCGCCTGGACCCAGAAGGCGCCGGGAAGCTTGTCGACCGTGATTGTCCCGGCGGGATCGAACGCACCGAAGACGAAGTCGTGCCAGCTGTGCGACATGCTGCGCACAGCCGCCGCGTAGTAGATCTCGATGGTCGATCCGACATGCCAGCTGTAGGCGAACGCAGCAAGGGCCGCGATGGTCAGAAGGATGGGTCGCGCCCAGGCGGGTTGACCCGACGGGGATCGCCACACCTGCAGTCGCCGGCTCCAGGCGGGCCGCCGCTCGGCATCGGCTGCGGTCGGGTCCGCCGCTGACTCATCCGGCTCCGCGTGCGGCGCCCGGTGCAGGTCCTCGACCACAGCGCGCACGTTAGGACGTCAGGCGCCCGGACGCGCCGCAGCCGGGCCCGAAGGCCCGGCCGCGAAGCCCGACACGTCCCGACAGTACCGCCCGGAGTGCCGACAAAAGGTGCAGCTGGTTACATCATGCCGCCCATGCCGCCCATGCCACCCATGCCGCCGCCGGCCATGGCGGCCGCCGCAGCCGCCGCGTCCACCTTCTCCGGCTTGTCGGCCACGAGGGCCTCGGTGGTGAGGAGCAGGCCGGCGATGGAGGCCGCGTTCTGCAGGGCAGAGCGGGTGACCTTGGCCGGGTCGATGATGCCGGCCTTGACCAGGTCCTCGATCTCGCCGGTGGCGGCGTTCAGGCCGTGGTTGCCCTTGGCGGCCTCCACCGTGTTGACCAGGACGGCGCCCTCGAGGCCGGCGTTGAACGAAATCCACTTGAGCGGTGCCTCGAGCGCATGCGCCACAATGCGGGCACCGGTCGCCTCGTCGCCGTCCAGCGTGTCGGCCAGGTCCAGGACCGACTTGCGGGCCCGGATGAGTGCCGTGCCACCGCCGGCGACGATGCCCTCCTCCACCGCGGCGCGGGTGGCGGACAATGCGTCCTCAATGCGGTGCTTCTTCTCCTTGAGCTCCACCTCCGTGGCAGCCCCGACCTTGACGACGGCCACACCGCCGGCCAGCTTGGCCAGGCGCTCCTGGAGCTTCTCGCGGTCCCAGTCCGAGTCGGTGTCGTCGATCGCCCGCTTGATCTGGGCGACACGGCCCTTCACGTCCTCGGCCGAGCCGGCACCCTCCACAATGGTGGTGTCGTCCTTGGTCACGATGACGCGCCGGGCGCTGCCCAGCAGGTCGATGGTGGCGCTCTCCAGCTTGAGGCCGATCTCCTCGCTGATGACCTGGGCGCCCGTGAGGACGGCCATGTCCTGCAGCATCTCCTTGCGGCGCTCGCCGAAGCCGGGTGCCTTCACCGCAACGGAGGTGAAGGTGCCACGGATCTTGTTGACGACCAGGGTGGCCAGGGCCTCTCCCTCTACGTCCTCGGCGATGATCAGCAGCGGCTTGCCGGTCTGCATGACCTTCTCGAGCACGGGCACGAGGTCGTGCACGGCGCTGACCTTGGAGTTGTAGAAGAGGATGACTGGCTCGTCCAGGACGGCTTCCTGGCGCTCGGGGTCGGTCACGAAGTACGGCGACAGGAAGCCCTTGTCGAACTGCATGCCCTCGGTGAGCTCGAGCTCGATACCGAAGGTGTTGGACTCCTCGACCGTGACGGTGCCGTCCTTGCCGACCTTGTCGATGGCGTCGGCCAGCACGTCACCGATGGCGGAGTCCGCAGCCGAAATGGACGCCACCTGGGCGATCTCCGTCTTGCCGCCGACGTCCTTGGACTGCTTGGCGATGTTCTCGACGGCGGCCTTGACCGCCTTCTCAATACCCTTCTTGAGCCCGGTCGGGCTGGCACCGGCGGCCACGTTACGCAGGCCCTCGGTGATCAGGGACTGGGCCAGCACGGTGGCCGTCGTTGTGCCGTCACCGGCGACGTCGTTCGTCTTGGTGGCGACTTCCTTGACCAGCTGGGCGCCCATGTTCTCGAACGGGTCGTCCAGCTCCACCTCGCGGGCGATGGACACACCGTCGTTGGTGATGGTCGGTGCGCCGAACTTCTTCTCGATCACCACGTTGCGGCCTTTGGGCCCCAGGGTGACCTTCACGGTGTCGGCCAGCTTGTTGACGCCGGCC
>Ga0302325_10019904_pt1 | contig 14091 bp, 12 predicted proteins | sample Palsa_T0_2_FD_201948 | JGI IMG/M metagenome (GOLD analysis project Ga0302325, IMG submission 201948) | Peat permafrost microbial communities from Stordalen Mire near Abisko, Sweden - Palsa_T0_2 | ecosystem: Environmental > Terrestrial > Soil > Palsa > Peat permafrost | place: Sweden: Abisko... | reverse complement strand
AGGGATGCGGTCGAACAGCCTTCCGGCCGGTACCTCGAGTGCTTCGGCCAGGATCACGATCGTTGGGAAGCGAGGTGCGCGGTTGGCGCCCTCCATCTTCGAGATCGCGGTCGTGTGCAGGCTCGATGCTCGCGAGAGGTCCTCGCCCCTCGGACTTTCATCCAGTAGAGGCCTCGTAGATCGCCGATGACTTGACTTCTACACCACCCCTGGTGCCTTCGCCGGCCATCGTTGCGATCCAGAACAGCATGTTCGCCGTGTGCGTCGAATAGCCGAGAACGCCCACGATGGAAAACCCACAGAGGCGGCGTAGACGGATGAGGTCTCGACGCCGTCGCTGGCGAAGCTCGTCGTGCTCCCCACGAGCTGGCGCAAATGCGACGCCTGCGCCCGGGACGTAACGGCACCGAGCACGATGAGGACTATGGCAAGCGTCGCCGGCAAGCACCGGTGGCGCGCAGAGCAAGTCCTCGCGCCAGAGGCGACCATCATTCGTTGTCTCGATCCCGCCCCATGATGGTGCGAACCGCCGACTCCACTGTCCGATGCGGCGCCATCGGCTCAGTGTCGCAGGACGGCTGGCCCGGATGGCGCAGCGCAGTGACGCACCTCCGCGTCGATCGTTTGCTCACCGCGCCGGGTCGCGCTCACAGAGCGCTCGGCAGCACAGCCGTGGCCCCCAGCGCGACGAGAATCGCGAAGACGGCGAGGGGAGCTCCGCGGCGCGAGAAGGACACGAGCGACGGTTGCGCGTCTACCTGGCGCCCGGCTCGCCACCACAGGAACGCTGAGAGGGACCCTGTAGCGGCAATGTTAGGGCCGACGTTCAGCCCGAGGAGCAGCGCGCCGGGGTGCGCGTCGGAGTGCGCCGAGAGTAGGACGGCAGCAGGAAGGTTGTTGATCACGATCGACGTGAGCGCGCCGATCCCTGTGGTGCCCCACAGCCCAGCGCCGCCGAGCAGCTGCGCTGGTCCGTTCCAGGAGCGCGCAAGGACTCCCACCGCAACACACACCAAGAACAGGCTGAGGAGCACGACCGGCCCGACGGCGCGCAACACCTCCCGCGATTGCAGCCGACCCCGGACGATCTCGCTCACAGCCAAGACCAGTCCGAGCGCGAAGACGGGGATCGCCGGGTTTGCAAGCGCGATCGTGAGGACCGCCGCGGCCAGCGCGCCTCCTAGCCCCAAGCCAAGCGCGTCCCAGCTCGCACGCCGCGGGTGTCGACTCGCGGCTACTCGCAGTCTGCGGCGAAAGAGCACGAACAGACCCAATGCGGTGGCAAGTGTCGCGGCGAGCGCGACCACGAGCATACGTGCGGCAAACGTGCCGCCGGAGATCGGCTGATGGTCGAGCACGAGTAGGTTGGTCAGATTGGACCCGGGGAGGTACAGCGAGGATGCGTTCGCCATGTACACCGTGCCGTAAAGAAACGCCTCCTCCTCGATGCCACGTCCCCGAGCCGCGTGAACGAGCACAGGCGTCAGGAACACCACAGCGGTGTCCAGGTTGAGCACAGCGGTAACCACCGCCACCGTCAACAGGCACGCCATCAGCAGCACTACCGGCGGCCCGGGGAGGCCCTGCAAGAAACGCCCGGTCTGCTCGAAAAGACCATCGCGATGAGCGACCAGGCCGATCAACAACAACCCGCTGACGAGCACGAACGGAGGCCAGGCTACTTCAGCGGCAGCACTCAGATGCATCCGCGCAAGCCTGCCAGATCACGCATCAGCCGACGCCCGGCGTTGAATAAGCCGCGTCTTGCGAACAATTCGCGTGCACCAAGTCCACTCAGCGCCAATAGAGGGGTAGCTTGGTCAGGCGCACTCCGCATGGCCGCTTGGTGCTCACTCCAAGAACCCCGCCGGCGGAGCGGATCTACCGGGGCCAGCCACTCTTCCTCTGCAGATTTGGTTTCGACAGTACGGGCGATCGCGCACTCGTCACAACCTAGGCAAGGATGCTGCGCTCCCTGGGAGGTCCCAGCATGCACGTAACAGCCACGATCGCGCCCGCCGACCGCGCGGGCGGGCCTCAATACATGCGCGCGCTGGAGCGCGCCAATCAGGTCCGCCTAGCCCGCGCCGCGCTCAAGCGGCGCGTCGCCGATGGCAAGGTCCAGGTCGCCGAGGTGATCCTCGACTGCCCCTGGGAAGCTCAAGGCATGACTGTGGCAGATCTGCTGATGAGTCAGCGCCGCTGGGGCGCAACCCGCAGCCGCAAGATCATGGCCCTACTCCCCCTCCCCGAGCGCAAGACGATCGGCTCACTCACTCACCGACAGCGCGGCGCGCTGGCAGCGGTGCTGATCCCTCCACCGGATCTGGGGCTTCGGGTCACTTGACACCGCTACCGGCAGGTCGTCGTCCAGCCCTCGGGGTCCCACAGGTCCTCCGAGATATACCTCGCGCGCTCGGGGTCCCATTCCTCGATCCCCTCGGCCTCCCTGCGTTCGGCCTCGTAACGGAGATCGCACTCAGCCTGGAGGGCCCACGAGACCTCCATGCTGCTCATCCCGATGCGTTCGATGACCCCCGCGATCGTGATGGGCTCACTGCGCCATTGCGCAGGGTCCGCCGGCGTCCAGCGCTCCAGCCAGCCGCTGTGATCGACGTCGTGCCAACCGGCGCAATCGCTGTCGAGAATGATCGTGTGGGTCTTGTCGTCGACATCGACGAGGACCTCACCCTGCCGCTCAAATCTGCTCATCATCCGCTCCTTGGTGCTGACGTGGATGATACACACGTGATACAGGGGTCTGTGGGATTCAATGAGGTGGTAGGGAGATAAGCGATCCCGGGAACGCTCGTCGGCGTGATGTTCGCGTTGATCATTGCGTCGGACGAACGCCGCGGGTGGGGTGAGGGCGCGCCCGCCTCGCTCTCGAGCGCTACTTCACGATCGTGAAATTGAGCTCGCGTGTGGTTGAGTGGCCGGTCGAGTTCGTCGCCACGATCGCGATGGTGTAGCTGCCCGGTCCAAGCGTGGTCGAGTGAGTTACGCGCCCGTCGAATGTGAGCTTGTTCTCCCCAACATGACCCGTAACCGTGAGCGTGCCCTTACTGATCGTACGTGTGCAGATGCTGCCGCGGCGCCCACGTGTTTCTATGGCGCAGATGCCGGCGATCTTGCGTCCACGGACGTGCTTCATAAAAGAAAAACTCACACTAGCCCGCTCATTCAGCACAAATGAAAACACCGTGCCGACCGGCGGCAGTTTCCGATTGCGCGCGAGCCCATGCCTCTCACGCCATCGCTTTGCGGACTCGCTGGCCTTCTGCACGGACGGTGCGATCGTCTTCGTGGATGGGCTGAGCGGACCGCTGGATGGGCTGCTGGGCGGGCTCGCCGGCTCGTCGAGGAAGATATGCAGTTCAGACTGCACGTTGAGGATGATGTCGGGACGACCATCGCCGTTGACGTCGGCGACGAACACGCTGCCAGAGCTCCCGGCCAGCGGTGTCGTCAGGACGTCGGAGAAAACACCAGCGCCGTTATTCGCGAAGAGCGTCAGCTGCGAGCCGGAGAGCTGCGCGCCGGAGAACTGTGAGCCGATTGCCGCGATATCAACGTGGCCATCGCCGGCGAAGGCGCCCAATGCCACGTCGAAGTTGTAGGTGCTGGCCTGTTCCAGCGGGTAGAAGCCGCCCTCTGTGAACCCACCGGTGCCGTTGCCGTACAGGACGACCACCTGCCCGGCCGATTGCTTGATGGCCCGCACAACCACATCGAGCTTCCCATCTCCGTTGAGGTCGCCCACGGCCCCCACAAACGCCCCATAAGGCGCGAGCTCTGGTGTTGGTGTGACTATGGGGGGACCAAAACTGCCGTCGGGTTCTCCGGGGAGTACGAGGATGGCTTCTTCTTCCCCCGGACTCATGGGCTGGGTGAGGATGTCGTCCCGTCCATCTCCGGTGAAGTCGCCGACCCACGAACCACAGCCCCCGGCGCGCGGTGATTCGTAGACGGGGCCCGGCGTGAGGTTTCCGTGTCCGTCGCCGAGCAGCATGTAGTACTTCCTGGTGTTGGCGCCGCCCGTACAATCGTCCGGCACGACGACGGCATCTTGGTCCCCATTCCCTGTGAAGTCCCCGTCATGGACATATCCGATTTCCGGCAGCGCGATCGCCTGCCCCACGGTGAAGTTGCCCTGACCGTCGCCGAATAAGATTTGAGCCTTACTCGGGATTGTGCCCCCCTGGTGAGTGGGCGGAGGCGCCGTTTCGACTCCCACCAGCAGATCGGCATGTCCATCGTTGTTGAAGTCCGCGACGCTGACATCGTTGGCCGGCTTGCCCGCAAGCGGATACCAGGTGGGCGCACCGAAACCGCCGGCGCCGTTGCCGAGCATCACTCCGACGCTGTCCGCTTCTTCGTCAATCAGCACCAGGTCAGGAACGCCGTTTTCTGTTAGGTCGGCAACCGCTGCCACGGTGCTCCCGGACACAAGCGATGGCTGCGCCGGGTCCGGCACGAACATGAAGCTGGCGCTGGCATGGGCCGAGCCCGGCATAGCCGCAGCCCCTACCAGTAGCGTCAATGCCACCAGCCAACCAAACCTCCGCCGAGATCCTCCGCCCAGACCACTCGAAACGTGCGACCTCACGTCGCAGAGGCACCCTTTGGATACCAGCCGCGTCCTTTCTTCTGCAGCTTGCCTTCCTTCTCCAAGCCGGGAAGCACCCTGTAGAGGTAGTTCTGCTTGATCCCCATCTTCGCGGCCAGCTCGGGGATCGTGATGCCGGGCTGACCCTGAACGAGGGACACCGTTTCCGTCGCACGCTTGCCGCCGCCTTTGGGTCGGCCTGCTTTGCCTTTGGGACGACCAACTTTGCCCGCGGGACGACCAACTTTGCCGGCGGGGCGGCCTACTTTTTTCCCGGACCCGGGAGGGCGACCCACTTTTTTCCCGCTTCCTTTGGGACGACCCGGTCCTTTGCGTGGCGTCAAAGCTGGCGTGGCCTCTGCGGTGGCCGCCGCCGTGGCCGCTGGGGTGCTGGCGGCCGGCGTGCCGGCGCGAGTCGCTTTGCGTGCACGTTTGCCCGAGTCGCGTGGGCGTCCAGGGCCTTTTTTGCGGGTACCTGAGCCACGCGAACGTCCCCGCCCACGGTAGCCGGCAACGGCCTCGTTGACGGCCGCGCCGGCCTCAGATGCCGCCGTTCCGACGATATCTCCTACCGCATCTGCCAGCGCCACCGCGGCGGCCTCGAGGCGGCGAGCCTCATCCACCACGGGCTTCAGTTCCTCCAGCCGCTTGGTGATCTCTTTGCGCGTCTCCTCAAGAAAGTCAGGCACGGTTATCTCCTCGCCGTCGGGTGCAGAACGCAACTACGAACATACACGACGCCGTCTCAGCACTTTCCCTGATCGCTTACTTCAGGCCACAACCTCAGTTCAGCACGGCGGACATCGGCTTCCGCCCCGAGTACGATCTCCTCGTGGGAGCGATCCTGTGGCTGCTGACGTGTGTTAGAGCGAGTATGAACATTCGGAGCGCTGTGCGCCTTTGGCTTGTTGGCTCTACGGCGTTTACCGTCGCCGTTTCGGTCTTGGCACTGAACCCGACGCGCGGATACGCGGATCAAGCTGCGCGCGCACAGGCGCCATCGAAGTGTCGCGCACCAGCACACCACAAGGCGCTGGTCCATACCTCGCGGCTTGTCGTATGGGAGATCAGCAGGGTCGAATACGAGGTCGCCACGGTGGAAACCTACTACGCGTGCACTTTGCCGCATGGACCGAAGCGCGTCATCGCCCAGGAGGAATCGGAACTCGAGGGCGGTAGCTCGCTAGAAGGACTGACCTCAGCAGGTGTCTTTGTCGGATTCAACGAACGCTATGGATCCAAGAACGGCGGCGACGAAAGACTCACCGTGGATGACGTCCTGACCGGGCATAAGTTTGAAATCGTTGTTGAAAGTTACGCAACTGAATACGGAGGAGGGGGAGACCGACAGCTTCCGGAACTCGAAAGGCTCGGTGAACCAATCGGTAAGAGAGTCCACACGTTTGTGCTCAACGGGAGCGGCGATGTCGCATGGCTCGGAGAGACAGAACACTCCCCTACCAAGCCCGGACAGTTCGTGCTCTACCTCCACGATCACCACGGCACCCGCAAGCTCGCCTCCGGCCCAGACATCAGTGGGCTTGCCTTCATTGGCACATCGCTGACCTGGCAATCAGCAGGAGTCGCGCAATCAGCGCCAGCGTAGCGGCGACGCAGACCCTTCAGTTCAACCGCTACGAAGAAGCCAAAGTGAAGCACGTGCTCTACTGGTGCACGATCGGCGGTACGAGCGTGGCCTCTCCGTTGATCGCCTCGACCTTCGCGCTTGCCGGGGGAGCCAACAAAGTCGAATATCCCGCCAAGACGCTGTATGAAAATGAGGTGAAGAGCCCAGGATCGCTGCACGATGTCACCACTGGTTCAAACGGGGAATGCACGAAGCCCTTCTCTGAAACAGGTCTCTCGGGTTGTACGACTGCCTACGGACCTTCAACTTGTTTGTCATCGACTCGGGTGCAACCAGCCTCACCAACACGGGCGACGGCTTCACCTATACGCCCTAGTGAGACCACAATCGGGCTCTCGTCTAAGGTTGGGGATGGAAGGTCACTATCCGTTCTGCCAGTAGATGCGATGATCTGGTAGCGCCGGCCAAAGGGGGTGAGGTGGCGCGTAAAGCCGGCGGTTCTTGCTTCTCGGTCGAGGCCAAAGATGACCGAAAGTTATAGGACCTCACAGGAATCTGTGATGTGCGGTAACTTTCTGTGATGGCGAAGAATCCTTATCGTCTTGGTGTTTCCGGAGATGGATCAGGCGAATAACTCCTACTGCGCGTTCAACAGCGACCGGTCCGCGCGTTCCTCCTTGAGCTCGACCGCGGACTTCAAGCAGGCCTGGCGGCGTGTTGTGCTGATGTGCGTGGCGGCCCGGTGAGCACGGTCGACTCGAGGCTTCATGTGCTCGGCCTGCCGCCGGTGTATGGGACCCACGTGCCTACGCGTCCATGTGGGTTAGTCAACGTCACAAGATGACGTTTGCGTCATGTATCTATGACATAAACGTCATGGGGTTCTGGCCCACCGGTGTTCCTCGGGGATGAGCAGGTGTTGAAAGCGCTCTGTTTGAACCGCCAGCCGCCTGGCGATCGCGTCCGCGCGAGTGGCTGCTTGAGCGCAACGGCTACCGCACCCCGATCGAAGCCCGCTAGCGCCTTCCCGCTCAGGCACTCGTGGCATGGTAGCTTTGCTCATCATGCACAGCCGCGCAGCCGGACTACGCTCAAAACCAGAGTTCGCCTCGGGGTGAGGCGTGCACGTCCTCAAGGATCGAAGGCTTATAGGGCCGGGGTCGTTCAAACAGCAGACCTGGCCGACTCGCAGAACGCGTCGCGGCGTCCTGCGGCTTGGGACTCGCTACGGGGTGCGTCAGGAGGAGGGGTCGTCGTGACCGATGGCCGAGATCGGTCGAGGGGGCCTGGCGATCGTGTAGGGCGGTCGGCTATTGGTCGGCGGCCGTTGGTCGCCCTGATGCTGCGCTGTCTGCTGCCGGTCGTTGCCGTGTTGGCGGTGCTCGTCCTGGCGCCGAACGCGGCTGGGGCAGCGGGGTTCTCGTGGGCAGCTCCCGCGTCCGTCAGCCGGGAGCCATTCACCCAGGCCGGCGAGTTCAAAGGTATTTCGTGTCCGTCAACCTCGCTGTGCGTGGCGGTCGATGCCTCGGGCGACACGGTGACCTCGACCGATCCGACGGCGGCGACACCGGTCTGGACGACCGACGAGATCGCCCCGATCCCCGAAGGCTCGTTCGGGGCCACCTCACTGAACGGGATTTCGTGTCCGTCAACCTCGCTCTGCGTCGCCATCGACGGGGCCGGTGACGCCTTGGTCTCGACAGATCCGACCGACGCGTCCCCCACCTGGACGACGACCAACATCGACCCCGTCGGATACCGCCTGGCGGGGATCTCCTGCACCTCGCCTTCGTTGTGCGTCGCGGTCGATGACTCGGGGCGCGCGTTGGTCTCGACCAACCCGACCGCAGCCGTCCCCTCCTGGACGACGTCCGACATCGACGGAGTACACCCGCTGGCGTCGGTCGCGTGTCCTTCGACGTCGTTGTGCGTCGCGGTCGACGAGGCTGGGCGCGCGCTGATCACGACCAATCCGACGTCCGCCGACATCACCTGGACCGCCGCCAACATCGGCGGTACGGACGTCCTGACCGGGATTTCGTGCCCTTCGGAATCGCTGTGCGTCGCGGTCGGCTACGCGACGCCGGGCGGGCATGCCATCTCGAGCGCGTTTGTTTCGACAGATCCGACCAACGCCACCCCGACCTGGACGCCGACAACCCTCCAAACGACCGATGAGGGAACTCCGGAAGCGGTGTCGTGTACCTCGAGTGCGTTGTGTGTCGTGGTCGGCGCCGAGGCGGACATCGAGGTCTCCACCGATCCGACGGATGCGAACCCAACCTGGACGCTGTCCAAGTCGGGCGGCAGCCAAGACTACGCCGGGGTGTCGTGCATTTCTGGCTCGGCCTGTCTGGCGGTGGATCTGGAGGGACATGCCGTGGTGTTACCCGATCCGTCGGCGCCGGCGAGCTCCACATGGGCGGCGGACAACATCAGCCCAACTCTGTCGGCGGTCTCGTGCACCGCCGCGCCTCTGTGTGCCGCGATCAGCGACGGCGACGCGGAGGTCTCGACAGATCCCACCGCGCATACACCGACGTGGAATCAGTCAGTGGTCACGGGGAGCGCCACTCTCGAGGGGATCTCCTGTACGGCGACGTTCTGCGCCACGGTCGACAACGTAGGCGATGTGTTCGTGTCGACCGATCCGACATCCGCGACCCCGACTTGGACGAGCACCGACATCGATCATCCTGAGGGGCTGCTGGCCATCTCGTGCGTGTCGACATCGTTCTGCGCGACCATCGATGGCAACGGCGATGCGTTGGTCTCGACCGATCCGACATCCGCGACCCCGACCTGGACGAGCACCGATATCGATCCTGGCGGCGACCTGACGGCGATCTCGTGCCAGTCGGCGTCTCTGTGCGTCGCGACCGACCCCGGTGTGACGAACCCTGCCTCCGCGGAGGTATTCATCTCAACCGATCCGACGGCGGAAACCCCGACCTGGACGCCGGGTCAGATTGATGCCAATCCCGGGTCGGGATTGACCGCGGTGTCGTGCCCCTCGGCGTCGTTGTGCGTCGCGGTCGACAGCGCTGGCGACGCTGTGGTCACGACCGATCCGACCGGTGTGTCGCCCACGTGGAGAACGATCAACATCGATGCCGATACCCCGCTCGTGTCGGTTTCGTGCCCTTCGGCGTCGTCGTGCGTAGCGGTCGATTCGGTCGGGAATGCGGTGAACCTCACCGATCCGGCGTCAGCGACCCCAACCTGGCAGACCGCCAACTTTGACAACGACGCTGGCGGGCCCGGCGCGATCTCGTGCCCCAACGGGTTCTGTGTCGCGGTCGACTCGCTGGGGAACGTGTTCGCGTCAACCACGCCGGCGGCGGTGGCACCAAGCTGGACCACGACATGGGTCGACGGCACGAATGGGATCGACCAGGCGTCGTGCGCGTCGACGTCGTTCTGCGCGGCGGTCGACAGCGACGGGAACGTGCTGATCTCGACCGACCCAACCGACGCTGCGCCGATCTGGACGACGACGAACATCGACGGCGACACCTCGCTGGCCGGGATCTCCTGCGCCTCGGCGTCGTTCTGCGTCGCGACCGACAGCGGAGGGAATGTTCTGATCTCGACCGACCCGACCGACGAGAACCCAACCTGGGTGGTCAGCAACGTCCTCGGGGCAGGCGATTCGGGCGCGGTTTCGTGTCCGTCGACTGCGCTCTGCGTCGTGAGCACCGGGTCTGACGTGGTGATCTCGACCGACCCGACCGCCCCCCACCCAACCTGGGTGATCGACGATGTTGGCATCGACCCGACCGGCATCTCGTGTCCTTCGACGTCGTTCTGCGCGGCAGACGGCCAGGACGGGTTTGGCGACGGGGAGGTATCGATCTCGACCGATCCAACCGCGCAGAACCCCATCTGGACATCGGCCCCGGACAGCAGTTTTGGCTCCAGCATCTCGTGCGCGTTGGCCTTGATGTGCGCGCAAGGCGGCTTGGGCGGTGACTTATGGTTTACGACTGACCCTACGGCGTCGGCTCCGACCTGGGTGGACGACGGTGGACTCGGCAGCAACATGGGCGGCGTCTCGTGTCCGTCCGTGGGGTTCTGCGTCGTCACCTACGGCGACGCTGGCACTGAGCCAGGGAGCGCCGGGTACGCGTTGGTGATCACGAACCCAGCGTCGCCGAATCCGACGTCGACGCCGACCGATATCGATGGAGTCTCTACGTTGAGTGCGATCTCGTGCGTTTCGGTGTCGCTGTGTGTCGCCGGCGGTTCTAATGGGGAGCTGATCGTCGGTCAGGGATCCGGCTTCCCGTCGGCGCCAGTGAACTCGGCGCCACCGTCGATTCCGGGCGTCGCCGCGAAAGGGGTGACCCTGACGGCCAGCCCGGGCTCGTGGACGAACGATCCCGCGACCTTCCTCGACCAGTGGGAGGATTGCGACAGCTCCGGCGATAACTGCACACCGATCTCGGGCGCCAACGAACAGAGCTATACGCCAACGGCTGGCGACGTGGGCGACACACTCGAGGTCCAGGTAACGGCGAGCGACGTGAGTGCCACGAGTGCGCCGGCGGACTCGGCTCCGACAGCGGTCGTACTGGCCACCCCACCTGTGCCAGTAAACACCGCGGCGCCGACGATCTCAGGGAACACGACCCAGGGGCAGACTCTCTCGGAGGCGCACGGATCGTGGACCAACACGCCGACCTCATACGCGTATCAGTGGGAGGACTGCGACACAGCCGGCAGCAACTGTTCGGCGATCGCGGGCGCGACGAATCAGACGTACACGCTGACCAGCTCGGACGTGGGCGACACGATCCGGGTGCAGGAGACCGCGAGTAACTCCAGCGGTGCCAGCAGCGCGGCGAGCTCGGCAGCAAGCGGGGTCGTGCAGCCTGTCTCGGCGTCGCCGACTATGCCGTCCAACTCCTCCCCGCCGGTGGTCTCGGGTACGACGACCGCCGGGCAGACGCTGACGACCTCGGCCGGCGCGTGGGAGGGAACGCCGCCGATCTCCTACGCCTACCAATGGCAGCTCTGCAACCCGGGGTGCGCCAACATCGCTGGCGCGACGTCGAGCTCACTCACGCTGACCACGGCCGATGTCGGCGGCAGCATCCTGGTTCTCGTGACGGCCACCAACAGCGCCGGCAGTGGCCAGGCCGCCTCAAGCGAGATCGGGCCAGTCGCCGCGGCCGCATCTAGCACCGGCCCCGGCGCCCCGGGCGGACCGTCCACCGGGCCAGTCGCCGCGGCCGCATCTAGCACCGGCCCCGGCGCCCCGGGCGGACCGTCCACCGGGCCGGGCGCCGCGGGCGGACCCACAACACAAAAGGTCCAGGCGGCGCTGCTCGCCGCGCTGGCGATATCGGGGAAGGCCGCGACGATCGCGCACCTGCTAGAGGACGACAGCTACGTGGCTTTGTTCACCGCGCCAAGCGCCGGCGACCTCGTAATCGGCTGGTATTTCGTTCCCACGGGCGCGCACCTGGCGAAAGCCAAACAGCCAGAGCTCGTCGCTACGGTGAGCGCGACCTTCCACCAGGCGGGCAAGGCCAAGGTCAAGATCAAGCTGACCGCCAACGGGCGCCGGCTGCTGAAGGGCGCCAAGCACCTCAAGCTGACCGCCAAGGGCAGCTTCACCCCGGCCGGCGGGACCAAGACGACCACGACCAAGACCATCGAGCCGTAGTCGACATCCGTCGCTGATGCTCGGAAGACGGGCCGGAACGATCGCGTCCTCTCGGAGGAGGTCGCGACGATCGATTCGACCACCCGTTCTAAAACGGGAATTGCGTTGCGGTCAAGAGGGCGGGGATGTCATGCGCCTGTGCTAGCGCGTCGAGGGCGACCTTGTGGCCGAGCCGTCGAGCTGGTGCTACCAGGTGTCTGGCTTGATTTTGGACGTTCGCTCAGCCCTGCGTGTGATCGCCGATTCTCCTGAGACGCGACGCCTCGCTTGATCCTCGTAGCCCCCCAAACCAGGGAACGCCGAGCTGCCTTTGACGCGCCACGGGCATCTGGCCGATGCCAGAGACATACCCGAACGCGCGAAACCGCGCATCTCGCCGACGACTGTCCTTTGACCGTTGCGACGGCCGTTATCGGGCGAGCGGGCTGCCACGATCGCGATCGCGCGTTCACGATCGACTACAAGGCGACCGCTCGGCGAGGTGGCTGTTGCACAAAGCCGCCCGCGAAAACCTGGGCCGCGCTCGCTGTGACCGTCGCTGAGGGGGCTCGCAGCGCCGAGGCTGAGCAGGGCGCGCCGCGTGCGAGTCATGCCCCGCGACTTGTTCGACCCCACCCTTAGAAGGGCTTCACTGAGCCCGCCGGGGGTTTATGCAACAGCCACGCTCCGAGGTGGGTGAGACCCCTGAACTGGAGAGCGCGAGCCCGTTCAACCACAAGGGCATCGTGATCACGGCAGCTGCGGGCGACGACGGCTACCTGGACTGGGATGCCGAAGAAGCAAGTGAACGGGGCTATGTCGGCTTTCCCGCGTCCTCACCGCACGTGGTCGCGGTGGGCGGCACCCGCCTGAGTCTCGGATCGGGCAGCGCATGGGCCGGCGAGACGGTCTGGAACGGCGATGGCGCCACCGGTGGTGGCTGCAGCGTGGTGTTCACGGCGCAGTCCTGGCAGCAGAGCGTGTCCGACTCCTCGGGGGTCGGCTGCGGCGCCAAACGTGCCGTCGCGGATGTCTCCGCGGACGCGGATCCCTACACCGGCCTCGCCGTCCACGACACCAGCCCGGAATGCGAGTACTCCTACGAAGAAGCCAAAGTCAAGCACGTCTCCACTGGTGCACGATCGGCGGTACGAGCGTCTCCTCTCCGCTGATCGCCTCGACCTTCGCGCTCGCCGGGGAGCCAATGGCGTGGAATATCCCGCCAAGACGCTCTATGAAAACGAGGTGAAGAGCCCAGGATCGCTGCACGACGTCGCCACTGGGTCAAACGGGGAATGCACGAAACCCTTCTCTGAAACAGGTCTCTCGGGCTGCACGACTGCCTACGGACCTTCAACTTGTTTGTCATCGACTCGGGTGCAACCAGCCTCACCAACACGGGCGACGGCTTCACCTATACGCCCTAGTGAGACCACAATCGGGCTCTGCCAGAGGAGGCCTATGTCGTTGTCGCCGGGTCTGGGCGGGTGCTGCTGTTAGAGGTTTGGTGCAAGCAGCGGTCTCGACGACGCACAGAACAGCTGATCATGCCCTCGGTGAAATGAGGGCTATGAGGACTTGGCTAAAGCGCATCTACTGGACCGACGAGCGTGAAGACGCCGCTTTCTGGCAAAGGTGGGTGAGCGTTCTCGCGCCAAGTTTTTGACGGTATCCCCCATAAACATTGGGTCTGGGTGTCTGGCCGGCGGTCAAATCGAGCGAAACGTCGCAGGGGGTGCATATGGTCGGGTCGATGCCATCCCCAGCTCTCACCGCGTGGAGCACGAGCTCCGCCGCGGCCCTGTCGCAATTGGAAGCCGCCCACCGCGCTGTGGGAGGAACACGCGCGGGACGCCGCACGAACACGCTGCAGCTCAACTACGCCTACGTGCTGTTGCTGTGCGCACACTTCCAGGCGTACTGCCGCGGGCTGCACAGCGACGCGGCGCAGTTGCTCGTGGAGAGAATCGACCCGGGGATCGCCGCCGTGGTCGACGCGAACCTCACGTTCGCGCGCCAGCTCGATCGCGGCAACGCCCAGCCGAGCGCGCTCGGCGCCGACTTCAACCGCCTCGATCTCGAATTCTGGGCCGTCGTGCAAGCGGCAGACGCGCGCAACGCGGCGCGCCAGCGCAAGCAGCGCAGGGGACGCGACGTTTTCATTTCGTCCGGAGACGGACGAAATGAAAAGTCCGCCCTGCTTTGCTGATGTGGATAAAACCCCACTGCTGGGGGTCACCACCC
>Ga0302325_10019903_pt1 | contig 14092 bp, 12 predicted proteins | sample Palsa_T0_2_FD_201948 | JGI IMG/M metagenome (GOLD analysis project Ga0302325, IMG submission 201948) | Peat permafrost microbial communities from Stordalen Mire near Abisko, Sweden - Palsa_T0_2 | ecosystem: Environmental > Terrestrial > Soil > Palsa > Peat permafrost | place: Sweden: Abisko... | reverse complement strand
GAAGAACGGGGATCTCGATTCAATGGTCGAGTTCGGCCAGCAGCGTGGACACCGCTCCTACGGTCTTGCCCAGGGAAAGATTGTCCACCACCCATCGGCGTGAGTGGTCGCCCAACGAAGAGGAGTGCCGGCGCCAGCCGACCAGTCGATCGATGGCCCCGGCCAGGGCGCCAGCATCGCCGGGAGGCACCAGGTGATCTGGAAAGGCGACGAGCGTCTCGGGGAGCCCTCCCACGGCGGAAGCGACCGCCGGCGTCCCGCACGACATCGCTTCGAGCACGACCATGCCCTGTGTCTCGGAAGCCAGGCTGGGCAACACGACCAGATCAGCAGCGGCCAACAACGACGTCACGTCGAGTCGTCGGTCGAGCCAGGTGACGTCCACGCCTGTGGACTCCTTCCGCAGGGTGTCGGCGAAACCGGCATCGGTACCGGCGCCGCACACCACCAGGTTGGCGCGCTGCTCCATTCGGCGCTTGGCCTCGAGGAGATGGCTCAGCCCCTTGGTCGGATCCACCCGGCCGGCGTAGAGGATCATGGGGAGGTCAGGGTCGATGCCGAGGGTCCGACGCTCCTCGGAACGATTCTCGTCTGCCATGGGGACGAAGTGATCGGTGTCGATCCCGGTGGGGATCACGGATACCCGGTGCGACTCGTCGGACAAGCCGGCGACGCGCACCCATCGCTGCGCTGTGTCGCGAGAGGGGGTGATTACTGCATCGACTCTCTTGATGAGGCTGTTCAACCACCTCGGCTGCCGAGAGGGAGGAGGCAGGTGGAGGTGGAGCGCCACCGGAATCCGCCTCAGCCGTGACGCCACGAGAGCGGCCGGGAGATCACCGGGATTGTGCACGTAGAGGACCTGCGCGTCAGTGCGCATGATGCCAATCGACGCGCCCGCAGTTCCAACAGCGCTGCGGATCGGCGCCGCTCTTTGCAACCGTGTGGTGTGGACCGCCAATGTGCTCGAGGCGCACTCGCTCCACTGTGGCCACAGGTCGCCCTGGTTGACGTAGACAAGGTCAACGGCCCAACCTCTCGAGGCTAATCCCGCCACCACTCTCAGCTGGGCGATTTCGGCCCCACCGATCGCGCTCAGATCGTCGGCGACCGTGAGAAGCCGTGTGCGGACCAACGTGTCTGCCCCCGTGTCCCTCTACCGCCCTCGTGGCGACGCCATGGTACCCGATGTGTCCTGAGGTTCGGATGGGCGGAACTTGTTCAGGATCGCTTCCGCCACCTTCACCCGGAATTCGGATGTATCGCCGAGCTGTCCTTACACCTTTTGTCAGGAGATCGCGAACCTCTGCCTCTTCCGCATGATCGACCATCCATTCGCCGACCGCCCGGCGGTCCGCTTCGGACAACTCGTATTTGCCCGTCAGTGCTCCTACGAGAAGGGCAGTTATGCCTGACGTCTCGCTTTCGGCTTCCCGGATCCATCCATCGCGTCTCCATCGGCGAGGGGTCTGTGCCTCTCGGGTAGACACTCTGTCCGAGGTGACCCGGGGGTCGCGAGCCTTCAGTCGACGCTGATCTCAGTGAAGTTTGGCCACAGACCCAGGTCGAACTCCGAGGCGTCACTGGAGAGTGCGCGTACGTCTGGGGCGTACAAATCGACAAGCCGAAGGCGGACGTCGGCGTCCAGGCTGAGGGTGTGTGCCGTGGAGTTCACCCGCTTCTGGATTCCTTCGACGACGCACGGCTCCAGCCCGAGGAACCGGAACGTGCGGGCGAGTTGACCGACCGGATCGGCCATGCACTCCTCGTATTGCAAGAGCAGGATCTGCTCCTGCGGGAAGTGCTCGGTCCACCGGCGCAGAGAGTCGTGATAGAGCCCTCGGCTGACAGCGTCCCGATATGCCTCAGTCGTGAGCCGTCCACGGTCGCGGCGTTGATGGGCGAGCCCTGAGCGGAATCGCTCGACCGGATCGCGCAGAAGTGCCAGTAGGCGGGTGTGGGGCGCGGCCTGAGCGAGCAAGGCGGGGACCCATGGACAGTGCAGGTAATCAGGGGTCCACTCACCCGTCAGGGTCCCGGAGGGACGCGGGAACCAGCGGTGGTACAGCGAACACTCCGCAGGCCCGAACGGGTGGACGGCGTATCGGCCGAAGAAGTGGCGCTCCTTGTGGATGTCGGGACGAGAATAGACGTCGGGGTGCGCGCAGATGGCCTCGAACCACCAGGTCGTGCCCGCCTTTTGAGCCCCGATTCCCACGAAGTCCGGTGGCCCCGTGACCTCGTTCTCGCTGGTTGGGGGCGGAGTGGGGTCGAAGCCGTCCTCCCAAGGCGCGTACTTGCCGAACGCGTGCAGGATCGACCGTCTTGCCGCTGGGGGCAACCTGGCGAAGGCGGGCACCGCGAGCCGGCGCAAGCCGCTGGACTCGGCCCGTGGCTGACCGCTCTCGAGGGGTGTCGTCACCACCCCGGCACTCTCCTCGGACCGCCCACCCCACCGTGCGAGCCGAAAGAGTCGAACGTCACGCGGGCTCACCCGTCCCTATCGGGCTCGACGATGCCATTGTCGCCGCGACATCGGCCATCGTCAGTGACTGCATGCCTTCGATGGTGCTCAGCCGATCGAACTCGTCGAGGACTTGTTCGAGCACGGCGAAGTTCTGGGAATGGTGCTGTGAGAAGTTGTGCGGGTGCCACCACAGATGAAAGATGCGGCCGTGCTGCGCTGCGTGGCGCATTCCCCTGCGCAACCGAGCAAGCCGAAGAGGCTCGAGCCGTTTGCGGGCTGGGTCGTACGGCCGCAGGAAGGCGCTGGCCGGCACGTTGCAGAGACCTGACGGAAGTAGGACGTCGTTCCATGCCGTCGTGGGAGGTGGCGAGATTCCGACGAAGGTGTCGGCCAGCCGTGCCCCGCGGTGCAGAACGCTCTGGTCGTTTTGCCGCCGGGCCCGGTGGCCCCATGACCGTTGCGGACCGCGGATGCAGCGGAACCCCAGGTCGAAGACCGCCGGCGCGTAGGCAGGGTTCCACTGGTTGCGGGGCAGCACCAGACTGGTCAGTTCGAGACCGCGCTGGAGCGCAACCGCCTGCGCTGCTTCCAGGTCGGCCCGGAACGTCGCCTCGTTCTGACCGGGTTCGAGGCAGTAGTAGTGCGAGAACGTATGCGACCCCACCTCCTGTCCCGCACTACGGCCGATCAGCTCGACGAGAGAGCCGGCCAGATGCTCGGGGTCGTGTTCCTCATCGATCCCGATCGCCTCGACATAAGGGTCGAGCTCGGGGCGTAGGTAGGTCGGTCGTTCGCGGGGGAGGTGGGCGACAGCTTCATCGCGTGTCGAGGCAAAGAGGAATCCGACGGTGGCCCACGTGGCACGGGTCTGCCGTGCCACGAATAGCTCGACCATATCGCCCACTGCCTTGCGGGCATTGCCAAGGCGACCGTATGCGGCATCGTCCCGTGCGACGTGGTCCCGTAGCCCCCAGTGCAGCTCGAAGTCCAGCGAGATCACCAGGGCTCCGGGCCGGTTCGCCATGCTCACCCTTCCCACGTCGTTACCTGTCGCTTCTCTTACCGATAGCAGCCCACGCGCTGAGTTTGCACGTGGACCTACTGCATCGGGGCGGAACCGATGGTAGTGGAAGTCCCGCAGCCCGTCCGGCGGGTTCCGGCGGCGCGGAGGTCATTCATCGCACCCCGTCACGCCAGCGGCGCCAGATGTAGCCCCAGATCGTCGGGTGGTAGTAGAAACCCGATCCTGGTGCGAGGCCCGCCGGCAGCGGATTGAGCGGCGTGCCGGACATGGCCTTGTCCACCTGGGATCCGAGCAGGGGGAGACCTTGAACCAGGTGCAGGTCGGGATATGTCGCAATGGTGTCCTCGTCGGAGATTTCGAAGGTTGTCTGGGCGAGAATCCCGCCGGTGTCGATCCCGGGATCAACGAGGTGAACGGTGGTGCCGACCCAGTCGGGGTGGTGCTCGGCGAGCGCCCAATAGCCGCCGTGTACTCCGCGGTAGCGCAAGGTGATGCCGGCGTGCATGTTGACGACGGGGCAGCTCGCTGACGCCAACACCCGCTTGGCGATGATCCGAGTGCCGTGCACCACGACGAGGTCCGGTTGCAGTGAGGCCAGCAGTGAGATCGTCCGGTCGTCGTTGACCGACGGCACCCGGTGAGAGGGGGCTCGGCGCGTCGTGTCGACTGAGGCCCCGTCGAGGATGGCGGCCCGCCGACGCGCGCCCCTGTGCCGGAGTATCGGTAGCAGGAGGGCGACGAAGAGGACTTGGCCGACGGCGGAGAGCCATCCGACGCGCCGCGCCCTTCGTCGGGCCAATACCGCTCGCGACTGGGGATCCTCCACGACCACAACGAGGTTGGGCGTCTTGGCGGTGAGGTAATTGGCCACGATGTCCGTGCTGTAGCCCGGGCCGGCCAGAAGCAACACCCTGCCCGCCGGTTGTGACCCATCTGGAGTCGCGTGTGCCGGAGGAGGGTCCGTGGAGCTCGTCAGTGTGCCTCCTGGAACCAGGCGACGGTGTCACGTAAGCCTTCGGGAAGCGGGATCGGCCGCACATCAGGAAACATCCGGCAGAGCCGCGTGCTGTCAGCCTGCGAGTGCGGTACATCGCCCGTCCGCGACGCCACGTGATGAAGGGCAACTTCGTGCCCCACGATCTCTTCGAGCAGGGCGATCAATTCCAGCAGGGATACTTGCGAACCGTAGGCCAGGTTCAACGGCTCGGAATCGACCACCCGTCGACGGATGGCGTCGGTGAGCACCGAAGCGACGGTCCCCACGAAGGTAAAATCGCGGGTCTGGGAGCCGTCGCCATGCACCTCGAGCGCAATGCCGGCGAGCGCGCTGGACACGAATGCGGGTACCACCGCGGCGTACGCATGTGACGCAGGCTGCAATGGGCCGAATACGTTGAAGAAGCGAAACGCCAGTACCGGCACCTCGAACGAGCGCGCGTAGGACAGGGCGTAGGCCTCGCTGGCGAGCTTGCTGGCTGCATACGGGCTGACGGGCATGGTCACCATGTCTTCGCGTTTCGGCAAGGCGGGGTTGGCGCCGTAGACCGAAGAGGAGGACGCCACGATGACGTGGGGCGCCCCGTGCCGTCGCGCTGCCTCCAAGACCATCATGGTTCCGGTTGCGTTGACCTGGTGCGTTGCCATGGGGTCAGCCAGGGAGCGGGGCACCGAGGGGCGGGCGGCCAGGTGGACCACGGCCTGGGCCCCCACCATCGCGCCGTCCAGGTCGTCCGCGCTCAGGATGGAGCCTTCCAGGAGCTCGACGGAGGGCGAGTGGGCCAGGTTCTTTCTCGCGCCGGTCGAGAGATCGTCGAGCGCCACCACCTCGTCGACGAAGTCCTGTCGAGCGAGCATCCGGCAGAGGTTTGCGCCGATAAAGCCGGCACCGCCGGTTACGACTACTTTCACCGCTGGCGCAGAGCCCTCACAACGCTTCGACCCGAGGTCCCCTGATCCGGTTCCGTGTGTCGAGAACGTACCGCGCACGCGCTTGGACCATGTCGTAATCGAAGGCGTCGTGATCCGTGACCAGAACCACCGCGTCAGCCTGCTGTACTTCGTCTGCAGTCAACTGGACTTGGAGCAGCGCCGTCGTGCCAGGTGGCACGTGCGGGTCAACGACCCTGACGTCCGCGCCCAGGGCTGAGAGGCTCTGGGCGATCACCATTCCGGGGGACTCGCGGATGTCTCCGGTGTTCCGCTTGTACGCGAGTCCCAGCAGAAGCACTCGGGAGCCGTTCACCGAGTGCTTTTCCCGATTCAGGGCCAGGGTCAGCCGGGACACGACATAGTCGGGCATGCGTGCATTGATGTCGTTGGCGAGCTCGACGAACTGGAACGGCTGTCCGAGACTTCTGCGCACCTTCCACGACAGGTAGCTGGGATCGATGGGAAGGCAGTGCCCTCCCACCCCGGGACCAGGTGTGAATCGGAGGTAACCGAAGGGCTTGGTCGACGCTGCGTCGATGGCCTCCCAGACGTTGATGCCCATCGCTTCGGCGAACATGGTCAACTCGTTGACCAGCGCGATGTTCACGTGGCGAAAGGTGTTCTCCAAGAGCTTGGTGAGTTCGGCTTCCCGGGTTCCGGACACGGGAACCGTGCGGTCGACCAGCCGATCGAAGAAAGATTGCACGGCACGGAGCGACTCCTTGTCGATGCCAGAGACCACTTTGGGGGTGTTCACGAAGTGCCACGTGGCGTTGCCCGGATCGATTCTTTCCGGGCTGTAGCCGAGATGGAAGTCGCTCCCCGCCACCAGCCCCGATCCTTCCTCGAGGATGCCGGCGACCAGGTCTTCCGTGGTGCCCGGGTATGTCGTTGATTCGAGGATGACCGTCGCTCCGGAACGGAGCGACGCGGCGAGCATCGTCGCCGAGTCTGTGACGTGCGAGAGATTCGGTGCCCCGTCGGTGAGCGGCGTGGGTACGTCGATGACCGCGACGTCGAATTCGCGCGTTCGTCCAGGATCGTCGGTGGGCTCATAGCGGCCGGTGGCGAGCGCCCTCGCTACTTCGTTGCTGGTCACGTCCTCGACGTGTGATTCTCCGGCGGCCAGTCGCTTGATCTTTGCCACGTCGGTATCGAAGCCAACGACGTCGAAGCCCGCCTCGACCGCCCGGATGGCAACTGGAAGCCCGGCGTAACCCTGACCGACCACCACCAGGCGGTCAACCTTTGGCGCTCCCACTAGGCCCCCGCTGGTTCGGGCTTGAAGTCGGATGACTCGTGCCGGAGGTGCGAGGGGGAATGTTGTGTCTCACGGTCTCCGTCGACGATCGCCGGAGTCGCTGGTCCGAATGTTTGGCCTTCGTGGGCGACGCCGGCGATGGCGAAGAGAAGTTGGCGTACCTTGCTCGCATCACCTCGGTGCATGGATTCAGCGAGCTGCCCGAGACACGAATCGAACCAGGCCTGTGGTGCAGAGATGGGAAGCAGCCGGGAAATGGACGGGTGCTCGGTCTCCAACACCTCCTCGTCGGATTCCCGGAGATCCTCGGCCAGCTTCTCACCAGGTCGGATGCCGACGATCTTGATTGGGATGTCCACGTCGGCCTCGCCGCCCGACAGCTGGATCATCCTCCGGGCGAGGTCGATGATGGGGACCGGTTGTCCCATCTCGAGCATGAAGATATCCCCTCCCTTCGACAGCAGCGAAGCCTGGAGGACGAGTTGCACCGCCTCTTCGACGCTCATGAAGAAGCGGGTCATGCGGGGGTCGGTCACGGTGACCGGACCGCCGGACTTGATCTGGCGGGTGAAGGTCGGGATGACGCTGCCGCGACTGCCGAGCACATTGCCGAACCTGACGGCACAGTAGGAGGCGCCCTCCGGCGAGCGATTCAACAACACCTGTTCCGCAGCGCGCTTGGACGCCCCCATGACGCTCGATGGTCGCACCGCCTTGTCAGATGAGATCAGCAAGAACCGGGTGACCCCGACTGCGGCCGAAGCCTCGATCACGTTGAGCGTTCCGAACACATTGGTGCGAGCCGCCTCGACTGGGTGGTCCTCGAGCACCGGAACGTGCTTGTGAGCGGCCGTGTGAAGGACGACCTCTGGTCGGTACCGCTCGAACACCTCGAAGAGAGTTTCTCGGTCGTTGATGTCGACCAGAGCCTGGTGACTGGGACCGTCGAGTACCGACGCGGTGTCGTGGAGGTGGGTTTCGTCGTGGTCGAGCAGGACGAGCTGAGCGGGAGCGCAACGGGCGACCTGGCGGCAAATCTCCGAACCAATGGAACCGCCGGCACCCGTGACCATCACCCGGCGAGACTGGAGTGACAAGCGAACCCCTTCGAGATCCGTCGCGACCGGCGTGCGGCCCAACAGGTCCTCGATGCTCGGTTCGCGCGCCCGCCGAATAGCCAGCATGCCGGTACGGCCGGTGACCACGTCGTGCACGGTGGGCAGCACCTTCATGGCGATGCCGGCCGCCTCGGTCGTGTGGAGCACGTCGGCGATCATCTCCGGCGACGCGTCGGGTATGGCGAGGAGCACTTCCTGGAGCATGAACCGGCTTGTTGCGGCCGGAATGTCCCGGATCCCTCCAACGATGGGCACTCCAATGAGCGACATTCCGTGCACCGACGGGTCATCGTCGAACACGGCGACCGGGATCAGTCCGGCGTCGGGGTGGCGGATCATTTCGCGCACGGCCGCAGCGGCTTCATCGCGGCTCCCGACGATCGCCACCCGCAAACCGCTACCCCGTGAGCCACGCTGCCAGGCGAAGATCCGCGACTGGAAGCGGATGAGGCTCATGCCGAGAGTCGCCAAGATCAGACCGACCACCAGCACCTCTGGATGCACCACCTGGTATCCGAAGAGTTGGATGGCCATGTAGATGACGAGGAGGACGACGGCCACCGTACCGCTCGAAAGGATCATCTGACGTGCTTCTTCGAGTCCGGCATGGCGCCACATGCGGCCGTACAAGCCGTAGATCTGGTTGCAGACCAGGGTCACGATCATCACGATGAGCACGAAGAGTCCGAAGTGCCAGCCGTACTCCTTCGGGGCGACATTGCGCCAGTAGAAGACTTCGGCCGCACTGTACCCAGCCACTACGCAGGCGGCGTCGAGCACCATGAAAAGGAGCTTGGCGCGCACTCGGCTGGCAAGAACGGGGATCCGGTGTGAAAGATTCTCTGAGAGTCCGGTCGGACGTGGGCCCCGTGACACGACGGGCTCGGACTTCTCCGGATCGGCAGTTGGATCCTTCATCGCGTTAGATCCGGCCGCTGCCGAAGAGACGAGTGGAACATCGCTGTCGCGCCAAAGCGTTGCCTTCCATCCACGTCCTCATGATGGCCCCAACCCCTTGCAATTACCGATGATGCCGTCACCGAAACAGGTGGCGAGCCCCCCACCATGGGGCCCTGGATACTCACACAATCTAGTCCAGCGCCCCACCGTCTGTACTTTGGTCGGGAGTGACGGTCGTCCCGCTGTCCGTCGAGCGCCCCGGGGGCACCTCGGCGGGCCGTCTCCACCGACGCCCGCACCGTGCCAGACCTCCCTCCCTCACACCTGGCTCCTCGCGCCATCCGACTCGCGAGGGCTGCGAATTGTCGGGCCGTTGTGCCGGTTGGGTTCGGTCGGCTCTATCCCACTGTGCGGGGAGGCTGTCACGATGCTCGTCGAGGAAAGGGGCTGACCACGAGCCCCACACGGCGTTGCAACGCCGGTGTGCCCATACGGATGACGTTTAACGATGGGGCCAGAATGGTACTTTTACATGGTCCAATGGTGTTTTCCGATGGGCTTCTGAAGGCGGGAGGGTGATGGAACTCAGCGACTATTGGCATGCGATAGTCCGTGGCTGGTGGCTGATAGCCATCTTCGGACTGATCGGCCTGGCCGTGCCCCTGTTGCTGGCCTCCCCTCCCAAGGGTCACATCGAGACCTACTACCGGTCGACGTCGATCATCGGTTCGCCTCCCACGTCACAGGGCGGCCCGAGCCTTATCGGCGGTGGGATCACGACCGACCAGATCCTCTACTACGCCAGCACCGACTCCGTGATGACGGAGACCAGCAGTCTCTCCGGCCTCAATTTGCCGTTGCCGACGGTCCGGTCGCAGATTTCGCTGGTTTCGTCCTCCGGGAATTCGGGGTCTGCCGGAGGCGTGCCTGGCGTAGTCGACGTGAGTGCGGTGGGGTCGACTGCGGCACAGGCTCTCGACCTCGACAACGCCTTCGTGAATGCGATGGATGACTACACGAACGCTGTGGCCAAGAGCAACCTCCTCGGGCAGGAAAAGCAGACCGAGCAGACGCTTGCGACCGTCATGACGGACATCGCGACCAACAATTTCGTCCCTGGCCTCACCGCTCAGGCGCTCGAAGTCCAGGTATCCGCGCTGCAGAACTTCCTCGCGAGCCTCGTCGTCGAGCAGCCCGCCTCCGGTTTCCAGGTCGTCCAGTCGCCTTCGGCCTCGTCCACGTACGCAGTCGTCACGGGCACGCCCACCGTGGCCGACAACCGTACGTTGCGCGTCGCGGTCGGGCTGCTGATCGGCCTGGTGTTGGGCGCCCTCGCAGCTGTAGCACTGTGGCTCTTGGACCGCCGCTTGAAGACAGCCAAGCGGGCTCAGACGGCCCTGGGTTATCCGGTCGTCGCTGAGATTCCGTTCGAAACGAGCGATTCGACCGAGACGTATCGCATGCTCTGGTTGACCGTCTTTCGCGAGCCGCTGCCTCTCCCGCCGGCGGAGCAGGGCGAACGACTCTACGGGGGGGAGGACCCGTTCCTCGACCACGGCGTCGGAAGCCGCGTAGGGACGCCGTGAGCGAGCCGCTGACCCAGCCGGCGCTCGAGCGCAATTCGTCCCCCTACGCCGACCGCCGAGTGGTCATGGTCGCCTCCGCGGGGACCGAGCGCAGCCTGTCAGATGTGGTCAACAACCTTGCCACCGTCTGCGCTGAGACTGGTCAGCAGGTGGTTTTGGTGAGCACATCCGGTCTTGCCTCCCCCGCAGCAGAATCTGAGATGCCGCAATCCGCGCCACTGTGGTGGAAGCAGTGGCCGTCTGCCGGGAACGGTGCCGGGCTCGCGATCGAGGGGGAGCGGGTGAACCTCCAGTCCGGGTCCTTGACACCGGACGACGTGGAGCACTTGCTTGGGGAAACCGGCATTACAGGCGTATCCCGCCTGGACCTGCGGTACTTCGTCGGCCACCCTTCCCAAGTGGTGATTCGCGTTCCGGAGGTGCTCGCCGCGCTAAGCCAGATCGTCGACGTGGTGTTCCTCGAGGTTCCCTCCTATCTCTCCGTGCACCACGGAGAGGGACTGACGCCGTTGGCCGACGTGGTTCTGGTCGTGGCCGAGCGCGAGACGACGAGGTTGGACGAGATGCGGCGTATGAGCGCGGCGCTGCAGCATTTGCACGCACCTGTCGTCGGCATGGCGCTGACTGACGGTGAACTAGAGATCTACGACTGGGGTCACGTTGACTCCGAGCTCGAGATATCCGATGAGAAGGCGGCCCACGAAGGCGACCCGACAGAGCAGATGCCAATCACAGAGTCCGCTGTCGAATCCGCTGAAGTCGTTCCTGCGCCGCCGCTCGACGAGTTGTCCGTTGTCGAGCACGCGCCGCGGGAGGCCTGAGCTAACTTGGCCGATTTTTCCTGCTGCCGAACGGACAGCTGATTCTTGTATGTAACCCCGACGAATCCGATCGCGACTTTCATCATCGGAGTCGCCCTGTTCGCTGTCGGACGGGTCATCATCCGTCGCATCACCGCAGCCGAGGGTGGCGATCCGTGGCTGGCCAAGGCCCTGACGGCTTGTCTGCTCCTCCACCTGGTCGCCGCCCCCCTGCAGATCTGGGTTGTCGACCACCTCTACGGGGGGATTGCGGACTACACCCGGTACGACTCTCAGGGGGCAGCGTTGGCGCCCGGGTTCCGCCATTTCAACTTTGCGTTGCAACCGGCCCAGCTTCACGGCATTGTCGGCGACGGAGCAGTGAGCATCGTGGCCGGTGTGGTCTTCGCCATCATCGGCATCAACCAGGCGGGCGCCTTCCTGATTCTCAGCTTCCTCGCGTTCATCGGGACCGTGCACTTCTACCGCGCGTTCACCCTGACATTTAGCGGGGCCGGCAGTCGCCGGTACGGGTACCTGATCTTCTTCCTCCCCACCCTTCTCTTTTGGACCTCGGATGTCAGCAAGGAAGCGATCATGATGTTCCTGCTCGGCATGACCGCGTACGCGTGCGCTGGGATCCTTGCCCATCGTGGTCGCGGCGGGTATCTGCTGATCATCGCCTGTTCGGTGGCGGGCGCGTTCATCAGACCAAACGAGACCCTGCTGGCACTGGGCGGCTTCACAATTGCCATGCTGTTCCGGCCGGTGAGCCCCAGCGTCCGGTTCGAGGGAGCCCGACGCACCTTCTCCCTCGTTTTCCTCGGAATCATGGTTGGGGTTGCCATTTTCGTCACGCTCCACTATCTCCCTGGTTCCTCCAACGGCTCCCTCTCACTCACCGCAATCTCCAAGAACAATTCCGGCGCTGGCTCCGGCTTCGGCAGCAGCGGCATCAGCTACTCCGCCAATCCCATCTACTACCCCAAGGACGTCTTTGTCGTCCTGTTCGATCCGTTGCCGTTCAACGCCCACGGCAGTGGGGAGTGGCTCGAAGCCTTGGAGAACACCCTGGTGGTGGCCGTGCTGCTGACGTCGCTCCGGGCGCTGCGCATCCTGCCCCGGGTGGCGTTCGCTCGCCCCTACGTGATGATGTGCTTGGTCTTTACGGGAGCCTTTTGCTATTCCTTCGCCTCTCTCGGCGACCTGGGGCTCATCACGAGGGAGGCGACCGTGACGGTGCCTTTCTTCCTCGTGATGCTGTGCATCCCCCGGGGACCCCGCCACCAGCCGCCTCGCTACGTCTGGGAGCTACGGCACCGCGCACGCGTGGCACGCAGGAAGGCGGTCACTCGCCGCGCCAGCCTTGGCGCACCGTCGCGGGCGATTCGTACCTGAGGCCCTGTTCTCCCTCACGAGGGGCGGGGGGAATCGGGGAGCATCTCCGAGACGGCCGTTCTCGCAATCGGGGCCGTCAAGGTGGACGCGGGGTCCATACGAGCTCTCAAGGGTCTGCGAATTTGCCGCAGCCTGGGCTCGCGGCTCCGGCTAGAATTGTTGAAAGGTTGTGAATGTACGCTTCCCCTGTAGCTCAGATGTGCGGGTGTCGCGTGTCCAGATGGGTGGATGGAACGGCGGTGGCCGCGGTCGGAAGGTAGGGGAGCACGACGAGGACTCGACCCGGCTTGGTGGCAGATGCCCCAGCTCCGCACCGCGGAGGCGCCACCTTCTCGAGCCGAGCCGAGCCGGATCGGCGGCGGCGCGTGGCAGGCGTTACTCTCCTCCTGCCCCAGGGACTATTTCGAGGAGAGTCAGATGAGCAGGCAAAGCGCTCCATACGCACGACAGTCAGTGTGGTGGGTGATTGCAGTCCTTTCGGTACTCCTCGTAGCCGGATTTGTCGCCGCCGGATATGAGATCAACCATTTGCGAACGCAAGTCAACGGCCTGCAGACGCAAGCCAACGGCCTGCAGTATCAACTCGACCAACTGGGGAAGGAAGTGGCTTCCATTTACCAGGTGGTGCTCAAATCAGTAGGTCAAAAGGGGTAATCAGGGCGGCTCGATCCGAAGTCTCGACAGTCACCCCTGAAAGGGTGCGATTCGGGAGACGATGAGGCTCGGGCGGCCGACCGAGTAACGGCACTTCTGAGCGCTCAACCGTTGATCCCAAATCACCGGACGTCCTTGGACGGGAGTGCAGCCATGGCCTGCTCCAAGACGGCAGCGCCTCCAGTCACAATGCCGACAGATAGGAATATCGACCCCAGCGCGTCGAGCGGTGTGTGCCAGAGCGCGCCCACCACGGCCAGCGTCATGAGCAGGGTCCAGCCGACCCCGATCGCCAGAGTGATAGTGCGGGCCCGTTTCCCGATCAGGGGGTACGCCGCCAGCCACAAGGCCAGGGCGGTCGCGCTCACCGCCGTGACGTTCCCGGAGGGGAAGGTGAGCTCGCCGACGTAGCTCCGCTGGACCAGCGGCTTGGCGACGTGCTCGCTAATGAGGAACGCCGTGACGGCAAGAGCGGCGTACACGACGACACGAAAAAATCCTCGTCTGGCAACGCCGAGGGCGACGGAGACGACGAAGGCAGCGCCGATCGCCGGGGCCGCCAGGAGCTCAGCGACGTTGTCCCAGGAACCGACAGCGGGGCGAGTCCCAAGCCAGCTGATAGCAGGGTCCTCGAACCCGTACGGGCTGCTGCCGTGTGCGACGGCAATGGCCAACAGCACGAAGGCGAACAGGGACGTCAGCGCGGTGAGCGTGAGCGTGGAACGCGACAGCACAGCAGGACGACGCGTCCCGCGAACTGTCATGATGGAACTTCAGTGCAGTGGGCGCACCATCGGATCACCGGCTGGTGTCAGGCGGACTCGTTGCCTGACCGCCCCTAGTAGCGGTAGGTGTCGGGCTTGTAGGGCCCTTCGACCGGAACGCCGATGTAGTCGGCCTGCTCCTGGCTGAGCGTCGTGAGCTTCACGCCCAGGGCGCCGAGGTGCAGGCGGGC
>Ga0302325_10019902_pt1 | contig 14092 bp, 13 predicted proteins | sample Palsa_T0_2_FD_201948 | JGI IMG/M metagenome (GOLD analysis project Ga0302325, IMG submission 201948) | Peat permafrost microbial communities from Stordalen Mire near Abisko, Sweden - Palsa_T0_2 | ecosystem: Environmental > Terrestrial > Soil > Palsa > Peat permafrost | place: Sweden: Abisko... | reverse complement strand
AAAATTGGATTGTTTCGTTAGTGAGGGATCCCAGTGCTTGGCTAAGACGTGCCACCGCCTTTCTGCTTTCGAGTGTGTGAACACTCTGGTGGTGTGGTAACCGGTAGGCAGCTGGTGGAAGCTCTCATGTGAGTGGTCCAGGGCCGCTCGTGGGAATTGGAGACCGCTGAAATTACGAGTCTATCCTACAATCACAATGATCCCCTTGGAACAGCTCCGGACGCAGCAAGGTGTCAGCAGCGACAGGGCCAAAGGGGGTAAGTTCAAGCTTGGCTCTGGGCGGATGTCTGTCTTGTGAAATCCTGTATTTACGTGAGGAGAAAGGGGCGATGCTCAGCGTACAGTGCAGCTGGAACAGAGAAAGCTGTGTCTGGAAATGAAGATCTAATAATAATAATAATAAGATTTCATTGGGAAAGGATAACCGCGGCTGCTGGCTGCTGGGCTGAGAGATCGCGACGGAGAGGAGAGGAGCGGGACCGGAACGACGCCGTGGTCTGGCGGATCAAGCATCAGAGGGAGGCAAGTCTCAACTATTTCGAAGGGGTGGTGGGATGCTGGGAGTGTGACTGGCACGTAAAGAAAATTTGGTCAAAATCGCCCACACCGTGCAGCGCATTCAGTGTCGCGGCCCTTGTGCCCCCCAGCCGAAGCGAGCCAGAGCCAGAGCCAGCCCTGCCCCCTAGCTCTGCTTTGCCCAGTGGCCAGTGCCGCCAGTGCCATTGCCAGGCAAATCTTCTTCCGGTCTCCCAAGCCCTCGTCTCGTCCTCGCCCTCGCTCAGAAATCACTAAAGCCATTCTCACACCCGTCCGCTTCCCTTGCTCTGCATCTTGGTGGCCTTCCTCTCCACCACCCTTCAATCCTTTCTCCTCTCCCCTCCGACCTCCACCTCTCTCGACCTCTCCTCCTCTCTGTCCTTCGAATATTGCACACGACTTCGAAGGGAACACCGACTTCTCTCGTCAGGCCACCAGGTCCTACAATATCCTGTCCAGCAATCCCGAACACCGTTGCTGAGCACTGGGGAAAGCGAGCAACGAACTGACGACCACCGACCCCAACAAGAAGAGGTTCGTACGATTGCTATTCTTTCAGACTCGTGACTGGCCTACATCGATTCACCCACTGCGAATGTCCTGGAGCCTTCTCAAATTCCCTTCCTGACGCTGCGTAACTTTGTTTTGGATGACGATACCGCGACCTTCACATTCGGCACCACAACATTCCTGACCCCCGAAAATATTCAAAAAATCAACAAAAAACCTTCGATTCTAGCATGTTCGTCAACTGGCAGCATTCATCGGTAACCATTCGATGCAATTGCCATCGACTTGCGCGTGTCGGAGGCTTGTCTGAGCGCTTGCCCGTGCTCAATACTAGTCGAGATCAGAGGCTAACAGACTTCAAGACCACTCATATAGTCAAGACTCGAGACACAAATTCTCCGCCGCATGGTCGACTCGATTTGAAGACGTGGATCGGTGTCTAAGCACTTGCTGAGACGTTCGGGTTCGGGTTTCGTTGCTGTTGCTATTCACTATTTGCACAGCTGAAGTTTTTTCTCCACCACCTCGAGGACAATAGGAGACAATCGATGGCACAATAAATTTTCAGGTTTTTGCTCTCTTCTCTTCTCTTCCTATTGTCGCCAACCACCAACGCTTCTAGCGTCGGAGCCTACATAAACCTCGCGAGCTCTCGAGCTTCTTGCATCTTCTTGCTCAAAATACTCCACCCACGAGCAAGTTGATACTCCCGACACCGACTGAGATTCTTTAGAGTCTCTGTCGCCCTCTCGAAACTCGCCCATCATGTTGGCCTCCGGTGGTGTGTGTGCTGTGCTCGACTACGAGATTGACCAGATCACCGAATACGTTGCGGAAATGGCTCAGCGGATCGTCTTGCCTGGTAGTCCAGTCTCTCCAGCATTTCGAAAATTTGTCTCTGGCCTCCTGTCATCCACTCGCCTTCCAAGCACAACAATTCTTCTCGGCATGAACTATCTCGCAAGACGAATGAACATGCTCAATGCTGCTGGTCCCTACAAGGCCACAGACGGTGTGGTTTGGCGTATGTTGACGATCGGTCTTCTCCTCGGAAGCAAGTTCTTAGACGACAACACATTCCAAAACCGATCCTGGTCAGAGGTCAGTGGCATTGCTGTGTCGGAGCTGAATACTTTGGAGCATGAATGGTTGGATGCAATGGGATGGAGCTTATACGTGAATCTCGATGAGAGCAAGGATTTCAAGGCTTGGCTGCAAAGCTGGAATGACTGGCGCGAGACAAAGAACATCCAACGCAAAGCAACCCTCGATCGCCTCGCACCTCTTGCCCCAATCGACACGAACGTCCAAAGACCTCGTCCATATTCGCAGGCATACAGTGGTTACCCCAAGGCTGCGTCTCGTGAGCGTCCTCAGTCTGGCTTCCATTCAACTTACGATCAAAACTCGTGGGTCAACCCCTATCCTACACCGCATCTCACTCCACCATCCGCTCCCGATTCGGGCTTAAACACACCTGAGTACATGAGTGCCACTGGCGGAGCTCCTCGATATAATGACTGGGCCTTGTACAATCAATATTCGAGAGGATATCAAGCACCAACCCACGCTCCATACGTTCCCTCCCTTGGACCTTACCCCGTCAATCAACACAGCAATTATCACTTAGGTGTGAACATCTGGGATGGTTCTCTTATCGAGTGCCAATGTGGCTATTGCATCTCACCTGTCAAGCAGCCATACTTCATGTCTCATGGATATGGACAGCAGATTGTTGCAGGATAATCGTCATATAACTTCGAACAAATACACCTTCGCATACTTCCTTCGAGCAACTGCCAGATTTTTCGACATCCAACACAATTCGATGCCTAGCGCACGTCATAAAAGTTCTTTGCATTCAGTTTTCTTGAGCGTTTTCCAGCGCGCATTACGTTCAGAGATGTTACATCCGTCCAGTCTTCATACAAAATGGTAATTACGCATACGGACACAACCATCACGATCTCGAGTCGCGTTGCGCCTGTCACGGTGGCTGCCTCGATCTTACGACTTTCTTTACTTTATACCGGCGTTGCATCAGCGAATTTAGAATTTCATTTGTCTTTCGCAACAGGTTCGCATGAAGACTGGAGGGAAAACCAGTCAGGTGTTTGGGATTGAGGGAGAGGCACTTTTACTTGCTTGCGGAATAATTTTTTGCCTTTTCTTTGCATATTCACGGTTTCGTTTTAGACTTCGACTCGCTCACATGGGTCTCATAAAAACATCTACGGGTCGCCAGTTTCTTCGGCTTCGCCACCCAGAAATTTGTAATTAGGCGGTTTCTTTTCTCATTTGTCTCCAGACATTTCGACTTTCTTCGGCTTGTACAATGCTTTCATACTTGGATTCTCGCTGGCTTCTCGTTATGGAGGGGGCTGGCATGCACAAAATGGGATGGAAATGGATGACCTTTGTTTTTTTTCGATTCGAACTGGCGCTTTTGAGATGGATATGCTGGCTTGACTGGCTTTCTGGTTCTGAGGAACACCAAAAGATACTTTGGGGATGCATGCATGAAGCGGGAGTGGGTGGGAAAACTTTACATCTGGGATTGCTGAACTATTTGAGGCTTGGGGCTTGAATTTGCAAGACCTACATGGCCTTTGGCATATCGCCTGGCATGGATACGAAGTTATGATATGGACCCTTTTCGAGAGCATCTTGAGGTCAACTCTTACTGTCTTCTTGATCCTGACTCTTTAGGAGGTCATGGACGGGATACACGGCTTCTAGACTAATAATGAAGACCTTGTCGCCTTCGCTGTCACCCTCCTCTCCTATCACGTGAACATGGACCTGTGATTTGTCACGTGTGTCACATGTGTCCCGAAAGTTCGGAGACTTGTGGCAGCGATACTCTATTCTCAGACTTTACTTTTCAATCTCTAGTGCATCACCTTCCTCAGAGAATGCTTTTGTAAAGTCAAGTTGAACTGTATCTCTAAAAGAAGATGGCTTTCATTGGTCGACACAAATTTCAGGTGCCGACTAAGCCATCTGCATCCCGCAGTCATTACATTGGTCTCCGACTTTTTGCTGTAGCAGCACAAATTTCTACTGAAATCCGAAGAAGAGGTAGCTTCAAGAATAGATGTGCTTGCCATCATGGAATATACAGCTTTGAATACGGATGTCTGGCCGCATCTGCTGCACTTTGAAGCATGTCTCCCCCGTCCACCCGCCGGAGTACGTTGCTTTATCGTCTTGTTGGGGTGATGCATCTATCACGAAAAAATTATGATCGATGGAGTTCCCGTCGAACCTAGAATCAGCATTGCGACATTTAGTCCATTACTATTTATGTATCTAGGTCGATGCAATTTGCATCAATCAAACAAGCCATGGCCGAGAGGAGTTAACAGCTTCTGTAGATGTGATCTATCTATCAAAGAGCCGAGACAGTCGCTGCTTGGATTGGCGAGGAGGCTAGCGATTCTAATCTGGATGTGGACTTCATCCAAAATTTCCACTCTCGTCCCATGCCACAGGTTGAGGCCAAATATCCATTGACTGCCTAATCAGCTCTCGTACACCTTTTGGAACAGCCCTATTGGAGAACGGTCTGGGGGATACAAGAAATTGCCCTTTCAAGATCTGCGGCGGTGCACTGCGGTCGTCTGGCTTTCCCCTGGAAATCACTGACATTAGCAGTGGAAAACTTCAAGACTATGTCTTCTTCTCCCTAGTCAAATTCAGACTCGTCCGATGAACTGGTCGTGACACCACATGTCATGAATATCTAGAATCTAAAGAGGTTCAACAAAAATGCTTTCGAAAGCAAGCCAGTGCGTTTCTTCGAGGCGTTGCAGCGTAGCCTCGACGCTCTCGCAACCGAACCAAGAGACAAGTCCTTTGCTTTGCTGGGACTAGTCTACGACTCTGCTATGTATCTTCCCGTACCCAACTATCGACAATCTCCCAAAAATATTTCTATTGGAATAGGCTATCTCGAGAATCTCAACTACTCGGTCACTAGATTTAGTTCCTTTACTGGGCTGTGGCTGCGAGGATACTGCCCACCTACCAAGCTGGACACTAAACTAGTTTTGTTTGGATCAAAGGTCTGCAGAAAGCTAGCTCAGATACCTGGCTATGGGAAGACGGAGTAAAATGCCTGATCATACGGTGCCGATTTCACAATCGAAATATTCTGCTACAAGCAATACCATAGCTATAATCCAGGTTAGGGGCGATGTTTTTGTATCCAAAGCTCTTCAATTCGATGAAGTAGATGGGCTGAGTTCCATATTATCAGAAGGCGAACAGCCCCTCTCGATCCGGAATATTTCCCGTATTGTACCAGAGATTAACCAATACAAAGCCGATGCGGGCCTCATATTGGCTGCATACACGGCTTTACGTCGCGGGCAACCTCCACTTTGGTGACAGCCTGATGTCATGATAGCTGTGCTTTGCGGGCTTCTGCAAGTGCCACCACTTGGAGAGGATCTTTGATCTGGATCCTAGGTGGAAATTGCCGACAGTCATAGATTCACAACATGGTCCGGCGATGCCGGCCTTTACAAGTTCTTATTGGCCGTTAAAGACAACCATGGCCCGAAAACGATGGAATAGCTTATCCGTTGCATAGAATGCAACACACAGAATCGAAGATACGTGTGTCGTATCTGGAGAGAAGTTCGAAATGTATTGGATGATCTCCAGCCTGGCTTCGCGTCAATCCAAGATCTCATCAGATGTATGGAGGTACTCAATGATGACATGAGATTCATGACGACGAGGAAGAGGTATGTTGGGTGAGCACATCCTCAAGGTGAACAGAGTGACAACACCAAGACTCCTGCTGAGATGCTGAGATGCATAGACATACGTACCTGTAATCAACCTTGCAAGCTATATCCCTGCTACAGCTTTGGCAAACTTTCCAGTTTTTCAATTACCATTTTAAGCCCTGCAAGTGGCAGTTTTGGAAATCATGGGCTCTTTTGCATATCCATGAAATATGAAAACGCCGCCACGGGGGTTAGAACCTTCTCACATCCAAGCCGAGGAGCTTCGAAAACCATCTCTCCTTCGAATATTTCCCCTCGTCTATACTTCCTGTTTCAAGTGACTATCTACGTCCCACTCCAAGCTCAACACTTGAAACATCTGCATGTCATGCCAAAGGCAACTCACATCATATCCAACCTCACGTGAGACCTCTCTTCCTTCTTCAAGCCCTTTTATGTGCATTTGTTGCATTTCGCATGTTAAGCGAAAAGCTCTAAGAACCAACTAACGGATATAGCTTTAGAAAGGGCTCTGATTTGTTATATTAGTGTTCCGAGAAACGGTTGATGTTGTGGCCTGAGTTTTGTTTGGATCGGTAGGGAGGCTTTGTTTTGTTGGAGACGTAAAAGGGGTTGAGTCATTCGCACTACTCTTTCTCACGAATTCAAGAAGGAAGGAAGGAACGTTTTGCCGAAGTGAAGTATACATATTTTATTCATAAAACATTACAAAACAGGGTATCATTATATTACTCCGACCCTAAAACCAAACCCCGCTCAAATAACTCAATCCAGATTTACAACCCGCAGCGTCCTTCTGGGATTAAGCACCACACTGAAGAAGCTCGGCTCCTGCCCACCGATCAAATCCTCCATCGAACTGTGCGCCGTACTCCCGCCCGGTATTCCCAAATAGCTCGGGCCCGGAGCCCCAGCACCAAGATACTCAGTCCCTTCATGTTGCTCTTCATTCAACAACTCATACTGTCCTCTACCAGGCATGAGACCACCTCCAAGCGCATTGCTACTACCACCTTCCCCAGCTGGTCCACTGCCCGGCGTAAACCCACTCGAAGGCGTCAGCACAGTCTGCAATCCACTTCCTCCCAGAGACCCAGCACTCTCTCCAACAGAAGGCCGCCCAACACTTCCACTTCCCCCGATCTCGGTTCCAAAAGGACCAAGCATAACTCCCGTCCCAACCTTCTCATTGATCCTCCCGCCGCTTCCATTCCCAGATGCCATTTCTGATCCCCAGTTCCCATGATCTGGGGAGTTGGTAAAAGCGGTGCGTTGCGCCATGGCTACGTGGTTCTTATAAAGCCTGATCTGTTTTCTGTATAACCAGGTACAGAACGCAAGGTAGGCGGCGAGGATAGCGAGAGCAGCTGCTATTGTGCCTGCTATTATGGCGCCTATATTTGGACCTGCCTTTTGAAGTGAAGACTGGGATGATGATCCGGGGGAGACGGTGGATGTTGAGTGTGCTGTTTGAATGACTGTTGATCCAGACTGAGTGATTGTGAAGGTTGGAGGTTTCCCTGTGGCAATGGGGCCTGCTGTTGCGGAGCCCGCTGCTGGAGTGGTAGCTGTTGCTCCACCTTGAGAAGAGCCGCCGATCACAGATTGTACCACAGCGGGAACTGCATATCCTATTGAGCCCTGGAGGACGGAGGACCCTTGGCTGGTGGAGAAAGATTCAGAGGGCGTGGAGAGTGATGTGAAGGAGTTGGTCCATTGAAGAGATGAAGCATTGAAGACGTAGATTCCGGGGCTGTCGCAGGATATGTCTTTTCCTACGTAGCCGCCCATTACTACTAGCTGCCCGTCCCACATTACGCAACTGTGGCCAGCTCGCGCAGGAGGCTGCGATTGCCCAGTCATGTCGACTTGAATCCATGTGAAAGAGGGGATGGTGAGGACCCACATGTCCGAGTATTGAATCTGGCTCCCAAAAGGAATGAGGTTCTGACCGCCGTAGAGATAAATGTTGAAACTTGTTCCATCTGGAGCAGCTGCTACGACCGCACATGGGTCGACTCGAATAGGAGGACTCGGCCCAGATGTAGCTTGTTTATACCAAGTCGAATTGGCAATGTCATAGACATCAATGAGATTCATTTCAGTCTTGTAAAGTCAGTAATGCCACGAGAAAGCTTGAAAAACTGGAACCCACGAAAGTTTCATTGGTGCCTCCAGCCAGACCAAGAATAATGCCATCATCTCCCCAGCCAGGAATATAGACTAAAACACCATCTGCTCGTTCCGTGAAGCCAGCCTCAGCTTGAAGTCCTCCTTCTGTAATATTCCGATAAACACCTTCACTACCAGCTGCAGTTGTGCTGCCTAGCGAGGCAACTCCCGTGTTGGCATACCCAGGATGTGTGAATTCCAGCAAGCTCTTCAAATACACTCTGGCAATCTGATTCGACCACCCTTCAGTTGTATACATATCCAGATGCCCTCCAAAATACCAGCTCTTCCCCAGCTCTGGCACACTCAAACCTGCGCCTTCTGCTGCTCTTTGAACGGGCTGGTTACCGCCATCGGAATTGTTTCCAACACTTGTCTGTGGATTCGGGTATTGTGTCCACGATGAGGATTTGATATTGTATTCCCAGGTCGACACGGGGAGTGGTGAAGTGGAAGGATTGTCAGAGAACTCCCCGCCATATAGCCATAACGCGTCGTAGGAATTCCATAAAGACCCCATTGCTACCGCAGGTGGGCCTGATGGTTGTGGAAGGCCTGTTAATGATGGAGATGCGATTTTCCAGGTTTTCGTCAGATCTAATGTCAGAAAGTCGTTATCTAGAAAAAAAGTTAGCATTCATATTGAGAGCACGAATAGTCTAAAATAACTTACTCCATGTATTTGCAGTCTGACCACTTTGCGTAGTTGCTTGACCTCCATATATATAAACGGTTCCATTTACATTCGCGACTGTCATTTATTAGGCTTTGACAGTAGCATCAGGTGGCCAAAACTCACCTTGGTGACTCCATCTCGTACAGATAGAGGTGGGACTGTTTTGTCTCCCCTCGATGGCAGATGCATTGTCAACCAGCTCCGCCTCTCTTATCACTCCAGCATCCGCACCATTGATATTGGCCTTATCTTCCCCGCCATATCGAAACCCAGGCACGACGACGGCAATTAAACAAGCAATCAATGCCACCCTCGGTATCGAAGCAAACGATCCTGGTGGGGCCGACGAAGATGCCTTAATACTTGGTCTCGATCCCTTCGCCAGCTTCGAATACCAAGGCTGCCCAATTTTCTTCGCATTCTCTTTATCCTCGTTTTCCCTTTCGGCTTCCTCAAACTTCGTACCCTTTCCCTTCACATGTTCCTCCTCAAATACAGGTAAAGATTTCCCATCCCCACCTGGTACAACATGAACCCCACGCCTCAGATCATCGAGTCCCTCCTCCTTGAACACCGACGTTCGATGCGGTTTTATCTTCGACACCTGGCATCTCGAGGAGCTGCGCTCGCACTCTCGTAATCGATCTGCCGTCTTCTGCGAACTGAAGCTCGGTCTCGCGATCCTGTCGCGTTCATTCCCATTCGTATGCTGCAGAACAATTTCGTGGCTGAACGAACCCATCTCCAACCCACTCTCTACTTAAACAAAACAAACGTCAAAAGGAAACCCCGCGCGAAGAATGGACTCGAGATTTGTACAAGCATTCGATTCGCATCAAATAGTATAGATCTTTGAGCAATTGAGAGAGTAGAATCGCTTAATAGTAATACGAGGCCGAGTGCAGGCGCTCTCTCACCTGATCTGGTAGCCACCATCCAAGCAATCAAGGTGGATAGGCCCTTACATCATCGTGGTGGTGGCAGGCTTTTTGCCCCTGTCACTTGACAGGGATTAATTGTGCATCTTGGGACGCGGCCCCGGAGACTTCTCGATTGAGGAACGCATGGGATTGTGTTTGGTTCGTTTGGGTGATTGGGTGGGAGGTGAGATGAACGGGGTTGGAGAGATTAGGCTTGCGCTTTGGTGAGTTCATGCCGGGATTTACCCTTGGCAACGACGACATCGTGCTTCATCTGCCGGGGCAAAACCCCCTGTCGAGTCTCAATGCTGGGCAAATCACTCGACTCATTATGCTTAACTGTACTCCGTATAAATTCTCCTTCAAAACGCTAAATTGGGGATGCTCAGTTGCTGGGATAAGGCTAAGCACTTCGGCACTCACTCAAGCTGAAATTGAAACACAAATATTGACAAGTCAAACACATGAAGAGCAAAACGAAATATTTTTATTACCCCTTTTCATATCCCATACCCAGTACTAATCTGTGCAATCTGTGCAATCTCGTCGAAAGAAAGTCTGTGCAGCCCGCCGGATAGAAACGCTCAATGCCAAGTAGGTTTTCGTCCCTTTCCTTCAGTCTCCAGGTTATCCTGATAGTTTGTCTGTCTATAATTCTTCCTTAACCTTGTCATAAGCCTTCTGACCAGCTTCGCCCGCACGATTGCTAGCGTGGGTAGCTCCTTCCTTGACAGAATCACCAGCCTTTTCAGCTTGATAAGCGGCTTGCTTTCGTCCAGCAGAGGCTCCAACGCTGAGTTGGTCCAAGACCCACTGAGCACTTCGTTGGAGTTTAACCCAAAGAGTGCCTTGAGGAGTGGTCGTACCGTATTGGAAGTAGTTTCTCTGATTGCGGGCCCAGGCAATAAGTTCGTTCTTAGTCGAGCCTTGAGGAACCTGGAATCCATACGAGTCAAGGTAGTTCTTGAGTTCGGATTTAGACCAGGTGTCGAAAACGGAGTCCTTGGCGGTATCGGTCTGCTTCGCCAAGTAAGATGTGACGGAAGCATACGAATCGCCGCCAGTCTTCGAGGCCTCAGCATAAGCATCTTGGGCAGCTGAAAGCAGTTGCTCACGTGTAGCACCAGTTTTCTTGCTAGCCTTCTCTGCGGCCTTGTTTCCAGATGAAGCGAGATAAGCCTTCAAGTTTTCCAGAGTCCATGTATCGAAGGTCCAAGCAGACCAGCCTGTGGCAGCCTTGTGTTTGTTCAAGCGAACCGCGGCCAAAAGCTCATCTTTCTTTCCAGACTGTGGAACGGGGACGCCTCGTGAATCGAGGTAGGCTTTCAGACGAGACTAAGATGGATCAGCAATTGTTCACATTGAATTTCAAGTTGCATGTTCTCACTTCGCTCCATGTGCCGACGGCAGTGTTGAAGGCATCTTCAGCCTTCAATTGAGCATCATCAGTAGCCTTTGCATATTGATTTCCAGCGCTGGAAGTAGCAGCCCCAAAGGTACTCTTGGCAGAGCCTGCAACATTGTCTCCAGTAAGTTCAGCTCGGTGCTTACGTGCAATTGCCAACAGCTCGTTTCTCTTGCTGCCTTGAGGAACCCTAATTCCGTTCTTATCAGCCCATTCCTTGATTTCTGTTTCCGAGCTTGTCAGCACACTGCCAAAACTTTGTTGTGGGGGATGAACTTACGGGAGTCAGACCAAGAGTTAAGTAGCTGGTCACTCAATGTTTGGATGGCATCAGAAGCGGACTTTGATACAGAGGCTTGCATGTCGGCCATCTTCAGGCTGGCAACACGAGCATTACGACGAACGCTAGCAATCAATTTGTCTCGAGTGGATGGCTGGGGTGCTGGGATACCGTGCGAGTCGAGAAATTCCTTCAGGTCCATTAAGATGTTAGAGTTGAGCTTGAAGAGATTTATTGGGACTTTACCAGACTCAGACCAAGTTTCGTAGAGCCAATTTCCTGGATAACTGGTTGTCTCGCCGACTTTCTTGGCAATCGTCTCATAGTTTGAACGAGCCTTCTGGAGAATAGTATCCCTCTTTTTTGGTTGGGGAATGGGAATGTCGTATTTGTCACAGAAAGCCTTGAGTTGCGATTCTGTGGGCATGTCAGTACGGGGATTTGAATACTGGATAGCGTATAATTACCGGTCCAGCTATTATACAATTAGTAATGCCCAAATCATGTTCGGAAGAAGCCACTCACCTATCAAAGATCCAATCTTTAACACTAGCCCACGCGTCCTCAGCTTCGTCTTCCGTCTCATACCAATAATTCTGGACCTGAGCAACCAAGCCGTCCTTGTTGGCGGCGGCGGTATCCTTGGACTCAACACCCTTCAGCTTCAAGTAGGAGGTGAGCTGGCTAGAGTCCCAGTCGCTGTATGGTTGGGCGATCCTGGACTGCCAGTTGTCCTTGACAAGATTCTCGAGGTCCTTGCGGTCTGCTGGTGCAGGGTAAGGGATGTTGTTGTCAGACAACCATCGCTCAAGTTCGGTTTCGTGCCATTTGTTATAAACTGCAGAAAGAGATGTCAGAAAATTGCAGAGACATGTGGAAGCATGTGACGGGTAACTAATATGACGTGTTGGGAGATTGAAATGTAAATCTTCCTGGCAACGGCACAGCAGGAGCCCCAACGCAGTCCATGAAGCTTGGTGAAGCTCAGGTAAGTTGCCATAGGGGCATTAAGAAAGGGATTGAGTTAACAGAAGCTTCAAGCATACCAGCTTTGCTGAACCAGTTGCTCGCAACTGTGGCTTCAGCAGCGAGACCGAGCACTAACAGCTGAGAAAAGAGTTTCATTTTGTATGAAGACGCTTGCTTGGGTTTTCGGGATTGTTTGGGGTCTTTAGAATTAGTTCTGCCAAAATTGGCATTAGCAGAAACTGTTGTTTTGGGGAAGGAAGAAAGCTCTAAGAAGCAGAAGACGTCGATGTGGCTGAATAGAGCAGTCGTCAGGCAACTTTGTTCGCTAAGAGGATTGTGACAGAGCTGGTGACGTGGGAGCCTTTAACCTTGGCGGAGGGATTTCACCGCAGAGTTTTCGTTGGGGAGAAACGATTGGCATAGAGTGCAGATGCCAATGTCGCTTTGCCATAAGAAGCACAGTCAAACAGGGAAAATCGATCGGCCGATTGCAGGGCATGACAGCTGCTGTCCAGTGTTTCCACCCGTGTGGGGATTTTCGTGATGTCATGCCCCCCCCCCCCTTAAGTGCTTTCAGCCACAGTGCGGAGGAGGCGCATGATGGGAATGTGGGGAAGCATCAGAATAATTGAGCAGGTCCAAAACAGAGTTGAGGCGTCTGCCAGTGTCTAATTTCTCCATGATTAGGATTATTGTAATTTGAGCATGCCACCACAAATAAGATTTCAAGGAGACATCCCACGAAAACCATTGATACTAATCTCAACAACAAATAGAGAGCGGAGCAAAACACGTGAACGGGCAAACACGAATTGTCCACAAGTCAATCGATAACAGAAAATGGTATCAATTCGATAGATTTTCGAATCGAAAATAATAAATTCCTCTCATACAAGCAACAGGTCAAGTCTCCTATGGCTGGCTGTCCGCCCCTCCGTGTCCTGAGCTCCATCAGCAAATGCCAGAATTCCAGCCAGTCCACCCTGACGACACTCACCTTCCCAAAATTTCTTGTCAACTTTATCCTCTGCGGCCTTTGGTGCCCGGTCGTGACCCTGTTCAAACTCTCTATTATGCTTCTCAACCTCAGCTTGCCTGTTCTCACTATTTTCACTACTGGGCTGGCTCCGGCTCTGGATCTTGGGGGATCCTCTCTTGTTGTCCTCACCTCCGCTCTGGCCTACGGAACCTCCTGTAGGGCTAGATCCGGATTCTTCTGCCTCCTTGGACCTCGATCCTTCAGACTGTGCTGAAGATGATTCTGGCGATTTGCCCGAGCCACCTTTCGTTGGTCCTGCTCCTGTGCCTTGTCCTTCAGTTGGGGGTTCGAGGCCTGGGTGCTCCGCGTTGTGCTTCGTCCCGTTCGAGCTGCCTTGATGTTGAGGGTTCTCGCCATTGGGGTCACCTTCTCCGTCTCCATAGCCTTGTGTGAATCGAGCTGGAGTCGAGGAAATTGATCGCACTGCAAGAGCCTGGCGTATGCTCAGGGGAGCTGCTTGTCGAGTGAAGCTAGGGAGAACAATGGTTGGGCGTAATAGAGGCATTGTGTCGAACTGCTTGAAAAATGCTTACACGGTGGTAAAAAATGACACTGCACTTACCTTTCGTGCACATAAGCCATGGGAATAGTGCATTTGCCCTTTGGCGATCTCCATTACATCACCATCCAAAGGCTCATTTGGTGAAGATTTCGACTACCGCCGAGTCCGTGTTTGAATAGTCACGTGAAACGTCAGGGCATACCTAAGGTAGCTTCCTTCCGACACTGCTCATTTACATATCAAATACATTCCAGTATCATTTATACCGCTACTTCCTCCGATTCTTCTTTTCAACAGACAGGTCCGTTCCATCAACATTTTT
>Ga0302325_10019899_pt1 | contig 14093 bp, 13 predicted proteins | sample Palsa_T0_2_FD_201948 | JGI IMG/M metagenome (GOLD analysis project Ga0302325, IMG submission 201948) | Peat permafrost microbial communities from Stordalen Mire near Abisko, Sweden - Palsa_T0_2 | ecosystem: Environmental > Terrestrial > Soil > Palsa > Peat permafrost | place: Sweden: Abisko... | reverse complement strand
GTGCTGCGAATACCTGTGAGAGTGGGCGAGCCGGGCAGCGAAGAAGGCGGGCGCGTCGTAAGCGACGCGCTCGCTCTTCTTCGAGCTTTTCCCGGCCTCGCCGACGATCCGAACGCGCGCGCGGCGTTGAACGCGGTCGAGGCTCGCCTCGATCCCGAAGCGATCCTCAAATCGGAGCGCCTCGGCCGGGCCGCAGAGTTGATGAACTCGTCGCTCGATCTCGATACGGTCTTACGCCAAGCCCTCGACGTCGCCGTCGAGGTCATGCATGCCGAACGGGGCTTCATCGTGCTGCGCGACAGCCGGCGGGTCGTCGCCGTCCACAACATGGAGGCCGACGCGGTCGGGGCCCCGCCCCAATCGATCGTCGAGCGAGCGCTGGAAACGGGCGAGCCGATCTTCACGACGGACGCCCAAGCCGACCCGAAATGGAGCGCCAGCCAATCGATCGCCGCGTTGCACCTGCGCTCGATCGCCTGCGTTCCGCTCCTGGTTCGCCAGAAGGTCACGGGCGCCGTCTATCTCGACTCGCGCGTGATTCCAGGGCTGTTCTCCCTCGGCGATCGCGAGATGCTGGCCGCGTTCGCGCACCAAGCCGCCCTGGCGATCGAGAACGCGCACCTTTTCGAAGAAGAACGCGAGCGCCGCAAACGCCTCGCGTTGCTCCAGGCGTTCCAAACGCGCATCCTCGAGGCGATTGCGAACGGCGTCATCACTTTTTCGCCGCAGCGCGAGATCACCACATTCAACCGTGCCGCGGAGAACACGTTCGCCGTCCAGAGCGCGACGATGGTCGGCAAACCGGCTCGCGCGATCGCCGCGCTGATGCCCGAGTTCCCGGAATTGCTCGACACCTTCTTCTCGAGTGGAGCGGTCCAGCTCCGCGCCGAGGTCGAGGCGTATCGCAGCGACGGCACCGTCCTGACGCTCGAGATGCGCCTCGCGCCGCTGGAGAGCCTCGAAGGGCTCGGCGTAGCGATGGTCGTCACCGACGTGACCAAACAGCGCTTCCTCGAGGAAGCGGTCGAGGCCGACAAACTCAAAGCGAGCCAGATCCGGGAGACGTTTTCGCGCTACCTCGCGCCACACTTGGTGAAGACGCTGATGGACGATCCGAGTTCGATCCAGCTCGGCGGCGAGCGCAAGCGCGCGACGATGTTTTTCGCGGACGTGCGCGGCTTCACGGCGATGGCGGCCCAGATGCCGGCCGAGCGGGTCGTCGAAATTCTCAACTCGTATTTCGAAGACGCCGTTCGCGTCATCTTCGACCACGACGGCCTGCTCGACAAGTTCTACGGGGACGGACTGATGGCCGTGTTCGGGCCGCCCTTGGTCCGCAGCGACGACGCGACGCGCGCCGTGAACGCCGCCATCAAGCTGCACGAGACGGTAACGCTGCTACGGCCGCGGCTCGACTACCCGCTGCAGATTTCGGTTGGACTCGCGACCGGCGACGTGGTCGCCGGCCATTTCGGCAGCACCTTGCGCATGGATTACACCGTGATCGGTGACGCCGTCAACCTCGCGAGCGGCCTGCAATCGGCCGCGCCGCCCGGCGCGATCTACTGCGACGAAGAGACGATCGCGTCGGCCGGCCACGTCTCGCGACCGCTGCACCGCCTCGCGGCGCGCATCAAAGGCCGCAACGAACTCGTCACCGCGTACGCGATCTTCCCCCAAGTCTCCGAACGCCTCGCGGACTAGCTAGCGCTTAGCGCTTCGAGAACTGGAAGCGTTTGCGGGCGCGCTTGCGACCGTACTTCTTCGATTCCTTTTCGCGTGGATCGCGCGTCAGCAAGCCGTTCTTGCGCAGCGGTTCGCGCAGCGATTCGTCCATCTCGAGCAGCGCGCGCGCGATGCCGTGGCGCACAGCGCCGGCTTGACCGGCGACGCCGCCGCCTTGGGTCTTCACCGAAACGTCGAACCGGGAAGCGGTCTGCGTGACCTCGAGTGCTTGGCGCGCGATCTGCAGCAACACCGGCCGGGCGAAGTACTCGTCGGCGGGACGCCGGTTGACGGTGATGACGCCCTGACCGAGGGTCAACTTGACGCGGGCTACGGCACGCTTGCGGCGCCCGGTTCCGCCGAACTGTTCGGTGGATTCCAACTAGAAAAGCTCCTTGGGCTGCTGCGGCGCGTGCGGATGCTCGCTGCCCGCGTAGACTTTCAGGCGGCGCAACTGAACGTCGCGCATGCGGTTGGTCGGGAGCATGCCGCGGACGGCGCGCTCCACCAGACGCTCGGGATACTTGTTCTTCACGTCGAGCGCCGTCTCGGTGCGCAGGCCGCCCGGAAAGCCGCTGTGCCGGTGGTACACCTTTTGCAGCCACTTGTTGCCGCCAAGCTCGACCTTGCCGGCGTTGAGCACGACCACGTGGTCGCCGTCGTCGATGTGCGGCGTCCAAGTCGGTTTGTGCTTACCGGAAAGCGCCTTCGCGATGCGCACGGCGAGCACGCCTAAGCGTTGACCGGCCGCGTCGACCACGTACCAATCGTGCTGGGTTTCGGCCGTTTTCTGTTGGTAGGTACGCATGAACGGGCTTTCCGGCGGCGAGCGAAAAACGGGCCGACCGCGGCCCGGAACAACCTTCGAATACTACTGGAACCCGGTCCGGGCTGTCAAATCGAATAGTTGGCCTTAGCCGCCCCACGGGCGATGTCCCAGTTTCCTCACGCCGTACAGGGGTCCGGCGCGCTTGGAATCGAGCCCGCCTTGGGGGCGCGGGCGTCCTCGGCAGGGGCCAGCGGCTGCGCAGCCGTGCCAGCCTCGTGGACGCTTGCGCCTCGCCGGCCGGCTTCGCCGGCGCGGGGCGCCCGGCCGGCGACGCCGCGCGCTCGTCGGGGGCTGCGCGGCCCCGGCGCGAAGGTCGCCCCGTGGAATTCCTTTCCTGGGTCGAATCCGACCAGAACCGGTATCTGGCGATCGCGCAGACCGCTCTGTTCGCGTTCTGTGGCCTCATCGTGGCGGCTGCTTTCCTTGGAAAATTGAACGCGCGGCTGTCGACGCCGCGCGGCACCCTCGTTTACCTGAGTCTGGTGCTGCTGGTCTTCATGGCCGCCCGCTGGCCGACGTTTTTCGTGGTGCACCCGCTCAATGAGGACGAGGCGCAAATGATCGCGCAGGCCATCACCGTGCCCCACGACCCCGTGCCGTGGGTCGGGTTCGACGGCCTGACCTCCGGCCCGCTCAACACCTACGCACTCGATCTGCCGGTCCTGCTGGGCCAGGGTCCGAGCTTCATGTCGACGCGCATCCTGACGGTGCTGGTCGAATTCGGTGCGCTCGCCGCGCTGTACGCTTCGGCCGCACTCTGCTTCGGCGCGGGCATTGCGCGGCTGGCCGTCGTGCCGCCGCTGGTTTTCTGGGCGGTTTCGGTTCAGGACGAGTTGGTTCACTACTCGAGCGAACTTCTTTCGATCGCGCTCTGTGCGACGGCGGTCGCGTTGCTCTGTTGGGCCTGGCGACGCAGCTTTCCGGCGCGGATCTTGTACGCCGCCGGGTTCGTCAGCGGCATGGTTCCGTTTGCGAAGCTGCAAGCCGTGCCGCTTGCGGCCTCAATCGCGCTGGTCACCGTGGTCGCCGTGCTCGCCGCGGGCACGCTCGACGTGCGCCACAAACTGCTGCGCCTGGCCGCGTTGGCCGGCGGTGCGCTGACGTTTCCGTTGCTGCTGCTGGCAATCGTCGCCGCAGGCGGCGGCCTGCGAGACTTCTGGCTTTCGTACATCCTCTCGTCGCTGGCGTACGTCGTCCCGAACGGCCAGCCGCTCGGGTTCCTGACTGCGAGCCCCGAGTTCGGACCCTACTTCGACTGGCTGTTCGCGGTCGCGATCCTCGGCGGCCTCATCGTAGGCCTGCGCTTCCGTTCGATCGACCCGGGGGTACGCAACGCTTACCTCGCGGCTGTCGTCATTCTGGCCGGAGCGATTGCCGCCGTCTATTCGCCCCGGCGCGGCAGCCTGCACTATCTGCAATACGGCGTCGTGCCGATCGCGGCGGCCGCAGCCGCCGGCCTCGCGGCGATCGCCTGGTACGCCGCGCGCGAGCCGTCGGCTGCCTGGCGCCGCGGGGCGCTAGCGGCAGCGTTCGTCGCCGTTTGCCTGACCGTTCAAAACGCCGTGCTGCGGCCGCATTACAATTGGATCGGCGCGGACTTCTACGCCTATCGCCAGGGCGGTCCGCCCGATCCGCTCGCGGCCGCGATCGAACGGCATCTACAGCCGGGCGAGCGGCTCGCCATCTGGGGCTGGGTGCCGGAGTATTGGATCTATTCCTCCACTCTGCTCGGAACTCGCGACGCCGTCTCGGTCAACCAGTACACGCCGTATTTCAACCCCTACCGCGATTACTATCGCGCGCGTTACGTTGCCGACTTCGAGCGCATCCGGCCGCAGGGCTTCCTCGAGGCCGGTGCTGAGTCGTGGGATTGGGGCGGCGGCTTCCAAGACGCATACACGAGCTTCCCCGAACTCGCTGCAATCGTCAATCGCGACTACGTGCTGGCGGCCAGCTGGAAGCGCTTCAAATTCTTCATGCGCCGCGATCTGGTGCTTAGAAAACGCGGCGCTTGAGGCGCTCGAGCGAGAACTGGGCCGTGTCGGCGACGATCATCACGGTCATCACTCCGGCCTGAACCGGGTCGGTTACCACGAGATCGGCGGCGTCCGGCACGCTGCCCGCCATGTTGAGGCTGATCACGAGCAGGCCGCGGGCCCGAACCTCGCGCGCCGCGACTTCGATCTCTCCGCCCATCAACGAGCCGGCCAGCACGATCGCCTTCACGCGCGGCAGTCGCGCGGCGGCGCGCACGGCCGCAGCCAGCGCCACTTCGCCGACCAGCGGGATCGTGTCGACCGAAATGTGTTCGCCGCGCAGGTTGTGGCGGTCCGCCTCGGCGATCGCGCCCAGCGCCACCTGCCCGACCTGCGCACCCCCGCCGACGATGATGATCCGCTTGCCGTAGACGGTCAACATCGTCTCGACGCTGCGCGCCTCGGCGACGACCGGCAACGCCGCGAGCGCGGCTACGAGCGGCCCCGCGTCGCCCGGCAGCTCGAGTTCGAACACGACGTGCGAGCGCGGAACGACCTGCGTGATCTCGACGCTCGTGATATCGCCGCCGAAGCGGGCGATGACGCCCGTCAGCTCGTGCAGCACGCCGCGCGCCGAATCGGCGACGACCTCGATGCCGGTCTTCATCGGACCGGCGGCCAGCGCATGTGCGCCGGCTCCGACGAAAAACCGGCGTACTCGACGCCGGCCAGCACGAGACCCTGCGGCGGCGCGGTCGTGCCGGCGCTGCGGCGGTCGCGCGCTGCGAGCATCGCCGCCACATCCTCGGGCTCGCGCCGGCCGGCCCCGACGTCGAGCAGCGTGCCGACGATGATCCGTACCATGCGGTGCAAGAAGCTCGCGCCGCGCACGTCGAAGATCACGATCTCGCCGTCGCGCTCGATGTCGAGCGCGCTCAGCGTGCGCACGGTGCCGCCGCGTTCCGGAAGCACGCCGCAGAAGCTCACGAAATCGTGTTCGCCCAGCAAGTGTGCCGCGCCCGCGCGCATCCGCTCCGGATCGAGCGGGCGATACTCGTGGTGCGCGAAGCGGCGCAGCACGGCCGACGGGTCGCGGCGCGCCAGAACCGCATACGTGTAGTGCCGCTCGAGCGCCGAATGGCGGGCCGAGAACTCAGGCCCCGCGCGGGCGGCGTCGCGGGCCGACAGATCGGGCGGCAACTCGCTATTGAGGGCGATCGACAGCTTGTCGATCGGAAACGCGTCGTGGGCCGGGAACGAGACCACTTGGCCCGTCGCGTGGACGCCGGCGTCCGTTCGTCCGGCCGCCGTCAGCTTGATCGGCTGCGCAAACAATCGCGAGAGAACTCGTTCGAGTTCTCCCGCGACCGTACGCTCGTTCGGCTGAAACTGGAAGCCGCAGAAGTCCGTGCCGTCGTACTCGACGACGAGCCGGTACGTGGCGTCCAGCTAGTGGGCGACCGGGGTACGCTTGGGTACGTCGCGCTTCTCGTCGAGATCCAGGACGTCGGCCCAGAGCGTCACGTCGGTGCGGTCCGGCGCGACCTGATTGCGCAGCTCGAGAAAATACCCTTCGGCCTCGCTGCCGGGTTCGGGTGCGTGTTTCAGGAAGTTCGTATTGAACTGCTCGATTTCCGCAGGCGACTTCTTGTCTGCAAACGTCTTCGCATAGGCTTCGATCTTGCGATCGTCCCCGTTCGCTTTTTTTACCGTCTCTAAAAACTGGTCGGCGTCGATGCCGAGGAAGCCGAAGACAGCCTTGTCCATCGGGCAATCGTAGTTGTACTCACCGACGTTGCCCAGGCCTTTGGCCTTCGCTTTGTCGGTCGTGCGCGCCAACATGACGACGCCGGCAAGTTTGTCTTTCACGCTGCGGGGATAGGTCGTAGTAAGATCCATCGGTACTCCTCGAATCGGGGCGGCCGATTACCGGGCACAGGGCCGGCCGGCCAGAAGCTCCGACCGGCCCAGGCTGCGTGGGGTTTCGCCCGGGGCCCCGGCACGATCTCCGCAAACTATTAGGGCGGAGTTCCGGCCTCGATCCAGCGTCGCAGTTTTTCGACCCGGTCCGCCGGCCACGCTCCGTCGCAGGGCATGGCGCCGCTGCTCACCGCGTGCAAGATCGCCTGCGCGTGTCGCACGACGTCGTCGTAATTCCAAAGATCGAAGGCCGCGTGCATCGCAGTGCGATCCGTCTCGCGAAACAGCGGCTTGATATCGCCGGAAAACCCGATCGGCCCGCCTTGACCCGTCTGCATCGTCCGCACCTCTCGACGCCGCGTAACGCTCGATTCGCGTCCCATGCGGGCCGGCCTTCGCTTGGGCGGTTAGCGTGAGATCGGGGAACGCCCACAAAGCCCCGGGCGCGAGCAGGGCGCGCCGCGCGGGAGCGGCATGACGGCAATTGCGGCGGCTCCAATCAGACCCGTGATCGTGCGCGGCGCCGTGCTGCCGCGGGGAAATGCCTCGAGCGTGCTCGACCCGCTGAGGCCCCAAATGGTATCGCCCGCGTCGACGGCGACGGCGCTGAAGCCGACACCGAGCGGATCGGACAGCACGAGCCACGGCACGTCCGCCACGCACGGCGGACCGGCGCCCCAACAGCTGTCGCTGCCGGTAACGTTTGCCGGCCAAACGTCGAGCGTAGCGGCCCAGTCCGCGACGACATCGCCCGAGGCCGGCGCGACGGCAAAGCCGAGGAGCCCGTCGTTCTCCGCGTAGGAGAATCGGTTCCCAACCGCAAGATCGCCGGCGCGATAATAGTCCCAGCCGTCGCTCGAGTTGCAGCAGGCGTTGAGATTCGTCCCCACCAGAAGCTCTTGAGCGCCCGGCTCGAAGCCGAGACTTGGACTCGTCCAGGCTCCGTACAAGGTGGCCGCAATACCGTCGGGCTGGCCGATGCTGCCGATCGGTGCTTGATTACCGGATGCGGTAGCGGCGAAGACGAGCACGGTGCCGTTCAGTGGAACCTGCTCTTGCGAAACTCTGGCCACGAACATACGGTCGTGCGCGAGGTCGACCGCGATCGCACCCGTCGGGTAGTCGGGCGGCGACGATACCGCATTGAGGTCCGTTTGCGGCCCGGCCAGCGTGCTCAGCGGCGCGACGTTGCCGCGCACGAACGGAGCGTAGACCGTAACGCTCGAGCTTGCGCCGTGATTGACGACGTAGAGCCGGCCCGCGGAATCGAAGGTGAGACCCACCGGCCCGTCGAGCCCGGTCCGTGAACCCGCAATCGTCAGGATCGGGCTCGCATTGCCGCTGGAATCGGAGGCGTACGCGCTGATCGAATTCGTCGGCGTGCTCGCGACGTACACCAGGCTCGGCGGCAGCTCGCGGATGGGCGAAAAAAACGTGTGACGCGCGCCGGTCGTGCGGGCCTGGACAGGGGCCACCAGCGCTGCGAATAACAGCGCGGCAGCCAAGGAAGCGATAACCTTGCGTCGATCCACGGCCCCACCAGTCTATCGCCCCATTGAAGCGCCGCCCAGGGCCTATTGGCCCCGTCGACCCCCCGTCTGAAGTCGCGGCCGCCGCCTGGAGCCCTACCGGTCCTCGGCGACCTCGCGCAACACCGCCAGCGTCTGCGTTGCGCAACGGCTCCACGAGAACGTTGCGGCGTGCGGCGGTCCCGCCAGGCTCAGGCGCGTGCGGGCCGCGCCGTCGGCGGCCAGCGCGCGCAGTGCGTCGACCCAAGCGTCGACGCGCATCGGCTCGTCGACCCAGCCGACCGCGTCGCCGCCGATTTCGGCCAGCGCGCCGCCACGCGCCGCGAGCACCGGCGCCCCGCAGCCCAGCGCCTCGAGCACCGGAAGACCGAATCCCTCGTACGGCGACGGAGCCACCACGAACAGCGCACCGCGATAGAGCGACACCAACTCCGCGTCGCTGCAGTCGTCGACGACGACGACGCCCGGCGGTACGACGGCCGGCCGCCGCGTCACGATCAAACGCGGCGTCCGGGCCGGGAACGCGCGCGCGTAGGCCTCGAAAAGGGTCGCCGTGTTCTTGCGTTCGTCATGCGCGCCGACGTACAGCAAGTAGGGTTCGCGACCGACAACGGCGGGCAGCTTCCCGACCGGCCCCGGACGAAATACGAGCGCATCGGCCGCCAGCGGCGTAACGACGATCCTTCGGCGATCGACGCCCAGCCAGCGTTCGACTTCGCCGGCCGTGAAGTTCGATTGCACGAGAATTCGTTTTGCGGTCGCAGCCGTTCGCAAGAACGGACCTTGTTCGGTCTCGCGGGTTCGCGCCGACGGGGAAGGATATGCGAACGGCGTCGCGTCGTGGACCGTTGCGACGGACGGAGCCTCGCAGCCCAGAAACGTCCCGTTCCACGGAAACCAGACGACGTCGGCATCCTTCGGAACGCGGCGTCTCACCGTCACGTTCGCATTGCCGAGGACCCGCGAGAAGGGCGACGCGCGCGGAAACAAACTGCGCACGACGAGCGTGAAGCGAAAACGCGGGTCTTCGAGTGCGCGAACCAGCACGGCGCGCGCGTAACGCCCGATACCGCGATCGTCCTGCACGAGGTTGTGCGCGTCGACGACCGCATGGATGCGACGAACGCCGGCGACCCGCGGCGTTTGCGGCTCCTGCGGCCCAATCACGCGCATGACTCCGCGTTCGCCGTTTCCGCCGCCACGCCCCACATGTTGCGAGACAAGCAGCCGAGCGAGCCGCGGCGAAGGGCTTCGGATGCTCCGACCGACGCGCGGCGTCACGATTGCGGCGGCCGTCTTCGCGTGCGTGTACGTCGCACTCGATTTCAACAAGCTGTGGGCCTTGCGCTACGGTGCGGACACGGGCAACTTCGTGCAGTGGTTAGCCGGCGAAGCGCACGGCCGCGGTTCCTGGAACGGCGCGGAGTACCGGCCGCATTTGCAGGTCCACGATTCGTGGAGTTTGCTTGCGCTCGTGCCGATCGTGTGGCTGTTTCCCTACGCCCAGGCGTTGTTGGTCGTGCAGGTGCTGGCGGTCGCGGCCGGCGGACCCGCGCTCTGTTCTTTCGCCCGCGCCTGCGGCGCCGATGCTCGGGCTGCCGGCGCAGCAGGCATCGCGTACTTGCTCTCGCCGTTCACGCAAGGGCTCGCGTACGGAAATTTTCTCGAGAACGTCTTCGTTCCGATCCTGGCAATTGCGGGCGCCATCGCGGCGCGGCGGCGCGCACTCGCAGCGACGTTGATCGTCGCACAAGCCCTGCTCGGCCTCAAGGAAGACCAAAGCTTGTTCCTAGCTTGGTTCGGCTTGGCGTGCGCGCTCTGGTGGGATCGCCGAATGGGCCTCGCGGTCGCGGCGCTCGCCCTACTGAACGGCGCCGGCTTCGCACTGGCGGAACATCTGCACGGCGCGCATCCGTCGTTGCCGCAGTACGGCCTCTGGATCGACGACCCGCTCTCGAAGCTTGGATTCTTCGCCGCTCTGCTCGCGCCGTTCGCGTTCGCGCCGCTCTGGCTCGGCCGGCCGCTCGTCTTGGCAGCGCCGCTGGTTGCAGAACTGACCTTCAACCGCCCCTGGGCCTACCAGATCGCCCGCATCGGCACGCATTGGACCGCGCCGCTGCTGGCGGGCACGGCGATCGCGGCCGCCTACGTGGTCGCGCGGCGCCCGAAGTTCGCGCTGCCGATGTTGGTCTGCGCGACCCTCTGCGCGCTCGCAATCAACGATACCGCGCTCAAGCCCGGGCGTTGGCCGTACGTCGTCGATCGCGCCGCGTACGCCGCAGCGGCAGACCTGCGCGCGAGCACCCGGACCGTCGTCGTGCCGCGGCATGCCGAGGGCGCCTACGTCGTGGCGGCCGCCAACCCGCACGTCGTGCTGGCACGCTACGACCCGCGCGAAGGCGGTTATTGCCCCGCCTACAACACGAACGCGCGCGCGTTCCTCGCCTCGATCGGAATCGGGAGCTGGCCGGCCGGCGTCAGGCTGTGCGGCGGCGTTGCCGTTACAACGCGCTAGCGGCCAGGTACACTGCGGCCAACTCCTCGAGCGCGCGCACGTCGCCCGGGAGAAAGCGGTCGCGCTGCGGGCTATCGACGTCGAGCACGCCGACCACCTGCCCGCCGGCGACCAGCGGTACCACGACCTCGGAGTTCGAGGCCGCGTCGCAGGCGATGTGGCCCGCAAACGCGTGCACGTCGGGCACGACCAGCGTCTCGCCCTTGTCCCAAGCCGTTCCGCACACGCCGCGCCCGCGCGCGATTCGCACGCACGCGGTCTTGCCTTGGAATGGTCCGAGCACCAGTTCCTCGCCGCGCACGAAATAAAAGCCGGCCCAGTTGAGATCCGAGAAACTCGCGAAGATCAGCGCCGCCAGGTTGGCGGCGTTGGCAATCGCATCGCGCTCGCCCTCGAAGAGCGCCCGCGCCTGCGCCACGACGAGTTCGCGATCGGTCACGGACGCTCGCCGAGCGGGCGCTGCAACGGGAACAGGATCACTTCGCGGATCGACTGCTGGTTGGTCAACAGCATGACGATGCGATCGACGCCGATGCCGATGCCGGCGGTCGGCGGCATACCGTATTCGAGCGCGTGCACGAAATCCCAATCGGGCGGCGGCACTTCGTCGTTGCCGCTGCGCCGCTCCGCGATCTGCGCTTCGAAACGCGAGCGCTGATCGTCGGGGTCGTTTAGCTCGGTGAACGCGTTCGACAGTTCGAAGTTGGCGCCGAACAGTTCGTAGCGGTCGACGATGTCGGGATCGCCCGCCTTGCGTTTGGCGAGCGGCGAGATCACGACCGGATAATCATACACGAAGGTCGGATCGACGAGGTGCGGCTCGACGACGCGTTCGAAGATCTTGTCGAGCGCCTGCCCGTGCGTCGGCGAAGCGGGCAGACCGAGGTCGCCGAGGGCGCGCTGGGCGCCGGCCGGGTCCAGCAGCGTGGCGCGATCGAAGCCGCCGTGCTTTTCGATCGCATCGAAGTAGGCGACCCGCTTGAAGGGGCGCGCGAACGACAGCCGGCTGTCCCCGTAGACGATTTCGCTCGAACCGTGAATCGACTGCACCAGATGCGCGAACAGCTCTTCGTTGAACTCCATCATCTCGTGCACGGACCAGTACGCCGCGTATAGTTCGAGCATCGTGAACTCGGGGTTGTGGGTCGTGTCGACGCCCTCGTTGCGGAAAATGCGGCCGATCTCGTAGACGCGCTCGAGGCCGCCCACGACCAGGCGCTTGAGGTTGAGTTCGGTCGCGATGCGCAGGTCGAGGTCGATGTCGAGCGCGTTATGGTGGGTCCGGAACGGGCGCGCCGCCGCGCCGCCCGCGAGGTGGAGCATCGTCGGCGTCTCGCATTCGACGAAGCCCTTGGCGTCGCAGAACCGGCGCATCTCGGACACGATCTTCGCGCGCGTCAAGAAGATCCGCCGGACGTGTTCGTTCATCAGCAGGTCGACGTAACGCTGGCGATAGCGTTTCTCGACGTCCTGCAGGCCGTGCCACTTGTCGGGCAGCGGCACCAGCGCCTTCGAAAGCGGCACGAACGACGCCACGCGCAACGTCAGTTCGCCCATCTTGGTTCGAAAGACCGTGCCGGTCGCGCCGACGACGTCGCCGAGATCCAGTTCGTCGAATCGCGCGAAGGACTCGTCGCCGAGCGCGTCCTTACGGACGTAGATCTGCAGCCGGCCGCTGCGGTCCCAGAGGTCGGCGAATACGGCGCCCTTGCCCATCTTGCGCACGCTCATCAAGCGGCCGGCAATCGCGACCGCTTCGGGCGGCGCGTCGCCGTCGTGCGCTAGGCCCGCGTAGCGTGCCACCAGTTCCGCGGCGTGCGCGGTCACGTCGTAGCGGGTGGCCGCGAACGGATCGGCACCACGCGCGCGAAGCGCGGCGAGCTTGGCTCGCCGCGCTTCGCGCAGTTCGGTCTCGCGCCGTCCAAGCTCGGCCTCGTCGCCCAGGCCGGGTCCTGGAGCGTCGCCCATCACGAAGCCTTCTTCGTGGCCTTCTTCTTCGTCGAACCGATCGCTTCGATCTTATACGTCGACATGCCGCGCGGCGTATTGAAGTCGACCGAGTCGCCCTTCTTGCGCCCCATCAGCGCGCTGCCGAGCGGCGATTCGTTGGAGAGGCGCTGGTTGACGGGATCGGCTTCGGTCGAACCGACGATCGTGAACTCGTGGGTGAGCCCCGTCTTCGCGTCCTTGACCCGCACGCTGGCACCGAGGTGCACCTCGCTCTGGTCGTACTCGGAGGCATCGATGATGCGCGCGTTGCGAATCATCGCCTCGACTTTGAGGATGCGGCCTTCGACGAAGGCCTGCTCTTGCTTGGCGTCCTCGTACTCGGCGTTTTCAGAGATGTCGCCGAATTCTTTGGCCTGGCGGATCCGTTCGTTGACCTCGCGGCGATGAACCGTCTTGAGGTCGTCAAGCTCTTCCTCGAGCTTCTGGAGGCCCTCTTTGGTAAGGACCAGCTCCTTATCGTTCACGTGGTGTTTCCGTTCGAAAGTCCGAAGGGGTACGAAAAGGACGTGAGGGTCGCCCACGCCGACACGCGGGATTCGCCCCAGCCGCCCTGCCGGACCTTCCGCCGGGCAGCCTCGGCCGGCCGAGCGGCTCCAAGCAACCGTACTGTTATCGGCTATCGGCGGCGGCTTTAAACGTCCTTAAACCAGCCGCTCGGTTCGACTGCCAGGTTCACGTTGATCTGCTTGACCTCGGTATAGGCTTCGAAGCCGTAGGTGCCGAGTTCGCGCCCGATCCCCGACTGCTTGTACCCGCCCCAGGGCGCTTCGTTGTAGGTCGGGTGGTAGGCGTTGACCCAGGTGATGCCCGCCCGCAGCTTGCGGACCACCCGATGGGCGCGCGCCGCGTCGTTCGTGAACACGGCGCCCGCTAGGCCGTAGGGCGAATCGTTCGCGACTGCGATTGCCTCGGCTTCATCGGCGAAGGTCTGAACGGCGAGGACGGGTCCGAAGATCTCCTCGCGCACGATTCGCATCGTGGGCCTGGTATCGGTGAAGATCGTCGGCTGGATGAAGTTGCCGCGCTCGCCGAGGGCGCCGGCGGGGCGGCCGCCCCCGCAGGCCAGGGTCGCACCCTCCTGGAGTCCGATCCGAATGTATTCTTCGACCCGATCGCGCTGGCGAGCGCTGACGAGCGGTCCCATCTCGGTCTGCGCGGAGAAACCGTCGCCGACGGCGATCTTCTGCGCGCGGCGCACCAGTTCGGCAACGAACCGATCGGCGATCTCGCGTTGCACGATCAGGCGCGATCCGGCGGAACAAACCTGTCCCGCGTTCGCGAAGATGCCGAAGAGCGCGTAGTCGACGGCCGTGGCCCAATCCGCATCTGCAAAGACGATGTTCGGCGACTTGCCGCCAAGTTCGAGCGAGATCTTCTTGACGTTTGCGGCAGCCGCACGCATGATCGTCTGCCCCGTCGGCACGCTGCCCGTGAAGGCGATCTTGTCGACGAGCATGCTCTCGGCGAGCGCGGCGCCGGCCACCGGGCCTGCGCCCGGCAGCACGCTGAGCACGCCCTCCGGCAGGCCCACCTCGGTCGCCAGCTTCGCGAGCCACAGCGCGGAGAGCGGAGTGTACTCCGACGGCTTG
>Ga0302325_10019895_pt1 | contig 14095 bp, 17 predicted proteins | sample Palsa_T0_2_FD_201948 | JGI IMG/M metagenome (GOLD analysis project Ga0302325, IMG submission 201948) | Peat permafrost microbial communities from Stordalen Mire near Abisko, Sweden - Palsa_T0_2 | ecosystem: Environmental > Terrestrial > Soil > Palsa > Peat permafrost | place: Sweden: Abisko... | reverse complement strand
AAATCGACCGGCCCGCCGGCGAGTCGATCGAGTTCGACGATTGATCCCGTGCCCAGCTTGAGGATGTCTTGGACGAGCATCTTGCAGGTGCCCAGTTCCGCGGTTATCTTGAGCGGCACGGTCATGAGCAGATCGATGTTTCTGCCGTTATCCAAACTCGCCATTTACGAACGCGCCCCCATAGATTGTTGCACCGTGTGGACCTCTAAACAATATCGGCCGCCGCTTACGCCAGCTGCACCGCTCGCCAACGACCGGCCGCCGATGTTCAAGCTCGCCGGCGCACCAACCTGGGTATGCAAGCGCACGACATCGCCGGGAGCAAGCGCGACAAGCGTCGCCACATCAATGGTCCCGCTGGCGATCTCCGCCCGCACCTCGACGGGGACGTGGGCGAGCAGTGCCGCGGGGAACGAACCGGCCGGCCCGGGATCCGGCAGGTCGCGCACGATACCGATGCCGATCTCGAGCGCGATCGGCAGACGGAGGCGAACGTCAAAATAAGCCACGCATGAGGGGACCGCGTCGGGGCCGAGGCGTTGCGGCGTCCCGCGGCGCTCGGCGCATAGCGGATCGAACGCGGGAGCGCAGCGCGCGGCAATCCGTTCGACGGCCTGCAGCTCAAGTGCGCTCAAGGCGGACGCTGCCTCCGGTTCGCTCTCGCCGAACGCGCGCAGCACCAGCGCGCGGGCGTCGCGGTCGGCCAGCAGCAGGACGATATCGGTCTGGCGCCCGTAGGTGAGAAAGCAGTGCGCATCGCGCGCGAGCGCATCCCACGCACCGCGGCTCACGGCGGCCGGCTCGCCGATCGTCAATTCGCAGCGCTCGCCCAAAAGTTCGCGCAGCGTTTCACGCAACGCGTTGGCGACCAAACAGGCGGCGCTCAACGGGATGCTGGTGCGCGGCGTGAAGTGTGCCCGGCGGACACCTCGCGCGTCGGCGCGGCCAAAGCCCAGATCGGCGATCACTTGAGTAAGTCCATTGCGGTCTGGTCGGTCGCGCCGCGCGCCCGGTGTGCGGCAGCCAGCGCGGAGAATGCGCGATAGGCTTCCGAGAGCCGTTCCAAACTCGTGTCGATGTCGACCGATCCGGTATCGCGCGCGTAGGTCGCGAGTCCGGCGAATGTCCCATCGGCGGGCGTGCCGAGATGCGGCGCGATGCCCTGGGGTGCTCCGACGCGACGCTCGTCGAGCCGGATCGGCTGTGTGCCGGCCGGGAACCGCGCAAGTGCGACCTTTCCCCCCGTGACGCGCTCGACGCTGCGTTCGCTCGTGCGCGGCTCGATCGTCGTGCGCGTGTACGAAACGGTTCCATCGCTTTCGATGCGCAGCGACGCGCAGCGGCCCAGCGCAACGTCGTTCGCCGGCAGACTCAACGGGACGGGAAGTTTGCCCCGCGCGTCGCCGTCCGGATAACCAAGAACCGCCGCGCCGTCCGCGCTGCGCAAGCCGCCGTGATCGAACGAAAAACCACCGTCGCGGGTGAAGCTGCGGATACCGTTGGGACCTTGGGTGACAAAATAGGCATTCGGCGGAGCCGCGACACTGAGCGGATCGCTCGCCGGTTCGGGACCGCGCGCGGCGAGGTTGACATCGTTGTGTTCGGCGAAACCGCCGGCGCGGTATGCGCGCATCACGTCTCCAACGCGCGCGGCGATGCGGTCGAGGGCGTCGGCGGTGGCCGGGGCGATCATGCCGGCACCTCGAGCCGCAAGCCGGCCGCGGCCAAGGCGAACCGCGCATGTGCGAGCGCGCGGTCAACGCGTTCGCGCAACAACGGCGAACACAGCGCGACAATGCGCGTCGTCGCTCCCTCGGTGCGGATGAGCACCGCGATGCGGCCGTTGCCGGCATCAATCGCGACGGACGTGTTCCGGCGCGCGCCGCGCACGACGTGACGGAGCACCGCGCGCTCGATGCGCCGCGCGAGTTCTCCGGCCGGGCTGCGCCGTTCGACGGAGATCGTTCCGGATGCCGCAGTCCGCACAGACACGCAATGCGTCGCCGACCCCCTCGGCGCGGCAAGAGTGGAAGATGCTGCGGAGCCGACATGGGTACTCGGCGCCGCCCCAGCGTTGAGCGGCGCGCGGCCACGGGCGGCCGTCGCGCACGGCGGCGGCCCGGCGAGGTGGAAAGCGGAGAACCACGCTTGCGAGAGCGCGCGGCGATCGATCGAGGGCAGCTGCGTCGCAACGACGGCGACGGACCGCAGTGCAGTAGTCATGCCGCGAGCGTACGCGCCGGGCATCACGAAATTACGACGGCATTGTTACCGTGCGAAGACGACCATCATCGAAGGCGTCGCCTTTCTCGAGATACAGGGCGTTGTTGGCCAGATCGAACGTCACGATGAAATTGCGCAGGATGCCCAGGCCGATGTTGCCGGCATCGATGCGATCGGCGAACGCACCTTTCTCGGCCAGCACGACGTCGGTAATCCGATGGTACAGCGCAACGTCGCCGAGCAAGAGTTCATCGAGCGACGACCGGTACGTGGAAGCCGCTCCGCCGATGCCGTAGTTCGGCACGAGGGCGTTGCTGAACGGCACGATCCCCGGATGCGTCGAGACGAACGGCCGATACAACAGCAGTTCGCCGCTGTTCCCGGTGTCGATGACGAACGGCGCCTGGACGGTATGATCGAGCTGGAACGTCGCTTCGATCAGCCCGCGATCGATGTCGAGCGGGACGCGGCGGCCGCGCGGGACGAAGGAACCCGGCAGCCCGAAGCGCATCGTGCGGTTTGCGAAATCGATTTCGACCAGCGACGATGCGAAGAACGGAAATCCGAGAATGCCGTCGATGCGACCGACACCGCCCAGCGCGCGGCGAAGATCGATCGATGTCGCCACCAGCTCGTCCAGATGGGCGGCACCGATATCGAGGCGCGGCAAATTTAGGACGTGCAAGCCGCCGGACCGGCTCGCACCGCGCACTTCGAGCGCGCCGACTTCGGCCAATCCCGCTTCTTTGGCGACACGCGAATCCAGCAGGACGCTCTGGGCGCCGGTGTCGAGCAGAAACTCGTACGTGCGGCCGGCAATCGCGACATGACACCCGACGTGCGCGTTGCGCTCGAACAGGGGCACCGTCTGCACGACGTCGGTAACGATCGTGCGGTTGTGCAGCGGCGTGAAAATGTCGGCCGAGACCGGGACGTCGAGCGCCATCGACGTCGTCTGCTGCACGATGTCGAACTGCCGCTCGCCGTCGGACGTCACCAGCTTGAACGGGAACCGCCGGCCATCGACGTCACGCCAGTCCGAAAAGTCGATTGTCGTCGGCCCGTCGCCGTCGATATACTCGACCCGCAGCGGTAGTCCGGTTGACGCGTCGATCCACACCGTTTCGGGCTCACCGCCGTCGGCGCGCCCATCGAGCCGCCCGGCCCGCGCGCCGTCGAGGGACCCGAAACCCAGGAATTTCGAGCGCTCCGGAGCGTTGACGAACGCGCCGCTGTCGACGAAGTCCTCGGTCAACGCGCGGCGCCGAAGATACCCCATGAGTTCGCGAACGTTCCCGTTTGAGGTCCGCAAGTAGAGGTGGTCACCCAGCCGCAGCGTCGTCTCCGAACGCGGACCGAGGCGTTCATCGTCGCGCTCGTCGCCGCCCGAACGCCACGAATGAAAGTCGCCGGTGAGGCCCTCGCCCGTCACCGTCCCCGAAGACTCGAGCGATGTGACGTCGCCACCGTGCGTCGCCCGGGCGTACATTGCGAGGATCTCGCTGACCGCGGGCACCGGTTCGCGCTGCGGTGCGGCAGCCACGGCCGACGGAAGCGCCGGGACAAAAGCCAGCAGTGCAGCCAAGCAGGCACCACGAAAAGCCGCGACCTTTCGCGGACCAACGCCGGACATTCTGCCTGTAGAATGTTCTTTCGACTCACTGGCCTCAGCGGGGGAGTTAGCCACGCTTTCGGCATCTTTTCTGCATACCCCCAGCGTCAACGCGGTCGACTTTTTTTCCGGGCGCCGTTTCGAGGACGCCCGCGGTCCCATTTTGGCAAGAGCCCGCACGCCGCCGGCGATTGGGTTCGCAACCACGCCGTCGCTGCCCAGGGGCAATGTTTATCTGGCAGCTTCCTGCTGGTACTGCTGGTGGGTTCGTAAGACGTTCTGCACGTAATTTTGCGTTTCGGCGTACGGCGGGACGTCGCCGTATTTCTCGACCGCCGCCGGGCCGGCGTTATACGCCGCAACGGCCAGCCGCACATCGCCGTTGAAGCGGTTCAGCAGACCCTTCAAATAGCGCGTGCCGCCCGCGACGTTCTGCGCCGGATCGTACGCGTCGCGCACACCGACCGACTGCGCGGTTGACGGCATAAGCTGCATGAGTCCGCGTGCGCCGACTTTCGAGGTGGCGTTGGCATCGAAGCCCGACTCGTTGGCGATGATCGCCTTGACCAGCGAGGGATCGACTTGCCAGGTCGCTGAGTTCTGACCGACGAGCGTGTCGATCTGCTCGGGCGGGATGGGCGCCGCTGCGACCGGTGCGCTGCCGTCGCTCGCCGGGAACGAAAACGGCGTCGTCGCGCCGGGATACAGCGCCGACGCAAGCGCGCGTCCGAAAAGCGGCGGCGCGCCGCCCGCCGAGAGGGCAGGGCCGGTGATTTCCGCGATGCGGCTCTGCACCGCGGAGATATCAGCGAAAATATCCATCGGTGATGGTATCGGCCAGTGCGCCCAGTTCCGTAAGGGTGCGCGCCGGATCGGCCGGCTCGCTCTGCCGAAGAAAGGCGCCGATCGCGGGTTCGGCGTCGATCGCCCGGCGAACGGCCGGATCGCCCGTGCCGGGATCGAGCCCAAACCCGCGCGCCTCGCGTGTCTCATCGAGGATCGCCACGGCCCGGCGCAGCACGCGCGCGGCCGCAAGCTGGCCGTTTGCGGCGACCTCGGGCAGCGTCCGGCTCGTCGACGCCGTGAGATCGATCGCCGGAAACCAGCCCTGACGGCTCAGCCGTTCCGACAACGTGACGTGGCCGTCGAGCGCGGCGCGGCAGGCTTCGCCGACCGGATCGCGTTCGTCCGAACCTTCCGACAACACGGTGGCGACAAGCGTGATCGAGCCGGTCGCAAATCGGCCCGCGCGTTCGAGCAGCCGGGCGACGACGCCGAAGACGCTGGGCGGATACCCGCCGCGGCCCACCGGTTCGCCCGCAGCGACGGCCAGATCGCGGGCCGCCGCCGCGACCCGAGCAAGGCTGTCGACCAGCAGCAGCACGTGCAAACCACGCCGCCGCAGGACCTCCGCCTGCGCAAAGGCCACCTCGGCGGCACGCAGCCGCTCGGCGGCGCTGCGATCGCTGGTGGCACACACGACGGTCGTGCAGCGGTCGGTCCGCGTGATCCAACGTTCCGCCTCCCGGCCGCGCTCGCCGACGAGCGCGACGACGGTCGCATCGGCCGCCGATCCGGCCACGAGCATTTCGAGCAAGGTCGATTTTCCGCAACCGGGTGCGCCGAAGATTCCGATGCGCGCGCCGACACCGAACGCCAGCGGCCCGTCCAGCGCGCGAACGCTCGTCGTGAAGGGGGTATCGATCGCGATGCGGTCGTTGGGCGCCGGCCCATCGTCGGCCGAGCCGCGGCACCGCCCCTGCGGCGGCGCACGTCCGTCGAGCGGTCGGCCAAAAGCGTCGAGGGCGCGGCCGAGGAGCGCGCACCCGAGCGGGACCTCGAGCGCAGTGGGATCGGCAGCGACCCGATCGCCGACGGCGATTCCGTCGACCCCGGCAAGCGGCGCGAGGGTAAGCCGTCCGGCGTCGGCGGCGATGATCCGCGCCGGGACAAGCCGGCCGGCGCGCGACGCAATGCGAACGCCCGCGCCGATGCACAGCGCGGGCATGCGCGCTTGCACGAGGCCGCCGCGCACGGCAACGATCGTGCCGACCGACGCGGTGTTCATCGCAGCGCCTCCGTGAGCGCGTCGGCCAGCCGGAGCGCCAGCCGCATCTCGACTTCACCGCTGCTGCATTCAAGGATCGCATCGCCAATCGCGAGCCGGGGATCGGCGACCACCGGAATTTCGCACTCCAATTCGGCATCCGCCGGCGCTACGCGCAGTCGAAGCGGCTCGTCCGAACGTCGCTCCTCGATGATCCGACGGGCAATGGCTGCAAGGTCTGGCGCTGCCAGCCGAAGTTCGCGCCCCAGCACCTCGTGGGCGAAGTCGCGGGCCAGCCGTGCAACGACAGCTTCGAAGGCCTCGGCGACCGCCGCCCGGAAGAGCCGCGCCGCACGCAGGGCCTCGGAACGCTCGCAGCCGCACGCCTCCGAGGGTGCGACGATACGGCGCCGGACGGCGGCGACTTCCTCAAAAGATGTCGGTACCGACGCCGCTCGGGGTGCGCCCAGGGGCAAAGCCGCCTCGGGCGCAGCGGCAGGCGCAGCCGGACCGGGCGCGTCGGCCGGCGATGCCGCCGGGCCCGCTTGACGCAGCAGCGCCGCGAGCGTGACGAACCCGCCGTCAGCCGCGGACACGGATGAGCTCCTCGGCATCGGGGACGAGGGGCGACGCCGCCCGCGCCAGCCGGCGCACGATCGCCGCGCGTTCTTCGGGCGGATATAGTTCGAGCACCGCCGTCGCGGTCGCCGCCGGCAGCGCGGAAATGATCGCGGCCGCGATGTGCGGCGGCTCGCCGGCCAGCGCGCCGCGTACCCGGACCGGGGCGATCCCGGCGACCTCGCGCGTCGCGCTGCGAACGGTCGCCGATTCGATCAGCTTGACCGCCAGCGCATGCGCCGGACGAGCACCGAACCAGCCCGCCAAGGCAAACGAGAGTGCCACGATCGCCTGCGGCACAATACCGGCGAACGCACCCAGCAGTGACCACAGGTGCGCCTGCGCCGGGTGCGACACGGGTGCGCTGAAAAACTGCACGGCCTCGACGCGCAGCAGGTCGCCACGACTCGCATCGAGTCCGACCGCCGCCTCAGCCAGCGACCGGATCTTGGCCAGATCGAGGCCGCGCGCCGAGTCGACGAAAACCGCGACCGACCGGCGCTCGGTGGCGCCGGGCAGGGTAACGCGCACTTCGTCGCGGGTGTCGCTCCCGCGCTCGTCGACCGAACTGCCTTTAACGTACTTCTTGACGGTCGAAGAATACCGTTCGTCGCTGGCCGAGCGCGCAAGCGTTCCGCCGAGCGCCGTCCGGCGCAGATCGTGGACATCGCGCCGTTCGCCGAACGGTTCGCGATGGACGCGGACGATCGTCGCGCCTGGGCCGAAGGCGGCGTCGAGCGCTGATTGCAGCGCGGAGGCAACGCCGTCGTCGCCGTCTTCGGGACGCTCGTCCGGACCGCTCAGCGGCGCTAGACCGCGATCGTCGAGCACCGTTACGCGCGCGGCATCCAGCCCCGGAACGCCGCCCGCGACGAAGGCGCGAATCCCAGCCACGGTCCGCGCGCTCATGTGTGCGCCGGGCGCAAGCGTGATGCGGACGCTGGCCGACGCATCATGCGAGGCTTCGTCGGCATACATCCCCGTGCGCGCCGGCGCGATGATGACGCGCGCGTCGGCGACTCCGTCCAGCCCGCGCAGACCCAGCGCCAGATCGGCCGCCAGACCGTCCCGCGTCTGGGCTTCAAGAACGGCCTGCGGCGTCAGTGCGCCGGCGTGGGCGAACAGCTCGGCCGACGTAGCCAAGTGCGGGTGCGGGACGCCGGCGATGGAGAGGCGCAGCAGCGTCTCACTCCGTTTGCCAGGCGTCACGCGTACATTGTCGGCGGCGGGTGCGAAGGGGACGTTCCACCCCGCGAGCCGGGTCTGGACTTCGGTCAGCTGATCGGGGGTCAGTGGTGCGGCGAACAATGCGACACGGTCGTCGCGCGTCGCAGCGAAGCCCACACCGAGCGCTGCGGCCAGGAGTACCGCCGCTGCGACCGCCGCGGCCAGAGTCTTCGGCGGTGCGGCGAGCGCTTGCGCAACAAGCGAACGAACGGTCATCTCAGATCTGCATCCCGAGCAGCGTGTTGAGCGCTTGCGCCGCGCGCTGGGCGCCGGTCGCCGCGACCGCCAGCGTGATATCCGCGCGCGCCCGTTCGACGATCATCTCTTGGAGGCCGCCGCGCCCATTCGCGAAAGCTGACTCGGCGGCGTCCGCGCGGTCCAAGACGCTCGCTGCGGCAGCGACGATTTGGCCGAACCCGCTCGCGGCGGCCGCCGGCGGCAGCGCGGAGATCGACGGTATCTCGAACGCGCGGTCAGGGACGATCGGTTCGATCCGCATCAGGTGCGTCCGATGTCGATCGTGCGTTCGGCCAATCGTTTGGCGATGTCGAAAACCGAAGCGTGCTGTTCGTACGCCCGCTGCGCATCGAGGACCGCGATCATCTCAGTGAGGGCATCGCCGCTGCCGGGTTCGCTGCGCACACTGAGGTTTGCGGCCGGCCCAACGTCATCGCCGTCCGACGGAGCGCCATGCTCGAAAGGGTCGCCGGATGCAGCATTGTCGGGCGAATCGATCTGCGCGACGAGCCGCGCATACGGGTGGTCGGGTGTGCTGGCCTGCGCAGCGGCAACGTTGCGCGCCGCGATGTCGAGCACGCGGCGCTGGGTGCTCATCCCCGCGGCCGCCGAAGTCAGGAGATCCATTTCCGTTGCGGGGCCGCCGACATCGAACATCAGGATATCCCTCGCCGTGCGGGCACCTTACTTCGCCACCGTGCGCAATTCGTTGAATCGCGAGTGAAGCGCGTTGAGCAGCGCTTCCTCGAAGATTGCCGCGCTCGCGATCTTCGCCATGCGCGGTTCGTCGATGCCGCTGCCGTTACCGAGCCGGCTGAGTTCGGTGCGCGCCGCTTGGGCGGCAGACACAGTTGAGTTGGCCAAATCGAATTGCATGGCCACACCGTACGGGCCGAATATGAGCGGAACGTTTCCGCGCTGTGAGGAACCATATTTCGTGCGACACGGTCAAAACTACCGGCGGCAGCGGAGCCCCTCCGCCACTGCTGCCGTGACCCCTGACTGGTCCCGGCCGGCATGGCCCCCGACACCGAAGCGAGCGCCGGTCCGCGCCCACCGCGGCGCGCAATGAGCATGCCCGAGGCGCCGCTGGAATCGGTAAAGATTCTGGCGGCACTCCAGGCCGCCGCGCGCGCCAGCGGCGATCAGCGTGTGCTCGAAGCTGCGCGCGCGGTCGAGGCCGCGTATGACGCGCTGGCGCTGGATCGGATGTCCTTGGTAAGCCGGCTCGGCGCCGCCTCGGCGCAGAACGAACGCGAGATCGCCAAGGCGCAAACGATCGCGCGGGTCGCCGAAACCGTCAATTCGTCGCTTGAACTGGAGACGGTTCTGCGCCGCGTGCTCGACATCGCCGTTGAAGTGCTGGGCGCCCAGCGTGGATTCGTCATGATCGCCGACGAGCGCGGCACACTCAATCTTGCCGCGATGCACGGCTTGGATCGCGCCTCGCTCGACTCCGTCGAGATGCGCCCGTCGCATACCGCGGTCCAACGCGTGTTCGAGTCAGGCGAGACACTGATCACGACGGATGCCCAGAGCGACCCGCGCTTCAACGCCCAGATGTCGGTTCGGCTACTCAACCTGCGCTCGATCATCTGCGTTCCGCTGACGAGCAAAGCGCGCCGCATCGGCGTCGTCTATCTCGACTCGCGCGTGACGCCGGGGCTCTTCACGCCGCAGGACCCCAGTCTGCTGATTGCATTCGCCAATCAGGCGGCGCTGGCGATCGAGAACGCGCGCCTATTCAACGATCAGCGGGCCCAACTCCGCGAGATCGTGCGGCTCGAGGAACTGCAGGCCAAGGTGTTGTCGTCGATCACCAACGGTGTGATCACCGTCGATGGCAGTGGAACCGTGACCAGCTTCAATGCCGCGGCCGGCGAAACGTTCGGCGTGGCGCCGGCCTTGATGACCGGGCGACCGATCGCGGTGCTCGAGGCGCTGGTACCTCGGCTGGCGACGCTCATCAATGCGCCGGAGCTGGTCGGGAAACCGATCGAAGTGGAAGCGCGCCATCCCACGCGCGGGAATCTCACCCTGCAAATTCGCATCGCTCCGCTGGACTTGGGCGACCGCGAGCACAACGCCAAGCACAGCGTCGCCATCGCCATCACCGACCTCACCGAGCGGCGCACGCTCGAAACGATGCACCGCACCGACGTCGAACAACGGCGCGCGATCGGCGATGCCTTCTCGCGTTATCTTGCGCCGCATGTCGTCGAGTCGTTGATGAAAGCACCGTCGGCGGTCGAACTCGGTGGTGAGCGCAAGACCGCCACCATCCTGTTCGCCGACATCCGCGATTTCACCAAAATGGCGGCGCGCATGGAAGCCGAGCGCGTCGTCGAGATCCTCAACGCATACTTCGAAGCTGCCGTCGCGGTGCTGTTCGAGAACGATGGACTGCTCGACAAGTTCTACGGCGACGGTCTCATGGCGGTCTTCGGTCCGCCGCGCGTGCGGCCCGACGACGCGGCGCGCGCCTTGCGCTCAGCCGCGCGGCTGCATGAAGTTGTGCGCGAGCTCGAGCCGATCATCCACGAGCCGCTGCGCATCTCGGTCGGCCTCGCGACGGGAGACGTCGTCGCCGGCCACATCGGCAGCACGCGCCGACTCGACTACACGGTCATCGGCGACGCGGTCAATCTCGCGTCCCGCCTGCAATCGGCGGCACCGCCAAGCGCGACGTATTGCGACGAAACGACGTACCTTCGCTCGGGACTCAATCTCCGTGGCGAGCGTCTCCAGGCCAAGATCAAAGGCCGCGACGATCTCGTCACCGTCTACCGGCTCACTTGAACTTCCGCTCGTCCTGTCCGAACTCGCGGCGGCCCTAGCACAACATCAGAAAGGACATCCAACAACATGAGCATGGCGGAGCCGTCCGACACCGCCGTAGTGATCGTGGTCGACCTGCAGACCGCGATGTTCAGCGGTGTGCTTCTGCCGCCCATTCACGACGCCGACGCGCTGGTCGAGCGGGTGCGTTCCGTGATCGACTGGGCGCGCCGCAGTGGACACCCGGTCGCGTTCGTTCGGCACGACGGTCCCAGCGGTGACGAGTTGGCGCCGGGCGAACCGGGGTGGCCGCTTTGGCCGGCTCTGGGCCGCGCCGAGTCCGAGCCGATCTTCTCGAAAACTGTCGGCGACGCGTTCAGCGAACCGGCCCTGGGAGATTGGGTTGCGCAGCGCGGTGCGCACGATGTCATCCTGCTCGGTGCGCAGACCGACGAGTGCATCGCAGCGACGGTTCGCGGCGCGCTCGAACGCGGCTTGGGCGTGAGCGTCGTCGATGATGCCCATAGCACCTGGGACTCGAACGGTGAATCGGCGGCGGCGATCGTCGCTCGCTACAACGTCGGTTTTGCCGCCGCCGGAGCTCGCGTTCTTACGACTGAAGCACTCACCAGCAGCCTGCGGCCGACCTGACGGCCGCCGATTCGGCGCCCAAAAAGAACGCGCCGAAACGAAAGAGCGCTGGCGTTGCTGCGGCGCTTCTGGGTGCGCGGGGCCGCAAGCCGCCCGTCGGCGCCTGTCGGGTAAACCCGGCAGGCTCCTAGCGCTTCGAGAATTGGAAGCGTTTGCGCGCGCGCTTGCGCCCGTACTTCTTCGATTCTTTTTCGCGTGGGTCGCGCGTCAGCAGCCCGTTGCGGCGCAGCGGCTCGCGCAGCGACTCGTCCATCTCCAGCAGCGCGCGCGCAATGCCGTGGCGGACGGCGCCGGCTTGGCCCGAGACGCCGCCGCCTTCGCACTTCACATCGACGTTGAACCGCGAGAGGCTCTGCGTGACATCCAGCGGCTGGCGCACGATCTGCACCCAGCTGGCGCGCGGAAAATACTCATCGACCGATTTCTTGTTGACCGTGATGACGCCTTGGCCGAGCGTCAGCTTCACGCGCGCGACGGCCCGCTTGCGGCGGCCGGTGCCTTGAAAAATGTCCGAGGTGTGCATCAAGATCCTAATTCAGCGGTGCTGGCTTTTGCGCCGCGTGCGGGTGAGCTTCGCCGGCATACACCGCCAGGCGATTCAACTGAATGTCGCGCATCCGGTTCGTCGGCAGCATCCCGCGAACGGCGCGCTCGATAAGCCGCTCGGGATAACGATCGCGCACGTCCTGCGCCGTCTCGGTCCGGAGGCCGCCCGGAAACCCCGAATGGCGGAAGTAGGTTTTCTGGCGCCACTTGTCGCCGCCCAGTTCGACCTTGCCGGCATTGATCACGACGACATGATCGCCGTTGTCGATGTGCGGCGTCCATGTCGGCTTCCGCTTGCCGGACAACGTTTGCGCAATCCGGACCGCCAACGTGCCCAAGCGCAGACCGGCGGCGTCGACGATATACCAGTCGTGCTGCGTTTCAGCGGTCTTTTGAAAGTACGTGCGCATGACTCAATCCAAAGAAAGCAAAGCCGGGCCGACCGCCGCGGCAACCCTCGAAGTATACGGAACGTTCGCCCGCGAGTCAAGGCGCGAGCCGATCGGGGCATTCTCGGACGCGCACCAGTCGGGTCAGGAGAGCAAAACGGCAGGCGCCCGGCATCGGCGCTGAATCGGCTCGTAAGGCGGCGACCCATGACGTAACCGGCCGGGGCTACGGCGGCGACCACCTGCGAACCGATTCAGAGGCCAATCCTTGGCCCGCCGGCGGCCCTAGCCGCGGGTCAAACCGGCGACCGCGGGCCGGTACGAATCGAATTCGGCATAGCGCACGCCGGTGAGAAAAAGCCCGCACGCCGGCGCGGTATAGCCGGCTCGTGTGCGGTCGCGCGAGGCGATGATGCGCGGAATATCGTCCACGTCGCGCCGGCCGGTCGCGATCTCAACGAGCGTGCCGACTGTGATGCGCACCATGCGGTGCAGAAAGCCGTCGCCGACGATTCGGATGCGCGCGAGTTCGCCGTCGCGCACGAGCGCAATCGAGTGCAGGGCGCGAATCGTCGGACCCCGCGTCGGCAGCACGCCGCAAAAGGCGATGAAATCGAATTCCCCAATCAGCGCGGCGGCGGCGTGCTCGAACCGCGCGGGGTCGATCGGCTTCCAGACGTGATGGGTGAATCGACCGATTGCCGCAGACGGCGTTGCGCGGTTGAGGATCAGGTACTCGTACGTCCGGCTGAGCGCATCGTGCCGAGCCGAAAATCCCGCGGACGCCAACGCGGCGTCGCGCGCACTGACATCGGTCGGCAGCCGTGCGTTGAGCGCTAGCGCGAGCCGTTCGATGGGAAAACGCCGCGCAGAAGAAAACGAGATGACCTGACCGGTCGCATGCACGCCGGTATCGGTGCGGCCGGCGGCCGTGATCTTCACCGGCTCATCGAAGAGCCCCGACAGCACGGCTTCGATTTCACCGCACACCGTCCGTAGGCCGGGCTGAAACTGCCAGCCGTGAAACGCCGTTCCATCGTACTCAACGGCGCAGCGATAGGTTAGCACTGCGTCGGCGCGGCAGCATTCGGCATGAGGTGTAGCGCTTCAACGCATAGCGAGTCGCCTCGCGAGCGACTCGCTATGCGTCAGGATTCGACGCCGTTAAACGGCGACGACTTTGGGGACGTCGCGCTTTTCGTCGAGGTCGAGCAGGTCGACCCAAGCGGTGACATCGGTACGATCGGGAGCGACTTCACTGCGCAGTTGCAGAAAGTATTTCTCCGAGTCCGAACCTGGCGCCGGGGTGGCTTTGAGCCAATCAGCATTCCAGGCTTCAATCTCTGCGGACGTCTTGTGGTGAATGAAGGGCGCGACGTAGTCACTGATTTCCTGATCGCTCTTGGCTTTGCTGATGACGTCGAGCAACGCTTCGTGATCGATGCCCAAGAACGAGAACACGCCGACGTCCATCGAACAGTTGTAATGATACTCGCCCAGATTGCCGTGCGCTTTTGCTTTGCCTTTGTCGATCGTGCGCGCGATCTGAACCAAGCCATGCAGCTTGGTTCTCGCACTGGTCGGATACGTTGTTGTAAGGTCCATGCTGCTCCCTTAAGTTTCCGGCGATTGAAAGCCCTGCCGGTCTGGATTCGCGTTCGGCCGCTTCGGCCTAGGGATTCGACTTCGTCGAATCTGTTGCGTTCGGCCTACGGCCGAGCCGCTCGTCGTCGCCCGTCGGGCAAAACCCGACGGGCTCCTTAGCGC
>Ga0302325_10019894_pt1 | contig 14095 bp, 11 predicted proteins | sample Palsa_T0_2_FD_201948 | JGI IMG/M metagenome (GOLD analysis project Ga0302325, IMG submission 201948) | Peat permafrost microbial communities from Stordalen Mire near Abisko, Sweden - Palsa_T0_2 | ecosystem: Environmental > Terrestrial > Soil > Palsa > Peat permafrost | place: Sweden: Abisko... | reverse complement strand
CAGCCAGTAGCCCTTGCCATCGGCAGTGGCCGCCATGCCGACGATGGGCTTGTTCAGCGGGAGGCTGGCGGCCGAACCGAAGAAGGCGGCGTCGCCGTAACTGAAGATGCCGCCGTCGGACGCCACCAGCCAGTAGCCCTTGCCGTCGGGGGTGGCTGCAATACTCACGATGGGTTTGTTCAGCGGGAGCCCGCCCGTCGAGCCGTAGAAGGCGGCGTCGCCATAGTTGAAGATGCCGCCATCCGACGCCGCCAGCCAGTAGCCCTTGCCGTCCGGCGTGGCCGCCATGCCGACGATGGGCTTGTTGAGTTCCATGCCGCCGGTCGAACCAGCGAAGGGCGCTCCGCCCTCGCTGAAGATCCCGCCATCGGAGGCCACCATCCAGTAGCCCGGTCCCTGGGTCGACAGATGGGCTTGACTCGAGGACGCACTTCGGGTTGATCCAGCTGCCGCGGCAGACCTGAACATCGCGAGGCAGAGCAGCAGCGCTATCAGGCACAAGCACGCAATGAGGAAGAGCCTGCGTCCGCCTTGGGTGGCGGCGCGCTCGCGTCGAAGATTCTCCTCCATGCCGAAGAGGCTCGACGGGCGCGTCGGCGCGCAGGCGTGGCGCGTTGGTTGGACCGTCGTGCTCAATGTCTACCCCGCTCAGTTCGACGTCGGCCTTGCACCTTCCCGCTCCATGGACGGGACACACACGAAATGTCACAACTTCCGCACATTGTCCGGGGCAATGGCCATGTCTCTGTGGAAAGGACAGTTGCGCATGGGAAGGCACCTTTAGAAATGCAAAAGGGCGTCGTGTGTCGCGTCGCCATGGGCGAGGACTTGCCTACCGAGTGGCCCCGTCGACTCCGGCGAATCCGTCTACGACGCGAGGAGTCGGCGGGCGCGCTGGCCCACCTCGGACCGGGCGCGTGCGCCGTCGACCGTGGTGCACTGTCCTGCCGCGACGACCTGCGCGCCATCGACCCAGACGTCGGTCACCAGAAAACCGGCTCCCGCCCACACCAGGTGACCGAGGAGCTCGGCATCGCTCAACGCCGGGGTGAAACGGGCGTCATCGGTTCGCAACCGGATGAGATCCGCCGGCCGTCCAGCCTCGAGCGCTCCCACAGCGAGCCCGAGCGCCTCTCCGCCGCCGCGGGTGGCCAAGCGGAGAGCTGCTGCCGAGCTCAGAGCGTCCGGATCGCCCGCGATGGCGCGTGCGAAAAGCGGTGCCAGCCGCAGCTCGTCCCAGAGATGGAGGTCATCGTTCGAGGCCGGCCCGTCGGTACCCAGCCCGACCCGGACCCCGCGGTCGAGCAATGCACGCAAGGGAGCAATGCCCGAGCCGAGCTTGCCGTTGGAACCAGGGCAGTGCGCGACCGCCACATCGTGCTCGGCCAGCAACGACAAATCTGCGTCGTCGAGCCACACCGCATGGGCGGCCAAGACCCGGCCGTCCAGGACCCCTTCGGACGCCAGCAGCGCCGGTGCGCTCATGCCGTAACGCTCCTGGACGACCTGGCATTCGGCCACCGTCTCAGAAAGGTGGACCTGCAACAACGCGTCGCGCTCCCGTGCCTCGCCCGCAATGGCCCGCATCCCTTCCGGAGGCACCGTGTAGGCGGCGTGCGGACCGAAGCCCATATGGAGGAGCTCGTGCTTCCCTGTCGTGGCATCGACCACCTCGCAGGCGTCGGCCAACAGCGCCTCCCAGGTGCTCCCCGGTCCGGCATCGGGCACATCGAAGATGGCCGGCGTGTACACCGTGCGGATACCGGCACGGAGAACGGCATCGATGACAGCCGCCGGATGCCGATACTGCTCGCACGTTGTGGTGACCCCGTTGCACAGAAGCTCGTGGGCCCCGAGTGACATGCCCCAGTACACGTCCTCGTCCCGAAGCCGGGCCTCACGTGGCCAGACGGACTCGCGCAACCAACGCTCGAGCGAGAGTCCGTCGCCGGCACTGCGCAGGAGCGTCATGGGTGAGTGCCCATGGCAATTGACCAGACCCGGCATGAGCAATCCGCCAAGCCGCCGGACCTCGGTCCCGGAGGCGGGCGGGACCTGCCAGGGATCACCGACCCACGAGATGAGGCCGTCGTCGATCTCGACGGCGCCCGGGGCCAGCACGGTGTCAGCGCTGTCGACCGTGAAGACGGCGTCGGCCTCGAGCCGCACGGTCATGGCCCACCGGCGTACAGCCGGTCGGTGAGATCGAGCGAGACCCGAATGGCCTCGCCACCACCATCCACCGCTACCTCCATGGTGCCTTCAGGATCGCGCCCGCCCATTTTCGGCCACGACGTCCGGGGTGGAGTCGTCCTCATCGAGCAGCGTCAGCGAGCCGGGCCCGCGGCCGGTGGGCGGTGGGCGGTGCGCTGTGGGCGGTGGGCGGTGGGCGGTGCCGCTGTGCTCAGTCATGGCCGTGGTCGGAAGACGGCGGCACGTCGAGCGCCGGGTTGCGATCGAAGAAGCCGAACGGAAGGAGCGTGAAGCCTGTGTACTCGACCGGCATGACTGGCCAGTCTTCCGGCCGCGGAATGTGGGTGACGCCGAAGGAGTGCCACAGCACAATGTCGGTGTCGACGATGGGTCGATCCTCTGCCGTCCAGGTCGGCAAGCCGGCGTGGCCGTGATGCTGGTTGGGATAATCACCCGCGGCACGTCGCTCATCGGGATCGAAGGGTGTGACCCACAGGTTGTGCGATGCAAAGGCGGCGCGCCGACCGACGCTCGAAGTGGGGTCGGCCAGTAGCGTCGGCGTGGCCCCCGGAAGCAGCTTGTAGGCGGTCGCTTCCCCCACTCGGTTCCGTTGGGACGGGTTGGCGATGCGCCAGGTGCGGCTGCGCGACGAGTCGACGTCACGTCGGGCCTCCAGCTCGCTCTCCAACAGCGTTGCCGTTGTCCCGAAGGCGTTCCCCCACGGATTCTCGAGGCTCCCTGGCGCGCCCGTCGGCACGGCGTCGACCTCGTAGACCTCGTTGTCTGGGCCGTCGACCTGCATGTCGAGCCGGACGTTGAACAGGTGCTGGTGGTAGGGCGCCGCCAGGCCCGGGGCAATCATGCTGGCGTGGCCTCCAGCATCGCCCTCGGCCACGGCCATGGTGGACATGATCCCCGTCAGCTTCACCTCGAGCTGCATGGAGCCGTCGAGGTAGAAATACCAGTAGAAGCCGTACTCGTAATTGCCCACCGTGGCGATGGAGCTCACCACCAGGCGACGCGACCGCCGAACCTCGCTGCGCCCAGAGACCATGTCGACGTGCTTCCAGAGGATGCCGTAATCCTCTTCGTGCATGCAGATGGCGTTCGCCCGCGTGCGCGGCTTGCCGCGCTCATCGGCGAAGACGTCGTCGAAGTAGCGGATCTCGCCCAGGCAGTCACAGCCGAGAGTCAGTGAGTTCGCCATGCGACCCAGGCCCCATTCGCCTGCATCGAACGCGCTCTTCCACGCGTGCATGGGGCCCGGATGCCCGTACGGCACGACCATCTCGCTGACCGAGGCCCGGTAGAGGATGGGACGGATCCGCCCGCCGTCCTCGTACCCGACCGTCCACAGCACCAGTCCTTCCAGGGGATCCATGCCGATGCGCAATGACCACTTCTGCCAGCGCACGAAGTTGCCATCCACCTCGAAGCTCGGACCCTCGGGCTGGATAATCTCCAACGGCTTGAGATCCGTACGCAGCGGCCCGTTGTGTTCGGGGTAGTAGCTCCCATGCTCGGAGGGCAACGGCACCACCCCCGTGTCCAACACTTCGAGCACCTCGCCCCGACCCATGTCGACGAAGGCAATCAGGCCCTCGAGCGGGCGGGCGTAGCCGTTGTCCTCCTTGCTGTCGCGCAAGTACGCGAGGCAGCGGGTGATACGCCGGCCTTCTTCGTGACCGAGCCCGAAGGTGCCGGCCGGCCAAGGGTCGATCTGCACCAGTGACCGGTCGACCACACCTCGACGGTCCAGGGCGGCATTCCAGTCGGGATGCTCGTGCAGGGCGGCCAGGACCATGATCGACTCTTCCATCTGGAGCGGCGGCCGGACGTCGCGCACGATCTCCCAGCGAACGATCTCCGCTCGGGTCACCGACACGACGGCTTCCACCACGTCGGCCTCGGGGCCTTCGAGCAGCACCATGCGGAGGCAGCGGTCAGCCGCCACGTCCTGACCGGCGTCCACAGCGCGCACCATGTCCTTGGGAGGCTCGAACAGGCCGATGTACGCGAACCGCAGGACCTCATTGGGTACTGCGGCCCGGCCGCTGGCGAAGATGATCTCGCGCGCCGCCGTGATCTCGTCCCCGGTGAGGGGTGCCAGTGGGTGCAGGGTGGGTGCAGCGAGCGAAGAGGGCATGTCCGGCTGATGTTATGCGCCTGCCGGTAGTGGAACCTCTACCATCAGCTCATGGAGGCCGCCGCTGACCGGGCGGAGCACAGCGCCCGAGAACTGGCCCGACGCCTGGGGGTCGACCACCACGACGTGCTTGTGGTCCTCGGAAGCGGGCTCTCCGGGGCAGCCGAGGTCCTGGGCGAGGGCGAGGAGCCCGTCCCGCTCGACACGCTCCCCTACTTTCCGCACTACACCGCAGGCGGGCATCGCGCTCATGCGTGGTCGGTCGACCATGAGGGGGTTCGGCTCCTCGTTCTTGGCGGACGGTGCCACCTGTACGAAGGTCTGACGCCCGTGGAGGTCGTCCATCCTCTGCGGACAGGTATCGCCGCCGGATGCAGCACCGTCATCCTCACTGCGGCCGCCGGAGGCATCCGCGACGACCTCGTGACCGGGTCGGTGATGGTCGTCGACGACCACCTGAATCTGACCGGACGCAGTCCACTGATCGGCCCCGAATTCGTCGACATGGCCGACGCCTACGCTCCACGCCTCCGCACCATTGCCCTGGCGACGGCAGAACCGGCCGCCTCCGTACTGGCCGCACGGCCCGGTGTCTACGCCCAGCTCCCCGGGCCGCAGTTCGAGACGCCCGCCGAGATCCGGATGCTGCGCACAGCGGGGGCCGACGTCGTTGGCATGTCGATGGCGCTCGAGACCATCGCCGCCCGCTGCGCCGGGGCCGAAGTCCTCGGCCTGGCGCTCATCACCAACCCCGCCGCGGCCTCCGATGCGACGATTGAGCTTGCGGCCATCGCCGAGGTGGGAGCCGCCGCCGTACCTGCCGTGGCCGAAATCGTCCGCCACGTCGTAGGCTCACTGGTGTGAGCGATCCTGCCAGGCCAACCGGTGTGGACCACGTGGCCATCAACGTCAGCGACGTGCCCGCCGCCATTTCGTTCTACACCGAGACGATCGGGCTGGTACAGAACCACTCCCGTCCCGACTTCGGGTTCCCAGGAGCGTGGCTGGACACCGCCAACGGCCAGCAGGTCCATCTCATTGAGGCCAGCGTGCCCAACAACGTGGGCCAGCACTTCGCCCTGGCCTTCGACGATCTGGGCGCCGCGGTCGCCGAGCTGCGGACCCGGGGCCTGAAAGTGTCGGATCCGACGGACGTGGGGACGACCGGACGCCAACAGGCCTTCACCGTCGACCCATGGGGCAACGCTATCGAGCTGCATCAGCGCGCCTGAGCCAGGCGCGCCACCGGCTAATCGGTGAGGACGCTCACGTGCTTGCGGCCCCGACGCTCGCCGAACTTCACGACGCCTTCTGCCGTTGCGAAGAGGGTGTCATCGCCGCCGCGGCCCACGTTCACGCCGGGGTAGACCTTCGTCCCCCGCTGGCGCACCAGGATGGAGCCGGCGGTCACGGCCGTGCCGTCGAAGCACTTGACGCCGAGGCGCTGTGCGTTGGAGTCGCGTCCGTTGCGGGTTGACCCGCCGCCCTTGGTCTTTGACATGTCTCGAACTCCCGAATCTCAGCCGGCCGCCGTGATGGCGGTGATCTCCAGCGTGGCGTAGTGCTGCCGGTGGCCCCACCGACGACGCTGGTTGGACTTGTTCTTGTAGGTCATGGCGTTGATTTTGGGGCCCTTCTCCTCGCCCACGACCTTTGCCGTCACCGATGCGCCGGCCAGCTGCTGCGGCGTTGCCAGCACGGTTGCGCCGTCGACCACGAGGACGGGCTCGAGCGACACCTCCGCGCCGACAGGCTGCCCGAGCAGCTCCACTCGAACGCGCTGACCTTCGGCCACACGCTCTTGCTTTCCTCCGGACCTGATGACGGCATACATAAGGGCGAAATCCTAGCGCAGGACCGAGTCGTCCAGGGTTACGCCCCGGCCCGCGCAGACGGCGCATTCGGTCGACAGCGTCTCGAGCAGCCCTTCGGAGACCCTCTTTCGGGTCATCTCGACCAGGCCGAGCTCGGAGATGTCGAAGACCTGGGTCCTGGTCTTGTCCCGGGCCAGGGCATTGCGCAGAGCGGCGGCCACCTTGTCCCGGTTCTCCCGGATCTCCATGTCGATGAAGTCGATGACGATGATGCCGCCGATATCCCGGAGGCGGAGCTGGCGAGCCACCTCTTCGGCGGCCTCGAGGTTGTTCCGGTAGACGGTCTCCTCCAGATTGGTCTTCCCGACATTCTTCCCCGTGTTCACATCGATGACGGTCAGCGCCTCGGTGCGCTCAATGATCAGCGAGCCACCCGAGGGCAGCCACACCTTGCGGTCGAGTGCCTTGTGAAGCTGCTCGTGCACGTGGTAGCGCTCGAAGATGGGCAGGCCCTCGACCTCGGGGTCGTAGTACTCGACCCGGTCGGAGAGTTCAGGGCTCACGGCCCGGACGTAGTCCCGCACCTGTTCGAAGAGCGCCAAGTCGTCGATCACCACGCCCCGGTACTCAGGATTGAGCTCCTCGCGCAGGATCCGGACCGACAGTTCGGGCTCGCGGTAGAGAAGGCCTGGGGCGTCGGACCGCTTGGCCTCGGCCTCAATGATGTTCCACTGATCCAGCAGGGTCGTGACGTCGCGCTGGAGTTCCTCGGCCGAGACGCCCTCAGCTGCCGTCCGCACGATCATGCCGTGGCCGGCGGGCTTGACCTCGTCGATGATGCGACGCAACCGGCGCCGCTCGTTGTCGCCGAGACGCTTGGAGATGCCGAAGGCACTCGAATTGGGCACCAGGACGGCGAATCGGCCGGGCAGCGAGACCTCCTGGGTCAGACGTGCGCCCTTGGCCCCGATGGGGTTCTTGGTGACCTGGCACAGGATGGTCTGGCCTGCCTTGAGGACGTCCTCAATCCGCGGTTGCTGGGAGGCCCCGCCCTCGATGTCCTCCCGGTCGTAGCGCACATCACCCCGGTAGAGGACGGCGTTCTTGGGGATACCGATGTCGATGAAGGCAGCCTCCATGCCGGGCAGGACGTTCTGCACCCGGCCCCGGTAGACGTTGCCGTCGATCTGGTTGGTGTCGTCGGCCGACCGGGAGACGTAGTGCTCCACCAACGAGCGACCCTCGAGCATGGCGATCTGCGTCATCTCCGGCTGGACGTGGACGCAGACCAGGTAGCGCCCCACCTGCTTCGACTTGCGGTCCCGGCCGGAGCGACGCCGGCCGCGGGAACGCCGGCCGTCGCCGTCGCCGCCTTCAGGCGCTTCGGCCTCCTGTACATCGCTCTCGCGCTGCTTCGGCGCGGCCGCCTCGGGCCGCTTGAGCGCCACCACCTGAGCCGCTGCCTTCGGCGGTGGAGGTGCGGCGACGACCGGTGCCGGCCTGGTGTCGCCGATCTTTGGCTTCGGTCTGGGCGCGGCTCGCGGCCCGTCGGGAGGGCTAGTGCTGCCGCTGCCCTCCGGTTGCTCCGGAGGGTGACCCTCCGGGCTCTGACTGAATTCCGTCTCGGACATGAGGGAAAGCCCTCCTCGCGTGCTGTGTCGCGTCGCCATCGGTCCCGGGCTCGCTCAAAGGGAGCGGCTCGAACCGAGCGCCATCGCGTTCGATCCATTGATGCGTTCGACAGGCCCATCCGGGCACCGCGGGGGTGCCCAGGGCCGCAACCAGGTCGCCAGGACGGACACCACGCGGGTGCGTGGCCAATTCCGCCCGGACATGACCGTTGGGGCTGGTCAAGGACAGTGTCCGGATGGCCGGGCGGATGTCGTCCTCTGTTTGACGACCCTTCCGCTCCCGCCTGACTGTCAGCATGGGAGCAGCGAGCATCTTTTCCACCCGCTCCTGCAGCTCCTCATCCCGCACTCCGAGCACCTCCAGCTCCCAATCGCACGATGCTACCTCCTGTTGAAGCGAACCCTCCGCGTCTTCGATGAGGGCCGCCGCCTGGACGACGATCCCTTCGGGCAGCAGCATGCTCAGAGCGGCTGGGAGCTCGGCCACGGGGGTCTCGCCTGCCCCGGCAGGCTCCAGGCGCAGGTCGAGGTACTCGCCGTGCGACTCACACCCCGTGGGCAGGGCCAGGCCGAAGCTGACGAGGGGGTGCGGCACGAATCCCTGCGAGTACGCCAGCGGCAGCCGGCTTCGGCGCAACGCCCGCTCCCACAAGCGGGCGACGTCCCGGTGGCTGGTGAACCGGACCTTCCCCGTCTTGGTGAAGCGCAGGCGGAGGCGGCGCTGACCCTCAGGGGACACGGCTGACCAGGCGGACCGGGATCCTGTCCCCGACGCTGAGGTCCTGGCCGGTGCCCTGGCTCCCACCGGCCGGCGGGACCGGCGACGCCACCACGTGCTCGAGTCCGAAGCCGGTGCACGCGCCGCAGTCGTAGCAGGGAGTCCAGCGGCAGTCCTCGACGGCCACGCTGGCCAGCGCGTCCTGCCAGTCCCCCCAGAGGAAATCACGGTGCAGGCCCGCTGAGATGTGATCCCAGGGCAGGGCCTCGTCGGCGTCACGGTCCCGATGGCACACCTCTTCGACGCTGAGCCCCTCGGCGGCCAGGGCGGCCTCCCAGAGCGACAGGTCGAAGCGCTCGGACCACTCCTGGAAGGTGCCGCCCGCCCGCCACACCCGCTCGATCACGGCACCCATACGACGGTCGCCCCGGCTGGCCAGCCCCTCCGCCACCGACGCAGCCGGCTCGTGCCAGCGGATCGTGAGGCCGCGGGTGCGCCGAGCCTCGTTGCGGAGCAGGGCCACCTTGCGCTCGAGCTCGGCGACCGTGTCCTGTCCGAACCACTGGAACGGGGTATGTGGCTTGGGCACGAAACCGCCGACAGAGGCGACGACCGTCACCCCTTTTTGATACTTCCGGCCGATCTCGACGCAGCGCGCACCGAGCTCGGCGATGCCGAGCACATCCTCGTCGAGCTCAGTGGGCAGGCCGATCAGGAAATAGAGCTTGACCCGCCGCCAGCCCTGGCTGAAGGCGGCGTCGACGGCGTTGTAGAGGTCCTCCTCGGTGATCAGCTTGTTGATCACCGTGCGCATCCGCCAGGTCCCACCCTCGGGCGCGAAGGTGAGCCCGGTGCGGCGCACCTTCTGGATTTCCGCCGCGGTCCCCACGGTGAAAGCGTCCACTCGCAGTGACGGGAGGCTCACCGAGACCCGCCCGCCGTGATCGGGGTCATCGACGATGTCACGCACCGTGTCCTCAATCCCCGAGAAGTCCGCCGACGACAGCGAAGTCAGGGCCACCTCGTCGTGCCCGCTCCACTCCAGGCCGCGTTGCACCATGTCGCGCACCTGGGCCGCGGGGCGCTCGCGTACGGGCCGCGTGATCATGCCCGCCTGGCAGAAGCGGCAGCCCCGCGTGCAGCCCCGGAACACTTCGACGTTGAGGCGGTCGTGGACCACCTCGGTCAGCGGGACGAGCGGCCGGGCCGGGTAAGGCCAGTCAGCCAAGTCGCTGATCGTCCGCTTGGCCACCGCGGCCGGCACGCTTGGAGCGGTGGGCAGCGTCGAGACCAGACGCCCGTCCACGTACGTCGCGCGATACAGCGCGGGCACGTACACCCCTTCTAACCCTGCGAGCGCGTGCAGGAGTGCTGTGCGGTCGCGCGCCTCAGGCGGAGACATATCCAACCAGGCCGCCATGACCTCGTTGATCTCTCCGACCACCTCCTCGCCGTCGCCGAGGACGAAGGCGTCGACGAAGTCCGCCAGGGGCTCGGGGTTGAAGACGCAATGACCGCCGGCCACGACGAGGGCATCGGCGCTGCCGCGGTCCGCTCCGCGCAGGGGGAGGCCGGCCAGATCGATCATGTTCAACAGGTTGGTGTAGACGAGCTCAGCCGAGAGGTTGAACGCCAACACATCGAAGGCGGCGGCTGGGAGATGCTGCTCCACGCTGAAGAGCGGGATCCCCGCCGACCGCATGGCGGCCTCCATGTCGACCCAGGGCGCGTAGGCGCGCTCGGCCAGTGCGTCGGGACGTTCGTTGAGGATCTCGTAGAGAATCTGCAGTCCCTGATTGGGCAAGCCGATCTCGTAGGTGTCCGGGTAGAGGAGCAGCCAGGCAACGGCGCCGGAAGCGTGGTCGGGATAGACGGACCCCTGTTCACCCCCGATGTACCGGGCCGGCTTGGACACCGTGGGAAGGATGCGCTCGATCTGCGGCCAGAGGGAATCCATTCGCAGCAACCCTACGGGACGCTCAGCCTCCGCCCGTCGTCGTGGAGGTCGTCGTGCTCGCACCGCCAGCCGCCGGGGCGGTCGTGGTGGTTGTCGGCGTCCCTGCCGGGGGGTTGGACGCCGGGGCCGTCAGGCTGGCCGGGCTGGCCGGAGTCGGCGTCTTGACCGTGGTGGTCTCGGGGTTGGCGAGGAGGTAGTCGAAGATGTTGCGGACCAATGGGGCCGCGGCATCGGCGCCGTAGCCGCCCTGGTCGATGACGGCGAGGACAACATACTGAGGATTGGGATTGGGCCCGAAGGCCACGAACCAGCTGTTCGGCTCCTGCCCCGCCTCGTTCGAGGCAGTTCCCGTCTTGCCCGCCAGGTTCCACGAGGTCGGGAAGCCCTGGAAATCCGCGTAGGCCGTCCCGGTCCGGTTCGAGATCACGCCCTCGAAGCCCTGGAGGAGGGCGCTGTCGTTGGCCGGCGAAATGGTGACGTGCCCGGTCACCTGCGGCTCGAGCTTCTTGATCACCTTCCCGGTAGTCGGATCGACGACCTCGGAGGCGACCTGCGGGGCGTACCGGGTGCCGCCGTTGGCGAAGGTCGAATAGGCCACGGCCTGCTCAATGGGCGTCAGCACCGTTTCGCCCTGACCGAAGGCCATCTCGATGTTGTCGCCGGTGAACCAGGACGGCGTGTAGGGGAAGGCCTTGGGCGCCTCGGCGTGGAGCTTGCCCCGGGTCAGGAAGCTGTCGACCCGCCCCTGGGCCTCGCCCGGGAGGTCGATGCCGGTGATCGTCCCCTCGCCGTACGCGGTCGCCTCGTTCTGAATCGGGGTCGTCCCGAACTTCGCCTGTTGCTCCCAGAACATTTCGCCGAGGTTGTAGAAGAACGAGTCGCTCGACACCGTCAGCGCGCCGGTGACGTTGTAGACGCCCCCGCTGTCGCCCGGGTCGTCGTGCAACGTGCACCCGGTGTCGTTGTTGACTCCGGGTGAGGGGCAGCCCTGGATCTTGAAGGTCCCCGTGTCGTCGTACGGCGTGGTCGGGGAGATCAGCCCGTCCTGCAACGCGGCGGTCGCCGTAACGAGCTTGAAGGTCGATCCCGGCGTGTACTGGCCCTCGATCGCCTCGTTGTTCTCGGCCCCACTCTGTTGCAGTGCCGTGAAGTTGGCCGATGAGATCCCGCCGACCCACTCGTTCAGGTCGTAGGTCGGATAGGAGGCCATGGCGAGGACCTGTCCGTTTTGGGGGTTCATGACGATTGCCGCGCCGTTGGGCGCCGATGGGAGCCGCCCGCCGTCGACCTGGTCGGGCGTCTTGCGGTCAGCCAGGATCTGCGCCTGCAGGTCGTTCTGCACCGCCTGCTGGAGCCCGTTGTCGACGTTGAGCACGACGGTGTCCCCGATCTGCGGCGCCGTGGAGCTCAAGGTGCCCACGACATTGCCGCTGGCGTCGACCGAAAGGGCTTGGCGGCCCGGCACGCCCTTCAGGTACTGCTCGTACTGGCCCTCGATCCCCGATACGCCGATTTGGCTGCCCTGGGTGTAGCCGTCGTTGGGGTGCGCTGCGAGGTAGCTGCCGGTGATGTCACCTACGTAGCCGAGCACGTGCGTGCCCGTGGTCCCGCCTTGGGGGTAGGTGCGCTGTGCGACGGTCTGAACAGTGACGCCCGGGTACTCCGACTGGTTCGTCTCGAGGAATTGGACGGTGTCCTGCGACACGCCGATCGCGACGGGCACCGGCTCGTAGGGGCTGTACTGGTTGTTGTTGATGGACACCTGCACCTGCTGCGGTGTCTGGCCGACCAGGGCCGCGACCATGCCGACGATGGCGGGGTTCTGCATCGCCTCTGCCCGAGACAACAGGATCTCTTCCTGTGGGGTGTTGCTCACGAGCACGGTGCCGGCGCGGTCGACGATCTCGCCTCGGGGTGGGGCGACACTGACGACGCGCACCTGGTTGCGTGTCACCGCGGCGGCGTAGCTCTTCCCCTCGACCACCTGCAGGGTCCACAGACGGAGGACGAGCACGCCGAAGAGGAGCAGCACGACGACCCCGACGATCCGCAGGCGGAGATTGGGCCGGGCCTCCTCCTCTTCGGGCGAGCCGACGATGGAGGCGACGTTGACGCTCTTGCGCGGCCGCATCCGTGGTCCGCGGGCGTTGCCGCGCCAGGAGGCACCCTTCGCCGGCCGCGTCGACGGCTTGGGGTGGAGCCGGTCGCCGCGGATCGGATGGCGGAGGGTCCGCTTCACCAGGCCCTGCTGTCGGCTTGCGCGGAAACGAGCGAGCGGCGATGGCCCTCCCCGGCCAGGGCCCACCGCATCAGCCGGCTGACCGGGAGGACCAGGACCAAGCTCGAGACGCCAACCACCAGGAAGAGAGCGAGGAAATTCACCTGCACCATTTCACCCTGTCCGAGTATGGCTCCGAGCACGGCGAACAGCATGTCCGCTGCAATGCTGCCCGCGACCGCGGCCACCGGCTTGAGCCAGGTGGCGCGGGGGTCCGCCGCCGTGGTCAGGGACCCGACGGCGTAGCCGAGCACGCACCCCACTAGGGCGGATAGTCCGAAAGGCGTGGGCAGAACCAGGTCGAATGACAATCCGGCCCAGAACCCGACAATGGCACCTGTTTCGGGCCCATCGAGCAGAGCGGCCGTGATGGGTAGCAGCCAGAGCAGATCAGGGTGGGCCCCGCTGACGCGCAGTGCCACCATCACCGTCTGCTGGACCATCAGCACGAAGAAGATCACCAGCGCCACGCGGACCATGGAGCGCCCGGTCACGTCGAGGGCACCCACTGCACGATGTCGACGTAGGCCAGCTGGCTCAGGTCGGCCGCCGGGTCGACGTCGATGGTCTCCTGGTTGGCCCCGGCCGAAGTGTGAAACGTCCGTACGGTGGCCACCGGGATGCCCGGCGGGAAGGACGCCGCATCGAGGCTGCTCGTGAACATGGTCTCGCCCTTTTTGAGCGGGGTGTGCGGCGCCACCAGGTCTGCCGTCATGGAGCTCGACGGACCCTGACCGTCGACGATCCCCAGGAGCTGGTTCCCGAACGTCACGTCGACCTTCGACTGACCATCGGTAATGAGGCGAACGACGGAGGTGTGATGGAAGGACTGGATCACCTGACCCACCAGGCCCCCGGCGCCCACGACCGGATAGCCGACGTCGACACCGTCGGCGCGACCCTTGTTCAGGGTGATCGTCGCGGTGAAGTTGGACGAGTATTCGTCCTGGGTCTGCGCGGTGACCGTCGGCAGCGACTGCAAGAAGGGCAGGTTCTGCAACGCGGTGATCTCGCGCAACTGATTCTTCTCGAAACCCTGCTCGAGCTGCGCCGCCCGCAGCTCGCCAATGGTCCGCTCCAACCGCTCGTTCTGAGCCTGGACGGATCCGTAGTTGAAGGCGCCGGCGAAGAAATTTCCGATGGGACTGATGATGTCCAGCACACCTTGACGCAAGGGCGCGTACACGTCGTTGGCGACCGACTTCACGCCGGACGTGAGGCTGTGGGTCCGTGTGTTTTGGTCCAGCGAGATGAGGGAGAGCGAGAGAACGACGAGAATGATGACCGTCAGGGTGCGGCGGGACCGCCGGGACCGAGGCACCCAGGAGAAACCGGTCGATCGATCAGCGAGTGGAAGT